>Ga0315296_10000475_pt1 | contig 36692 bp, 26 predicted proteins | sample YL17G14_18_MG_FD_203921 | JGI IMG/M metagenome (GOLD analysis project Ga0315296, IMG submission 203921) | Sediment microbial communities from Yellowstone Lake, YNP, Wyoming, USA - YL17G14_18 | ecosystem: Environmental > Aquatic > Freshwater > Lake > Sediment | place: USA: Wyoming | collected... | reverse complement strand
CCAGCCCGCACAGCCCCTTCATCACCACCTCCACCGGCAGGTCGAAGAAGCGCCCCACCTGGCGGTAAGCGTTCGAGTGGGCGGTGCCCATGAACTGGTAACCGACGAGACCTACGTTGAACTGCCTGCGTGCCATCCGGCTGCCTCCTCTGTCATTCAGATATCAACGGGCGCTACGACCCCGCTGGGGCCGAATCCGTCTCAGTACTTCACCTCGACCCACGAGTGCTTGCGGTGGCTCTCCACCACCGCCTCGACCATGACGATCTCGTTGTGGCCGTCCTCGAATGTTGGGAAATCGGGGGGGTCGGCGGCCGGGCGCTTGCCCTCGGCGTAGTATGCGTAAACGTTGCGCACGAAGTTCTTCAGCCCATCCGGGTAGCCCTCGGGGTGGCCCCCTGGCGTATGCATGTATTCTCTCGCCTCCGGCGCCATCAGAGACGGGTCGCGCATCAAGATTTCATTGGCACGCTCGCGATGCCCGACCCACAGTCGCTCCGGGTCCTCCTGATCGTAGGCCACGGCACATTTGCTGCCGTCAATCTCGTAGTAAAGGCGATTCTTGCGCCCGGCGGCCACCTGGCAGACGGTGAATACCCCCCGCGCGCCGCGGTCGAACTTCAGCAGCACCGTGCCATAGTCTTCGGTGGTGATCGGTCGCGGCTCGTAATCCTCCGGCGTCAGCTCTTTGCCGGCGTAAGTCTCCACCGGGCGCTTGGGTTTCATGCGCTTCTCGTGGATAATCGCCAGGTCAGCATAAACGGCGGTGATCTTCTGCCCGATGATAAACTGGATGAGATCGCACCAGTGACTGCCGACATCCGCGACCGCGCGGCTCTCCCCTCCCAGGTCCGGCTCCACCCGCCAATTGTAGTCGGTCTCCAGGTACAACCAGTCCTGCAAGTAGGACCCGTGGACCGCATAGACCTTGCCCACCTCGCCGCGCTGCACCATCGCGCGCGCGTGCTGATTGAGGGGGTAGAATCGGTAGTTGAAATCTACCGCTGCGACGCAGTTGGCATTGCGCGCCAGGCTCATGAGCTCGCGCGATTCGCGCGAGCTCATTGCCAGTGGCTTCTCGACGATGACGCTCTTGCCGGCGGCGATCGCCTCTTTGGCCATGGGATAGTGGCCGGTGTTCGGGGTGCAGATGTGCACGACCTCGATCTCGGGGTTGGACAGCAACTCGCGATAGTCGCCGTAGGCGGCGGGGATGGATAGCTGCTCCGCCTTGGCGCGTGCGGTGTCCGCGTTGACCTCGGCAAGCGCCACCATCTCAACGAAACCCAGCCGGCGCGCCGCCTCGACATGCATGGGCCCGACGAAGCCGGTGCCGATGATTCCGGCCTTGACCATTCTCATCCCATTGCCTCCTGCGGCCCTTCGACCCTTCGACTTCGCTCATGGCAGGCTGGCTCAGGGTCGCCCCCGCCGGAACCGTAAGGGCCATCCCGACCCTTCGACCCCTTCGGCAGGCTCAGGGCAAGCAAGCTCAGGGTCGTCCCGACCTGTCCTGAGCGCAGTCGAAGGAGCGTAGTCGAGGGACGAGCAGAGTCGAGGGGCGCCCCGTCACTCGAATCCCGTCAGCCGCACCGCGCATCCGATGCGGCTGGAACGGTAAGCCGCCTCCACGATAAGCACCACCTCGCGCGCTTGCGCGGGAGTCACCGCCAGGGTTGCTCCCGCGGTCAAAGCCTTGTGCAAGTTGGTGTAGAAATCGGATGCGTCACCGTTCACCAGCCGCAGGGTCAAGTCCTTTTGCCGCGTGGGCGATCCAATTCTACCCTTGAACTTCTTGTCATCGCCTTGGACGCTGCCCTTGGTGCCCACCACCAGCCAGGAGGCGCCGGGGGTGCGCACGCACGCGCTGGCCTCGATCACCGCCAGCGCGCGGTCGCGAAAACGGATGGCGCAGGTGAAATGATCGTCCACCTCCGTCGCCAGCTCGCGCGCCTGGGCGTCCCCGAAAATCAACTCGGGCTCGCTGGGCACCAGGCGCAGGACCTGATCAACCAGGTGATAGCCCCAGTCGTAGCCGATGCCTCCGCCATACGCCCGCTTCAATCGCCATGACGGCTGCTTGGAGTTATCGGCCGCGGAGCTCGCCCAGGCCGACCCCAGCAGATAAGACCTGCGCTCGACCGCAAAGACGTCGCCCAATTTCTTATCGCTGACCGTCTTTTGCAGGGTCAGGAAATCGCGGTCCCAGCGATGGCTGTGGAAAACGGAGAGGATGCGGCGATGCTGCCTCGCGGTGTTGGCGATGGCATCGGCCTCCCGAACCGTGAGGCACAGAGGCGCCTCGACTACGACGTGCTTGCCCGCGCGCAGCGCCTGCATCGCCTGCTCGGTGTGGGACATCGTGGGCGTGGCGATGACGATGAGATCCGCTTCCGCGCGCGCCAGTAGCTCATCGAGGGAGGAGAAGGCGGCAACTTTGAACTTGCGCTTGGCCTTCGCCAGCACCGCCGCGTTGGTGTCGCAAATGGCGGTGAGCTCGAATTTGCGGGTGCGCGAGAGGCACTCGGCATGAAAACCCGCGCCCATATGGCCGGCGCCGATAACGGCCGTCTTGATGGCTCCCTTAGCCTTGACCATTACATCCCTCCTTCGACGGGCCGCAACAGCATCAACCCGTGTCACGACAACGCCCGACTCCTTCCCCCCCGGGAGCCGAGCCGGTTCAGGCTGGTAGCTGACGTGCCCCTCTAGGGCTGCCACTTGCGCTCGATAGATGCCTGCTTGCGCGCCTCCTGGAGCCACGCCACCCAGGCATCCTGGAGCTTCATCTCTTGCACTTGCGCGCGGACCGCTTCTCTTACCTCGTCGAAGCTTTGCTTCGTTGCGGCGCTGCGCGCTTCCACCTTCAGGATGTAATAGCCATCCGGCGTCCGTATTGGTTGTGTGTACTTGCCGACCTCGGTCGCAAACGCGGCTTCCGCCAGCGCCGGCGAAAGGTTCTCCCGACTCGCCGGCCGAGGCAGCAGGCCCCCCCTCTCGGCGGTGAAGGAGTGCTCGGATACGGCCTTGGCCAGCGCCGCGAAATCCTCACCGCCGTCGAGCCGCTTCATCGCCTTGTCGGCGCCCTCCTTGGTCTTCGTCAGGATCATCCGCAAGGTCACCGACTCCGGTGATTCAAATGACGCCCGGTTCTGCTCGTAGGCTTGCTTGACTTCGTCATCGGTAACGTTGGCCTTGCTGCCCAGCATTTTCTCGACCAGGATCTTCACCCGCAGCTTGTTGGGCAGTCCCGCGGCGGTGACCTCCTGGCCGGCGAGGTAGTGCTTGAAGACCTCTTCTGCGCCCAGCCTTTTCTTGATTTCTGCCATCCGCGCATCAACCTCGGCGTCGGTCGCGCTCACGCCCTGCTTCTGCGCCGCCTGGAACAGCAGAGCCTCATTGACCATCTCTTCCAGTTGGGACTCCCCTACTGTGCTGAGGTCTATGAGCCGCTTGGCCAGGGACTCTCGGGTTATCGCCTCCCCGTTGACGATGGCCAGAGCCTCCTGGGCCGAAGCGCGCGCCATGACTAGCGCAACCAGTGCCACCGCGAACATAAGCTTGCAGTACGGCCGCATGAGCCGGAGTCCCTTCTGTCAGCCACCGCCTCGGAGCGAGTTCTTTGCCGCTTGCCGCTCCACACGCCAAATTCCGGTCAGCCGACGGCAAGAGTCCCGGGGTCCAGGCGCTAGGCTGTAAGGTGATTCGCTATTCGTCGGCGGACGAAGTAAAACCTCTTGTCCTTTGCCGGGGGATCATTCCGAAGGGATTATGGGCCAAAACCCGTCAAATCAACACCCTGTGAAGGATTGGGAGTAGAATGGGCGAAGGGTGGTGGGGCATTTCGAGGGGGCGTTTTGGGCCGGAAGCAGAGGGAAAAGAGACCGCAATGGCGTGACGCGAAGTGCGACGGGCTAACACCGGTCGGAAGCTCGCCACAGCCGTTCTGACAACAATGTTGGGATATGCACACCCATCAACAGCCTTCTTCACAGGCCGTCAACGGTTTCTTCACAGCGCGGCAGCGCAGGAGACATCGCGCGCGTCCTGGTGCCTATGCACGAGACGGCGTTCGCGGGCGCGTCGGGGCCTTTGGCGCACTCGCCACTCGCGGAGGTATCACCGCAAACGTCTGGGATCGCGCAGTAGGGGCGGTTCGCGACCTGTCCTGAGCCGAGTCGAAGGAACCGCCCCCTACCGGATGCAACCCTATCCTAGCTCTCCACTTCGACCGGCTTGCCCGTCGCGGCCGATTGGTTTGCGGCGAGCGTCACCGCAAGCGTCTTCACCGCATCGGAGTAGTCCGACTTGATGGCATCGCGCTTGCCGGACTTGACCGCATCTATGAAGACCCGGTTCTCGGCGACATTCGCGTTGGTCTTGCCTTCGACTTGCTCGGTCTTGCCGGACTCGATAATGCGGGCGCCGCCGCCCACCTCCATGACCAGATTGCGGCAGATGACATGTAAGCCGACGGTGTATCCGAAGTCGAGGCAGCAGGTGTTTGAGATGGTGCCGATGGCGCCGTTGTTGAACTCGAGCACCGCGGTGCCGACGTCGGGCACATCCAGGTTGGGCGTGTCCGTCATTACGCGCAGCCCGTACTTGGCGCAGACGCGCCGAACATCACCCACCAGGTAGCGCGCGAGATCAACGATATGCGTCGTCTGCTCGACCATCTGGCCCCCCGACTGCGCCATCACTCTCCACCACGCAACCCCGGGCAGTCCCCCCATCCAGTAACCGAGGACCATGGCCACCGTGCGATCAACCAGCTTCTTCTTCGCGGCGGCCGCGCCGTCCTGATAGCGCCAGTGATAGCCCACCGAGCTGATGACGCCGGATTCCTTGATCGCGGCTTCGATCTCGCGGGCTTTCTCCAGGGCCACGGCGACGGGCTTTTCAAGAAAAAGGTGAATGCCCTTCCTGGCGGCGATGATCTCGGCGTCGGTGTGGAAGCCCGGCGGCACTACCACATAGAGCGCCTCCAGCTTCTCGCGTTCCAGCATCTCGCGGTGATCGGTATAGGCGCTGCCTTTGAACTCGGCGGCAGCGCTCTCGGCACGGTCCTTCTGCACGTCGCAGAACGCCGCCATCTTGACGTCGTCCATGGTCGCCAGCGTCCTCATGTGGGCGTGGGCCATTCCCCCTGAGCCAACGAAACCCACTCGAACAGCCATCAGTTGCCTCCTGTTCACGATGCGTTCAAAGCGCGTTAGCTCGCCAGGGCGCGGCGCGCCTGGATCACACGTACTGGCGCAAATGCTTGGCGGTCTGAGGCAGAAGCACTGTCGCATCCCCCGGGACGCCGCACTCCAGCGCCATGTAGCCCTTGAACCCGATCTCCTTGAGCGCCGCAAAACCAGACTTGAAGTCAGTGTGCCCGAGGCCGGGCAAGACGCGGTTGCTGTCCGCGAGATGCACGTGGGCCAGGTACTTGCCCGCCTTCTTGATGCTCGCCGCGAGGTTCGCCTCCTCGATCGCCATGTGGAAGAAATCGGCCATGATTCTGACGTAATCGCTGTCAATGCGCCGCACCAGGTCAACCGCCTGCTCCAGGCGATTGACCCAGTGGGTCTCGTAGCGGTTGAGCGGCTCGACCAGGATCGCGCACTTCGCCTTGTCGGCGGTCTCGGCCAGCTCTTTCAACTGCGCCAGGAACAGCTTGCGCTCGAATCCCCGGGCATCGAACAGAGGCCGCGCATCGGGAAGGCGCGGCCCGCCAAAGATGGGCACGACAATGAGACCGACGACGCCAAACTGCCCGCCGAGTGTGAGCAATTCCTTGATATCGCTCATGGCCTGGTTGCGCTCATCCGCCTTGGGGTCGAGCAAGCAACCGCGATACCCGGCGCAAATGCTGCCGAACTTGACCTTGCGCCCTTTCAGCGCCTCCTTGATCTCCGGGACACGCTCCCGCAGATTGCTGCCCCAGATCTCGATGCCCTCATACCCCCAGTCCTCCAGCCTGGCGATCTTTTCGGCCAGGCTGGCGCCGGGCACCATGCCTTCTTGACACGCGAGCTTCATCACACGCTCCTTCGCCCGAAGTGTTATCGCCCCGTGCGACCCGCTGCGGGGCGACCCCCAGTTTCTGTGGCGTCTGCGCCAATCCTTCACCGGCGGTCGGTGGGCACTGATTTTCTTGCGCGCACGCGGCAAAATGCGGTTGGAGGCGCCATATTCGTCCGTTTCCGGTCCTAACGGGTTAGGGCCGCAGCTCGGCGACGCCGCGACATCGCACCTCCACCGGCTCGTCGCCGACGAGGTCGAACTGCGCGCCGATAACCTGCTGCGCCGCGGTCAATGCGGAGACGAGGTGATCGGTGCGGCGCGCCGCAAGGTAGATGCTTTCGCCCTCGGCGAGCGCGGCCCAGGGCACGAGCTGGTCGCCCAGGTGGGAATCAACCGCGGCGCCAGAGCGCAACTCGCGAATCAGCGCTTCCGCGGCTTCGAGACCGACCTTTTCCGCGGGCTTGCCGCGCTCCCCCAGGGCATCGCCGGCCAAGACGGAATGCTCGAACCGGGCGAGCGCGATGATCCCGCAGCCGGGGCCGGCTGATGGCTGTGTGGTATCCACCTCGAACTCCTGGCAAGTAAGCCCTTCGCGCTCCAGGCGCTCGCGGCAGGCCCGGGCCATGCGCCCCGCGATGTGATCGGGCAGATTGGAGCTATAGGCAATCCCCGACACTTGCTTGAGGGCTCCTCGTTCCCGCAGCACGAGGGGCTGGATGCCGCTCACGGGCTCGGTTGTGATATGAAGCTCTCCGCCCCCTCGAGGATAGAAGCCACGGCGCACCAGATCCGCATCAGCGCGCACCCCCATGCGGGCGATCGTCGGGAGCAGAACCCGCCGGAAGTACTCAAAAGTGGGCGCCCAGGGGTTATTGGTGCCACCCGTCAGCGTCATGTCCACTGAATGGTCGGCCAGGGCAAGGCAGGGGAGCAGCGCCTGGAGGATGAGCACTACGCTGCCCGCGGTGCCGACGTCCAGGCGCCAGGTCGGGGGTGGGCTAATCGCGCCTGGCGTAAACTCGATTTGAGTGGAGCCCTTTTGGGCGCCGCAAACCTGGGCGCCACAGAGCTCGGCAGTTGCCTTGACCGCGAGCAAATGCTGGGCCTGCAACCCAGGTTTGGGGCGGCCGCCGCGAATATTGATCATGCGCACCGGCCGCCCGCTGAACGCGGAATAGCTTAGCGCGGTCCGCAGGATTTGTCCGCCGCCCTGCGCCCCATCTATGACGATCACGGCAACTCCCTAGATGCCCGCCGCAGGGCGACCTCCTCACATCGAGGCCCTGACCGTGGGTAATCCGGGCCGCCTCGCAAGGATTACGGATTGGGAAATATGTTATGACCACGCATGCCGGTAAAGTAATCTATGACGAGCCAGACCGCGGCCGCGGAGAACTCGCCCAGGATCAACCCCACGAACATGGGTCGCAGCCGGCGATAGATGCGCAAGCCGCCGTACTTGAGGACGAAGCTGGAGGCGATCCAACCTACAAGAACCGAGAACCAGATATGGTTGAGGGTGCCGGTGCTGCCCATGAGGTAGCCCAGGGGGTTGAGGCGCCACCACAGGAAGTTGCGGTTCATGTGGAGCATGAAGAGCATGAAGCCGATGCCGAAGAAGGTGGAGCCGATGCCCAGTGAATTGGGTTTGAGGGGTGAGTCAGTAAATGAGTTTAGCTTGTTGAAGGTCCAGGTGGGAGCGCCCTCCATGGTGCCCTTTTCAAGGGTGACGCCGCCGTAGTGGTAGATGATGCTCATGGCGGTGTAATAGGAGAGACCGACGGCGAAGAGCATGGACATGCCGACGGCGGCCGCGAGGTGGCCGCCGCGCAGGTTGATGGCGTGGCCCATCTTGAAGCTGTTCATGAGATAGGGCCACCAGGTCACCTCCTGGTTAAACATGAAGATGCGCTGATGAAATGCGAGAAGCGTCAGGTTGCGATAGCCCAGACCCCGCGTGCCCAGGAAATTGTTGGTCACATCTTGCGGCAGATAGGAACACTCGACGTACATCACCCCGCCGGCGCTGATGAGCCGGGTCAGCCCCAACGCCATGGTGTAGAACAGCATGACGATAACAAGCGCCGCCCACCAGTCCATGCCGAAGCCAATGCCCCAGCTCGCGAGGGCGATGGTGGCGACCGCGAACCCCACCACCGCCCAATGAAAAGGCACGGGCTCGGTGGGATCGCCCAGTCCGCGCAGTGATTGGCGCCAGGTGACTGCAAGCTGCCGGCGCGCGCCCCAGAAAAGGAAGATGGCAACCGCGATGAACGCGCCGGCCTCCTGTCCCCGGAAGAATACGGTGGCGTTGAAACCGCTGCCGGAGCCGGGCTCGCCGAGGCCGTAAGCGCGAATGATCACGCTCTGAAAGCGGTTGAAGAGATAGAAGAACCACATGCTCGCGGCGACCTCGCTGCTGATCAGAAAAGCGATTCCGACCATCGAGGGATAGATATACAACTGCTCGTCTTTGAGCGCGTCCCAGGGGCGGTTGATCAAGCCGGCGCCGACCGGCAGGGCGGTCAGTTTGAAGTAAGGGAAGAGGCCGTTATAGAGGTAAAGGCTGTTGCTTGTGTGCAGCAGAAACACGGCGAAGAAGCCGATCCACATCAGCTTGTCGCGGAAGAACGCGCTGGCGCCCGATGGGAAAGGATCGTCGCCGAGGATATCGAGTGGCACCTGCGCCAGCGGGAATACCAGGCGCTCGTGCTCGATCCACTGGCGGCGCAGAATCACCCCCAGGCAGAAGTAGGCGAACCAGAACAGCAACGCGTAGGCGCTCCACCAGATGATGGGCTGCGCCCAGGCTCCCCAGGGGATGGCGGCGCCCTTGGGCAGCCCCTCATAGAACCAGGTAACGGCGTCGCCTTTGGGCGGCACCAGGGCGCTGGGGACATAGGGCTCGATGAAGCGCGAGGCCCATTTATTCTCATCGGTCGCGTAGTACCACATGCCCCCGGGAACCGAGAGCGCCAGCAGCATGTACCCCACGCCCGGGATTGAGCTGGCGACAAGCATCATGATCAGAATCACCACCAGCTCCGCCCGCGTCAACGCCCAGCGCCGCCCCAGCCAGCGCAGCACGGTGTTGAGGAAGAAAACCAGCACCAGGAAGATGAAGGTGACGCCAATGGGAAGGTGATTGGCGACGATGCCCGACCCCTGCATCACCAGGTCGGTGTACGGCGTGACCACACACAGGATGGCGACGCAGACCAGTCCTATCAGAGCGGCCCTGAGTGTCATGTTCCCTCGTCGCGGCCGGGCTCGCGGTCCCGGTCACTTCGCCGGTGGCACGTCTTGCAGCAGGCCCACGGTGCGTTGTACCGCCTCGCCCAGCGCGGATAGGACGCGGTCCAGAATTTCGGCCTCGATCACCAGCGGCGGCTCCAGCCGGATGACACGCGGGTTGTTGAGGGTATAGGCAGTGATGATCCTGCGCTGCGCGAGGCCGGCGATAACCAGGCCGGCGATGTCCTCGTGCGCGAACTCGACGCCGATGAGCAGGCCGCGGCCGCGCACATCCGATATCGCTGCCGGGAAACGTTGCTGCAACTGGGTTAGACTGCGCAAGGCGCGGCCACCCAGGTCGCGGGCGCGCTCGGGCAGCCGCTCCTCGATGACTGCGTCAATCGCAGCCAGCGCCGCCGCGCACGCCAGGGGGTTGCCGCCGAAAGTGCTGGAGTGCAGCAGAGGATTGTGGCGAAACGCCTCCCACAACCGCGGGCGCGCGACGAACGCTCCCACCGGGATTACCCCGCCGCCCAACGCTTTCGCCAGGGTCATGATGTCGGGCGCCACGCCGTAGTGCTGGCACGCGAACAGCGCGCCGGTCCGCCCCAGCCCGGTCTGCACTTCGTCGAGGATGAGCAGCGCCCCGGCGGAGTCGCAAATCTCGCGCACTTCGGGCAGATAATCGTCGGGCGGGATGATGACCCCCGCCTCGCCCTGGATCGGCTCCAGGATCACCGCCGCGGTGTCCCGGGTGACCGCCCGGCGCATCGCCGTGGTATCGCCGAAGGGCACGTGCGAGAAACCTGGCACCAGCGGCTCGAAGGGCTTGCGGTAAATGTCTCGCCCGGAGGCGCTGAGTGCGCCGAATGTCTTGCCGTGAAAGCCGCCGATGGCTCCGATGATCTCGGTGCGCCCGGTGGCAAGCCGCGCCAGTTTGAGCGCGCCTTCCACGGCCTCGGCGCCGCTGTTGCAGATGAAGGAATACTGGAGGTCGCCCGGGGTGATTGCGGCCAGCCGCTGGCACAAGCTCGCCTGGCAGGGGTTGAGCAAAATCTTCGATGACAGCGGCATACGGTCGAGCTGATGACGCACGGCCGCTACTACTTTCGGATGATGGTGCCCCAGAGAGAGCGCGCCAAACCCGCCAAGGCAGTCAATATACTCGTTGCCGTCGGCGTCGCGGATGATCGCGCCCCGGGCTGACTCCTCTACCGCGTCGAACCCCATGAACTTGACGAGCGCCGCCAGACCGGGGTTGACGTAAGCGCAGTATTGATCGAAGACTTCTGCGGCTGAGAGCGAGCCGGGCCGCGAGTTCGCACTGCTCATGATGAAGGCTGCTCCTGCTCCGCACCCGGGCTGGCCGCGGGTCGCTGGGGGGGCGGCGCGACGGGTGTCGCGGAAAGCTCGGCCGGCCGCCACGATCCGGTGGCGAACTCGAGCTGCGTCAGGGCGACATTGTAGTCATACACCGCCCGGGCATGGTTGTTGCGGGCGGCGGCGAGGGCCGCCTGGGCGTCGAGGATCTCGACGCCAATGCTGACGCCGGCGTTGTAGCGGACGGTGGCGATACGATGGGCCTCCTCCGCCTGCTCGACCCCCTTGGCGGCGGCTGCAATGCGTTCGCGCGCGGCTCCCAGGCTCAGGTATGCCTGGCGCACCTGGAGCGCGATGCCCTGGCGAACCTGCTCCAGCAGCGCCCGCGCGCTCTCCTGCTGGCTGCGGGCACGGGATACCGCGGCGCTGGTCTGGCGGCCATTGAAGATGGGCCAGGTCGCCTGCAAAGCGAGGGTCGAATTCGTCACTTGCAGCGCGCTGGTGTTGAAGACCCGGTTATAGACCCAGCCGACGCCCAGTGTCGGGTGCTTATCAGCCCGAGCGAGATCGGCCGCGGCGCCGGCCGCGTCAATCTGCGCCTTGACCTGTCCGAGCTCCGGTCGCGCCGCATGGGCCTGCTCTACCAGCGTCTCCAGCGGCGCGACCTCACCTTGCGGCGGGGCAAACGAGGTCTTTAGCTCATACTGCTGGCCCTGGGGCAGGCCCATGGCATTGTCGAGGGCCGCGCGCGTCAGGTTGAGGCCGTTGCGCGCCTGGATTACGACCTGCTCGCTGTCCGCGACCTGGGTCTCGGCGCGCAGGACATCAAAGCGCGGCGCGGTGCCCGCCTCGAAATGCGCCTGCGCCAGGCGCAGGTGCTCGCGTACCGTGGCCGCGGTCTGCTCCGCCACCTTGACCAGGTCGGCAGCCAGCAGCACACCGTAGTACGCCTGCTTGACGTCGCTCACCACGGTCTGCAAGGTGCGCCGCAGCCCCTCGCTCACCGCGCTGGCGCCGGCGCGGCTCTGTCGCACCGCCGCCGGTATCTTGCCCCCGGTGTAGAGCGGCTTGGCCACGGTGAGCGTGGCTTGAGTCTGCTGACTACGGCCCAGGGAGATCGTCTCGTAGCTCACATACTGCGGCGGCGGCGCGGGCACCGGCAGGACGAAGCTGGCCACCTTGTTGACATGGGTGTTGACCACCTCCAGGTCGGTGACGACGGAACTGCCGGCCCGAACCTGTGTCACCAGCGCCTGAGCGGCGCTTAGATCCTGCTCTGCCTGGGCCACGCGCGGGTTGAACTGGAGGGCAGTGGCGATGGCCTGGTCCAAGCCGAGTGGCTGCGCCGCGGCTGGCGCCGCCGGCGGGGCCGTGTCCTCTGCGCGGGCGGGGCGGGTCAAGAGCGTCGCCAACACGAGATAACCCGGCAGCAGCCACTTAAACGATACGCGATGCAGCGTCAGCATCATACACTCCTCCGTTGCGTTGCGATGCTCTCAAGCGAATTCCACGACCGGCGCAAAGCCTGCGCCCTCGCAAAAACAAGGCCGCGTTATGTATGCGTCGGCCTAAACGCCGAGCGGGAGCATGAATAGCCTCATGCCCCCGCATGCATTCCCCATAGCCAATCGAGGCTGGCCCCAGGCGCACCGGATTCGCCATAGGCGCTCAAGGGTTACCCGCCTGCTTCACGCGGCGCAAACCGGATGAGACTAGTGCGCCCTCCCTTTCTCCGCTGCCGCAATATCCTCCTCTAAGGTGGCGATGCGCTTATCAATCGGCGGGTGGGTGGCAAACCAGCGATCCAATTGCGACGGCTTGCTCTTGCCGAGCGCTTGCAGGCGCTTGAGAAACGTAACGCCCCCACGCGGGTCGTGGCCGGTTTGAAGCATGTAGGTGACCGCGGTGCGATCGGCGTCCGATTCGTGCTCCCGGCTGTAGCCGCTTTGGAGCAGAAGCTGGAGCACGTCAGATACCAGCGCCTGGGTGGTGGCCGAGCGGTCGAAAAGTAGCCCCAGAATGAGCGACACCCCAAGCCCCTGCTCCAACTGCCTGACCCCGTGCCGCCTGGCGATGTGCGACACCTCGTGTCCCACCACGAACGCCAGCTCGTCGTCCGACAGCTTCTCCTCCATCAGGCCGCGGGTCGCGTACACCCAGCCGCCGGGAACGGCGAGGGCGTTGATCTCTTTGGTGTTCAAGATGCCAAAGTGATAGTTGAGCCCGGTGCGTCCCGAGACCGCGACCATCACCTTGCCGAGCTTCTCGAGCCGCTGTTCGGCCTCGCGGTTTCGGTAGACGCCGTACTTTTGCTCGAGCGAGGCGGCAGTGTCCGAACCGATGACGACCTCGAGGTCGGTGCCTATGATCCTCGCCTGCGCCGGCGCCGCCAGGCCGGCGGTTGCGGCCATGAGCGCCGCCACCACCGCGAGTTTCGCGCGTCCGCGTTGCATTGGCATTTCCCTTCGCAGCATGCCTCAGTCGCCAGTCGGCACTGCCATTGTAGTGCGAAACGGCGTCTCCGTTGTCGCTCCGGCGCGCCAAATGACGAGCCCTGGCCGGCAGCGGCCGGCCTACGGCTCCGCGCCCGGGTAGCCGTACTCCTGGCGCACGCGCAGCATGTGCCGGTAGCTCTCGATCGGCACGCCCTTGAAGATGCAGTTGCTCGTCGCGTAGATGTATCCGCCCTGGTTCACTCCGCCGTGGCGCAGGCAATAGCGCGCGCTCTCGGTGATCTGCTCTGGCGTCCCCGACTGCACATGCGCCAGATTGACGTTGCCGATGAGGCACATGCGCTCGCCCACCAGCCGCTTGACCTCGGCAATGTCCACACCGGCCATGGGATCGAGCGAGTGCAGCGCCGTCGCTCCGGAGTCGGCAAGCTGGTCGAGGATGGGCATGATGTCGCCGTCGGTATGTTTGACCGTATAGGCGCCGGCCGCGTTCCAAGCCGCAACCTGTTGTCCCAGAAACGGCGCGACGTACTCGGCAAACATCGCGGGCGACAGGAAGGGCCCATCATTGAAGCAATAGTCGGCGCACATGAAGATAATTTCGGCGCCGCCGCGGATCAACTTCAGGCCCGCCTCGATCGCCCCTTCGACTTGCCGCTGCGCCTGCTCCAGGGCCTCCTGCTTGCGCTCGGTCAGGAAAACGACATGCTCCATCATGTTCTCGCCGCTGGGGATGGAGTAAGTGCCATCGGCGAAGGCGCTGAGCATGTAGGTGTCGCCGGAGATCTCGCGCACATATTGGAAGCTCGCCAGCTGGTCCTCCAGGGGCAGCCAGTGCAGGCCGGTGATGACCGAGTAATCGAATTCCTGGGCGACCTCGACCCAGTGCTCGGCATTGCGCTTGAGCAGATCCTGGCGGCGCGCGCCCGTCAGTTCCTTCAGGTCGTCTCCGCGCAGCGCGTGCTTGCCGAAAACCTCCTCGGACAATTGGAATTCTAGCTCCAAGTGCGGCGCCAACGCTTCCGGCCGCCGCAGCTCCAGTGCCTCGATGGCGCGCTCACGCGGGGTCATTTCGGCGCCTCTTTCGGCAGGAATCGCGCAACATTCTCGCGCGTTATCAAGGTCACGGGAACTTGCACCGTCTGGCCGGCCATCTCGCCCTTGATCGCCTTGAGCGCGATGCGCACGCCCATTCTCCCCATCTCCTCTGGCTGCTGCGCCACCGTAGCCGCCAGCTCGCCTTTACGGATCGCCTCGAGCGCGTCGGGATTCCCATCGAAGCCCACGACGATCACATCCTTCCTGCCCGCCCCGATGAGTGCGCGGCTTGCCCCCAATGCCATTTCGTCGTTCTCACAAAACACTGCGCGGATATCGGGGTGCGCCTGGAGCATGTTCTCCATGACCTCCATGCCTTTCGCGCGCTCGGAATAGGCGGTCTGGCTGGCCACGATTTTGATGTGGCGCTGCGCCATGACCTGGGCGAAGCCTTGCCCCCGCTTGCGCGCGTTCTCTACTCCAGGCTGGGCGGAGATGTGAGCCACGGGGCCCTTGCCGCCTATCCTCTGCGCGATGAACTCGCCAGCGAGCCGCCCGCCGGCGAGATTGTCGGAGATGATGAGCGCGGCGTATTGCCCGCCCTTGACCCCGATGTCCACGATCACCACCGGGGTTTTGGCATCGTTCGCCGCGCGCACCGCGGGCACGATGGGATCGCTCTGGTAGGGTGAGATGAGGATGGCGTCAACGCGCTCCTGCACCAGGTCCTCAATGTCGCTGAGCTGCTTGCGGGCATCGCCCTGGGCGTCAACCACGCGCAACTCGGCGCCCGCCTTCTTCGCCTCCTGCTGGACGCCGGCCGTCACGCGCTGCCAGAAGACATTGGCCAGGCTGGCGGTGGAATAGGCCAGGCGCACCTGGGTTTTGGCCCTGGGCGCGCTTTTCTGGCAGCCGCAGGCTAATGCCGCAATCAGGGCCAGCACGGCTGCGGATGGGATAAGTCGAGAACGCATATCACCCTCCGTGCGCAACAGGATTCGCGCTACCCGCGCAGAAATGCTCAGCCACCGTGGCACATCCGATGCGCATAGACCTCGGGGATCAAGTGCGCCTGCGCAAGCAGCACGCGTGCGGCGGCGATGTCTGGGAGGTCGTGCGCACCGGCATGGACATCCGCATCAAGTGCCTCAACTGCGGGCGCTCGGTCCTTCTGCCGCGCTCGCAATTCGAGAAACAGGTCAAAGAGTTCGTCAAGACCACAAGCCAGTTGGGATAGCGCCACCGTTAACCGCTGAAAGGGTCTCATCCTCCTGTGGCCTAGACCCGGCCTTCTTATCCGGACCGCGTGGGAGCAGGGTTGAACGCGCACCGAAGAGGCGTGCCTTCAAGCTGGCCGTCGCGGAGTCTGAATGCGCCCTCAACGTCAAGTCTGCCCGGGTACTCTTCCGACCGAGGCGGGATGAAAAGCTTCTCGCCGATTGTTACCCAGATGAGGTCCAGGCGCTCTGCTTCAAGGAATCTCAGGATGAACTCCTTTGACATCAGCAGGGCTTGCGGCCCCTCGCGCTCCACGACCGGGCACGTGGCGACGAGTCTTCCGTCGGCATCGGTGTAATCGAATCCGCGTCTTGCCCACGTCAAGTGCGCCTTCTCAACAATGAATGGGCAAGGCAGGGTTCCGTTAACCGTCTCCTCAATCGAACAGTCGTAGCCTCGCTCCCAGTAGTACTTTTCGGCAGTAGTAATGACCGGAACAGGCATGCTCTCCTCGTGATCGCCGATGCTCGTCCATCCCCTCGGGTATCGTTCACAGGACTGGTGCCACGGGTATTCGCCCAAGAAGGCGCCTGGCAGATCAAAAGGTTCTGGCATCCACTGCCAACGCTCTCGCAGCCCGGCCTCCTGAAGCCACCTGTAGAGGCGACCAGAATTACGCCTTTTCACCAGATAGCTTCGTACGTGGCACCAGATGCTACGTCGAGCAGCCGTCCTGCTATCATCCTCAGGTGGGATCGGCGCATCCCAGGGATAATACCCGTCAATGGCCAGCCAATCGGCTCCTGTGTTGGGGCACTTCAGTGCCATGAGTTGTCGGACATCTGGAAAGTCATCTTGCCGCAGCCACTCAAGAGGCTCTTGGTGGGCGGCGCGACTGAAGTCGTAGGAGACGGGCGCCCACCAAGGCGGATTGACCTTGGCAGCCGAAGGGTGGACGCCGCTGGGTGGCTGACGTGACACGAAGGACGGGTCTATATCCCGACGCCAGAATTGCCACGGTCCGCGGTATTCCGGGTCGTCGTCATCATACTTGCGCCGCCATGTACAGTTGTCGGCGACTCGGGCGAGCAGTTCGTGCAGCGCGATCCACTGATACTTCTTGCCAAAACGCTCTGGCTTGTGGTTGTCCCGAAAGCGGGTTCTTTGGTTCCAGAACTGTATGCGCTCATCGATCTTCGCGAACCGCTCTGGTGTCCACCCCAGTTCAAGCACGCGTTTAAGAACCCAGCGTTGGGCTGCAACCGTGTCGAAGTCGAAGCTCCGGAGCTTCGCATGGTCCGTGCCAATCACATAACGCGCAAAGTCGCCCCAGGCGATCTCAAGGGATGAGCGAATCGCTCCGTAGTCGTCGGTGTCCAGTGCCTTAAGGTCGTCCTCAGACGGTACCGGAAGCGGCCAGTCGCTGGCGTACGGGGGTCGTATCATGTTCTCGTCTGGCATCTCGGGGCGACAGCCACGGTGTATAGCTGTCTCAACTACCCCTCGAGCATAATCACGCAGCAGGATATGCGCGGGAGGGCAGCCGTCGCTGAAGATGCGCGCATAAGTCTCATCTGCAAGCTCCTTTAGCCCTTCAACGCTGGGCGTCGTCATTGCGCAGCCATAGGCGGCGCAGTACAGCCGTTCGAGAACGTATATGTCATTAACGTCGGCGAATAGCGACAGGAGGTCGCGAAGAATCGGGGCCCGCTTCCGCAGCAAGGCGACAAGTCCCTTAGTGGCTCGGTCGCGTACGAATCTGTTGGGCGTCGTAAAGAACCACGTCAGGACAATGGCGCACAACCTCGCGGACTCGTCGCTCCATGTCTCAGCGGCTTCGGACTCGACCCAGTCCAGCAGGCGCTCAACGCTTCCCTGCGCCCCATGCTGCTCATGGACGAAGTACGACCACCACCGATCCCTATCCGGCAGGGACAGACGTTTCAGCAATTGGTGCAGCCGTTCCGAGTTCAGGGGGTGGCCCGGCCGGGTCGCCAGCGTCAGCAATGTACTCAAGACCTCAAAGGACAACCGCCCATTGAGCAGTCCATTGAGGTAACTGATGCTTGCGTCCATGATGCTTTCAGGCTTTCGCCAGGCTAACCCGCCGAGAAAAGCAGTGCAGATCGGCTCCCAGCCCTTGGCCCAGGGGGCAGCCTCGGTTAGTTCGATCTTGTCCTCTTCCGCCAGATGTAGCCAGAGCGCTTCAATGAGGCCCGAGTATCTCCATGCGGCCCTCTCATCGGCCACCAAGAAATGCAGAGGACCTCCGTCCGCGAACAACGTCGCAGGAGCAGCCTTCCCGCGATGATGCGCCACTAGCTGGCCTGCGATGAGTTGCTGCCCGAATCTCTGGTACGCGAACCCGACGACGTCAACCCAGCCTTTTCCATCAGGCATGGGATGCCGGTCTTCTGCGAGCAAGCCCTCGTGAATTAGCCTCCCGAGAAGTGGCTGCGTGAAACCCACAAAGCGAAGTGCGATGTCGATGGCGGCATTAGCCTGGTCCCAAGTCAGTGATTCAACCCTCGACTCGGCCATTGCGTCCGCTGTGGCCATCAGCGCGCGCCGGACAAGGTGGGCGCTCGGAGTGAAGTCAACGGCGAAGTCGCGCGCGACCTTCCGGTCAACCACGTCTACAACAAAATCGAAGAGCGCGCGGATGCCGTTGCCAGGTAGTTGGTCCGGAATCCTGCTCAGTCCAGCCTCCCGGACACTTTCGCACATTAGCTTGAGGTAAAGCGGCGATTGCGTTCCTGGGATAGTCAAAGGCGCGCTTGGCAGTTCTATGCCATAATGGGTGAAGAAGGTTCTTACCGCCTCCACCTCGTGGCCCTCGAAGCCCTCATGAACAACTCGCACGACATTCAAGTGTTTCGGTATAAGGCTCTTCTCGTACGACGTGCGACAAGTCAAAGCGAGCGCCACGCCGGGATACTGTTCCAGGTTGTTCAGCATGCCCGGTAGATAGTCGCGCCACACATCGCGGCCGTCACCTTCGTTGACCGCGTCGACCATGAGGAGGATCCTGGCACCCTTGGCCTCTGCCAGCGCCTGAAGAGCGCCAAGCCATTCCTCGATGCTCTCGCACTTGAGCCCCAGTTCGTCGGTCATTTGCATCCAGGGATTACGGCCGAGCGTGAAGTGCGTACCGAGGAACAGGATGGTGGGAACCCCAGCGCCCAGGCGACGCTCCGCCACGTCGCAAAGAAGATGTGTCTTGCCAGCCCCCGCTACGCCTACCACAACGAGCCCCGGCAGGTCGGCCAAGCAGACTTGATCGCTTTCGAGTTGTTCACGAAAATCTTGAGTTGCGCTGAACAGTTCGTAGGCATAATGACTTGCTGTGCTGAAATCGTTTGCCCCGGCCGCCCGATGCGTTTGAGGCCGACGTAGAGACGACAGAGCGCTCCGGCACTCGCGTGCCGCGTTCACGGCGCGGTCGCATGACACAAGCAGGTCGGTTACGCCTAGAGGCGCGAAACTGTCGCCGCCAACGTCCGCCCCAAGGGATATCGCCGTCCTCGTCGCCACCAGCAACTGCGAGACACTCGCCTCAAGCCGCGGCGCGATGTCCCGAATAGCCTTGTGCCTGGGTAGCCGGGGGAGCCAAGGCCGCAGGTCGTTCCATTCTCGACACAGCCTGCCGTATCGCCTTTTTAGATCGTCAAAGAACGCGCGGGTGCGGCCCAGACCCTCAAAAACCCGAGCTATAGGCAGATCAACATTGACCTCGGGGGTGTAGCGAGCACCAACATTCTCCTTCGCCGCTTCGAAGCGAGCCATGAGCCAGTCGTCGGTCAGCTCGTCTCGGTTGAACCAGAAGTAGATCTTCCCGGCGAGTTGCGGATGGGTAAGAAGCTCCACAATCGCTGACTGGCCCCAGAGGTCGAAACACACGTCCATGCCCCTGTTTTGAGCCAACTGCTGCCATTTCGCAACGTGCTCGTCCCACTTTTCCACTTGGCTCCTGCCGCGCCGCGTGGTTGGACCGGTCAGATCGACCGGGAGACAGATGACATACTTTGAGAGTTGAGGATGAACCTCCAGCGCTGTCTCGACGGACTTGTCTATCTGGCGCCACTGAGCTTCCTTCAACTCGAAGAAGTACTTGCTCTGCCACCCACATTTGCTCCCATCTGGCAGCACCCAGTAGCACTCAACCCCCGCGTCGCCGCCAGCCCCACGTAGGCGGTAAAAGGTGGAGCCGGGCGGTACGTCCGCCCCCCGGCGGGCCAATTGACAGCAAAGCTCCTCAAAGCCTCCCGCTTGGGAGCCATCCCAAGGCCTGATGTTCCTGAAGCCGATATCCAATCTCGCGAGCGACATGTCAGTCAGGAGTTGCCAATCCCGAGCTTTCGCCTGGTGTACGGAATCAGCCCGCCGGCGGCGATGATGTCGCGCAGGAAATCGGGGAAAGGATGGGCCTGGTAAGCCTTGCCTCGCGTGACATCGGTTATGCCGCCCGCCGCAAGGTCAATCTTCACTTCGTCGCCGGACTCGATTTCCGCGGCGGCCTCCGGACTGACCAGCACCGGCAGGCCGATGTTGATCGCATTGCGGAAGAAAATACGCGCAAAGCTGCGCGCGATCACCGCGCTAATGCCAGCGGCTTTGATGGCAATCGGCGCGTGCTCGCGCGAGCTGCCGCAGCCGAAGTCCTCCCCGGCGACCAGGATGTCGCCCGGCTGCACCCGATTGACGAACTGGGGGTCGAGGTCCTCCATGCAATGGGCAGCCAACTCCTGCGCATCGCTGACATTGAGATAGCGCGCGGGGATGATGACGTCGGTGTTAACGTGATCGCCGTACTTGTGCGCACGCCCGTGAATGGTCATGATGGCTTAACCCTTCTGCGCGTCGCCCCGGGGCGCAGCCGGGTCGCCTGCGGCGACCGCGGACGGTTCCCTCGCGGCGCGCCAGGCTGAGCGAGCGGCTCGACGCCCAACTCGCTCGGGCTGGCGATGCGCCCGAGCACTGCCGACGCGGCCGCAACCGCCGGCCCCGACAGATATACTTCACTCGCGGGGTGCCCCATGCGCCCGACGAAGTTGCGATTCGTCGTCGCGATGGCGCGCTCACCCTCTGCCAAGACGCCCATGTGCCCGCCGAGGCAGGGCCCGCAGGTGGGTGTCGAAACCGCGCCCTCGGCCTCCAGAAAAACATCTATCAGCCCTTCGCGCAGCGCATCGCGATAGACCTGCTGTGTGGCCGGGATAACGACGAGTCTCACCTCAGGATGAACCTTGTGCCCGCGCAGAACGTGAGCGGCCACGCGCAGGTCCTCCAGACGGCCGTTGGTGCACGAGCCGATCACTGCCTGATCTATGCGCACCTCCCCCACTTCGCTGATTGGGCGAGCATTTTCGGGCAATGATGGAAACGCCACCTGCGGTTCGATCTTCGCGCAGTCGAATTCATGGAGGGCGACGTATTCCGCATCCGCGTCGCTGTGGAAGAACCGGCCTTCGCGCTGCGCCCGGCCTGCGAGGTAAGCGCGCGTGATCTCATCCGGCTCGATGATCCCATTCTTGGCCCCCGCCTCGATGGCCATGTTGCACATCGCAAGCCGGTCCGCCATGGGCAGCGCGCGGACGGCATCCCCTGTGAACTCCATCGCCTGGTACAGCGCTCCGGAGACGCCGATGCGCCCGATGGTGTACAGAATCAGGTCCTTGCCGCCGACCCAGGGCTGGCGCTTGCCCGTGAACACCAACTTCACCGACGCAGGAACGCGCAGCCAGGTCTCGCCGGTCGCCATCGCCGCGGCGAAGTCGGTGGAGCCGACGCCGGTGGCAAACGCCCCCAGCGCGCCATAGGTGCAGGTGTGCGAATCAGCGCCGATGACGCAATCGCCTGCCGTCACCAGCCCCTGCTCGGGGATCAAGGCGTGCTCGATGCCCATGCGCCCGACCTCGAAATAGCGCGAAAGGTGCTGCTCCCTGGCGAACGAGCGCATCGCCAGGCATTGTTGGGCCGAGTTGATGTCCTTGTTGGGAGTGGAGTGATCGGGCACGAGCACGATGCGGTCGCGGTCAAAGACTTGCGCTGCGCCGATGCGCCGAAACTGGTCGATGGCGATGGGGGCGGTGATGTCATTGGCGACGAGCAAGTCGAGCTTGACGCTGATGAATTCGCCGGGGCTGACATGGTCGCGGCCGCAGTGCGCGGCGAGTATCTTCTGGGTGATGGTCTGCGGTCGCATCAAGTCTCTCCACGGCGATTATACCGGAAGGCGCGCCGTCCTCGCAAGCGCAGGTGGGCGTCGGGGGTGTTCGCGGAGAGTGGGTATCGCGGTTCAACTCCGTGCTCAACGCCGACGGAGGAGTGCACTGGGCGCGGGGTCGCCTGACCCCGCGATTCGCGGCTCGCCAGAGGCGAGTCAACTTCAGCGCTTGCCCGCCGCAGGCGGGAAGCCGCGCCCGATTCGAGCGCGCGGCTCCGTCCCACACCCACTGAAAACGAACACATTCCGCAGAAGCCTCGGGCCGCCGCCTGGAGACAATCGCACACCGGCCGGCCAACGCGCCCCCGCAGCAACGACATGCACTTTCAACTTCCCTGAGCCGGCGACCGCGCGGCCCCCTGCCATTTCGCTCTTGCCGCGGCCTCTCGTTCGACATCAGCCAGCAGCAGCGTCAGCATCAAGTCTTCGCCCAACGGGGGTTGAGCAGCGCCCGCGCCCGGCTTCGGCGCGGCCTCCTTGGGGGGCGCAGGCGATGCCGACGCCGCGGCCGGTGGTTGCTTCGATGCCGTCTTCTGCTCCGCAGGCGGCGCCTTTGGGTTTATCGCCTGCATTACCGCCGCGCCAAACCCAAGCGTCTGGTTCTCTGCCAGCGCCTCTGGAGTCAGCCCGAGCATTGCCGCCGCCATGCTGCGAAGCGCCGGCCGCTCTGCCAACGGGGTCTCGAGATAGGCCGCGCTCAGTTGCCAACTCAACTCGTCAGCGCGCCAGGCGCGCAGCGTGGTCATCGCCTTGCGCGACGCATCGAGCGCTTCCCGTGCCATGCGAATGGCGCGATCCACATCACTCTCCGCCAGCCCCAGAAACGGCAACCCGCCGCGAACCCCGCCAAAGGTGTCGAACTCGCTGGCCAGGGCATTCACCGCCGACCCTAACTGCCCCGCCGCGTCATCGGCGCGCTTGGCGGCGTCAAGCGCCTGCTGGGTCAGCTGCGGGCTTTGCTCGCTGGCGCGCAAAATGCCGTCGGCGACCTCCCTGGCCAGAGTCTCTCGCTGAACCTGATCGGCGGCGCTGACGGGGCGGGCCAAACTGCGTTCCAGCGTTTCCAGCACCTTCGCCGCGCCAGATGGCATTGACTTCAGCCCCTTGGCGGCGGCGCCTATCTCATCGGCGGTCTCGGCGATCAAGTAGAGCGCCACCTCGGCTTTCTTCATTACCCGTTCGGCGCCAAGGGTTGGGGTGCCGAAGGCGCCGGTGAAACTCATGCGCCGCGCCAGGCCGCGGACTTTATCATTGAGAGACTTCGAGCGCTCCTCCACCTGGCGAGCGGCGTCCTGCACATTCGCGTTCCAGGCGGCGGCCGCGGTGATCCGGTCCTTCATCTGGCGCTGCTCGGCTTCCGTGGAGGGGAGTAACGCCGGGGGCGTGGACGAAGTCGCCGCCGCGAGCGATTCGCCGAGTCTTGCGGCATCGCGCGATCCCGACTCTATCGCCCGCGCCAGCGCGCTGCGCGCCAGGTCGAGCGCCCCCAGTTCGGCATAAGCCTGGCCGAGGCCGCCGTGGAGCGCGGCATCGGCGGGCGCCAGCTCCAGCGCCCGGCGATAGGCGATTACCGCCTGGCTCGCCAGATGGCGGTCGAGGAATCCTCGCGCCGTGCGCGCCAGCACCTGGGCGCTCTTCTGGCGAACCTCGGGCAGCTCTGCCAGGCGCTGCTCGCGCCGCTGCTCGGTGGGATGGGTTGACAGATAAACCTCGATCTTGCTCGGTTCGCGCTTTTGCTCCTGAGTGAGCTTGCGCAGGAAATCGGAGAGCTGGGAGGCGTCGTAACCCGCGAGATAGGCGTAGCTGGCGCCCAGCTTGTCCGCCGCCTGTTCGTCCTTGCGGCTGTGGCGCAAGAGGTAGAGGGTGGTGCCGACCTGGCCGACGGTGAGCAATGCCGCGGGTGCGTCAACTACGCCGAACAACAGCGTTGCCCAGAACTGCTTCTTAAAGGCGTTCAGGGAATGCTTCTCCGCGACATGCGCGATCTCGTGACCTATCACCCCCGCCAGCTCATCGGATGAATCCACGAAGCGCAGCATGCCGGTGGTGACGTACACGAAGCCCCACGGCAGAGCGAAGGCGTTGACCTGCTCGGTGTCCAGCAGCTTGAAGGTGTACTCGACATCGCGGCGAGGTGAGACTGCGACCAGCGAGCGGCCCACCCGGGTGACGTAGTCCGCCGCCGGCCCCTGGGCGATGACCACGTACTGGGACTCGACTGCTTCGCGCGCCTGCTTGCCCAGCATCTTCTCGATGCTGCGGTCAAGCCCGGCTTGCGCCGAGGTGACCGTCACGGCGAACGCGATGAGGGCGCTCGCCGCGCGCAGGGTGCGCACCCTTGTCCCATGATAAGGCAACAGCAGTCTCCCGTTCAGCGTTGCGGGCCGACCAGGAGAACTTGTCCTGAGCCTGCCGAAGGATCGGCCCCTACGCCACGCGTCCCATCCCGTAGGGGCCGGGCGGCTAGGCTTTCAGCCGCCGTGGCGGTCGCCACGGGCGACCTAGCCACTCTGCCCCGGCCCGCTGGTGGTGGAGACGAGGCTAGGAGCCCGCCGGCTTGACCATGTCGCCGATCTGAACTTTCAGGTCTCCCGCCGATTCAGCCAGACTCCCGATGGAAACTTTGTCCTCCACCGATTCGATGCGCAGGATGCCCACCGGCTGGGTAATAACGGTGAGCAGCTCCCCCGTACCTGGGTCGCGGATTTCCTGGCCTCGGCGCAGAATCTGGAAGCGATCCTCGGGCTTGACGCCATAGCGCGCGCCCAGGTTGGTCATGATCTTCGGTCCCTCCACATACACAACATAACCATTGATTTGGGACAAGTCGGGCGGGCGGTAGATGGCTTGATCGGCGCCGGTCGCAAGCTGCTGGACCGCGGAGTCCACCGCTTGGCGCGTTGCGACGCCAAGGATAGTCCGGAAGAACTCCGCACTCCCCAAGCTGAGGCGCCCGATGTCCTGGACGCTAATCCCGACGTTCGTGCGGCTGTCGTGTCCGGCGCCGGTGAAGGCGAAGATGATCTCGGTGGTGGTGCTGTCCACCAGCCGCCCGTCAAGCTTGACGTCGGCAGTGCTGCGGCTGAGACTGAGGTCGCGCAGATCGCCACGCCCTACCCCGCCGATGCTCCCGCCCTTGGTCTCAACGCTGAACTCGGTGACGCGGCCCATGAGCAGGTAGTCCGCGCCCAGGATCTTGCCGATCTTGGCGGCGGTCGCAGGGTCAACGCGCCCAGACTTGGCCAGGTCCTGCTCCGCGAGCACTGCCTCCACTTTCTCGCGCTCGATAACCCGGAACCTATTGGCTTTGACCAGAGCCGTGGTCAGCATGTCGGCCACCCCAAGGCCGACATTGAATACCTGGCCGAAGTAGCTGCCCTCGCGTATCGCGCCGTCGTCGAACGGCAGCACCGCCACCCGCTTGCGCTCGGACAGGGGAATGCGCGAATCGCTGCCCTGCGGATTTTTCGCCTGGCCGCCTTGGGCAATGACGGGCCATGTGAGCGCCGCCACCATCGCGCAGGTCAGCGTCACCGTCAACCTCGCTGTCATCGCACCCATTTTGGCGCCTCCCGATACCGGAGCATTGGCTGCCCGTATATTGTACCACTTGCGGCCTCGCCCAGGCTATGATAGACGCGCATCTGGCCATCCCGCGCTCAGAAGCGCGAACAAGGTGGCGTTCGGGTGCTGCGTGCGATTACCCGCCAACTGTGCTCACTGCTGGATCTTGACCAGCTCCACGTAGCCCCAGGCGCCAAGGGCGCTGCCGATGACAACGACCGCCCCACGCAGCCCAGGGATGCGCTGTGCGAGCTCCAGAGCGCCGGCGATGTCATCGGCCGTCTTGACCGCGTTGCCGATAGCAGTGGCGGCGGCGTCGGCGAGCGCGCCGCCGGCGGCGACCGCGATTGCGGCGTCAGCCTTGCCGAAGCTGAGCGATGGCCCGACTGTGCCCGAGGAGGCGCATATCGAGCAGGGCATAAGGTCCGCCTTCAATCGCACTGCAAGCTTGCCCGTGAGGGGGGAACGCCCGGCGAAGACGCCGACGGTGCGCTCGCACTCGCCCTGGAGCCAGATGTCGCCGCCGTTCTCGACGATAACCTGGCGTGAATAGGCGGCGAGGCCGCGGCCCACGTGTTCCGCGATGGCGCCGGCCACCGCCGCCATGGGGCCGACTCCGGCCAGTTGCGCCGCAGCAGCCATGGCGCGGGCGATCTCCGGGGCGTCGTCGCGCAGAGCATAGGGCCGCAGCGCCTCTTTGACCCCCGGGTCGCGCTTGATGTAGCCCTCCAGCTCCGCCCGACAGGCGCGAACGATCTCCGTCGCCGGCGCCGACAGGTCGCGCTCGGCGGCGATGAGCAGGTCGGTCTGCATCACCCTGACCTCAAAGGTGACGAGGTCGGGGGCGATGGTGCGACGATAGGCGCGCTCGACGTATTCGGGCATCATGAATCCGTCGTAGGGGCGGTTCCTTTGCTACTCTGCGAAGTAGCGACTTCGCTACGAAGCACGAGCGACTCGGCTCAGAGCCAGCCCTGAGCAGAGCGAAGGGACAGGTCGCGAACCGCCCCTAGATCTTGGTCGGCCCGTTGGCAACGGGCCGACCAAAGACCCACAGCCGGAGGCCGTGGCACATTCTCGCGCGGTCTTTAGACCGAGATTATGCGTACGGGGTTCACTGGGCGCGGGGTCGCTGACCCCGCGAAACGCGGCCTCAGGCGAGGCCGCGCCCGGTTGGAGCCTTCACCCGCCAAGCAAATGCTTCAGACTGCCGACGCATAATCCCGGTTGGACCGCGCGCCCAATTCAGGCGCGTTCCCCCAATCCGCGTCTATCCGCGCGAATCCGCGGCCAGATCTGTCAGTATTGCAGCACCATCGCCCGGGTCGGGCAGGCGGTGAGGCACTGCTCGCACACCACGCAGCGGGCGGGACTGAAGCTCACCTCCATGCTGGGGCGCTCGATGCTCAAAGCCCCGGCCTGGCACACCGCGATGCACGCCCCGCAGTGGGTGCAGCGCTGCTCGATGCGGGTGATGTCCTGGGTGATGGACTGGATGCGCAGGCCCAGGTCGCGCAGATACTCCAGCCCCTGGCGGCAGGCTTCAGCGTCGCCCAAAAGCTCCAGCACCATCAACCCTTCCTGCTCCGGCGTGATGGTCGCCTTGAGGATATTGAACATCACCCCGTACTTGCTCGTGAGATAACAGATGATCGGTTTGTCCACCTTCTCCTTCGGGAAGTGGATGACCACCTTGCCCTGTGATTCAAGCGTGTTCACTGCCATCTTATTGCCTCCCCTGCTGCTCTGCGAAGTCCCGATGCATCGGGACGTAGCACGAGTGCGGCACGCCTTCCGCGCCGCGCGGTTTCATGGTTCGAGCGGCCGCTCCTTGAGCAGCTTGAAGCCGTAGCCCGAATCAGGCCCCGGCAGCGTCTCCGCCGGCTGGTTGAGCAGGAACCTGCCCGACGCGACCCAGTCCTTGAGGATGGCGGCGATGCGCCGCGCCGCCGGGTAGCTCGACAGGGGCACTGTCTGGACTCGCTGGCCGTTGACCGAAATCTCACCGGCCTTCAGCTCGGCGTAGCTCACCTCGGCCAGGCTACCCGGTTTGATCTGTGGATAGGCTTCGCTGTAGTCAATGACCTGGGCCTTGATGCCGGCGTCGCTTACCGCCGTCTGTGCGGCCAGCTCCTCGTCGAGCACCGGTATCGGCACCCCGAGCCCGACGATGAGGGTGCAGCCGTAGCCCTTGAAGGAGGCGCCGCGCAGCCACTCCGCGCTCATGCCCTTGAGGTCTCCGGTGACCGCCATCGTCCCCGCGCCCGCGCGCGGCACCTGGTTCTCAGTGCGCGGAGCTGCCGGGTTATGCTGGGTCCCGGCGCCCACGACGTAGCCGACCCCGCCGCCCAGGAAGATGCGCGTCCCCGGGCCGATGGTGCGATAGGTCGGGTCATTGAGCAAGGGCGAGAGCTGCCCGGCGCTGCAATAGTTGGCATTGCCCAGTCGGGGTTTGAGAACACCCATATAGGTGTATATGGTCTTGTCGCTCAGGTTCGCAGCCACATTGTAGTTCTGGTAGCCATTGCGCGGGTTGAACAGGAACGCCTCATTGACATCGGCAAGGCTGATCCACGTCGCCAGGCGCTTGCGAGGGTAGCAGTCGGTGCCATAGGTGACCGCCTCCAGGCGGACATCCTTGCCGGCCGTCAGATCCTCGATCACGTGCCCCCCGCCGTAGCTGAACTCGCCGGGGAATACCTGGTTGCGCGGGTCATCCTCCGGCAGCGCGGCGACGCCGATGTAGAGATCAACCGCGGCCAGGCCGGCATAGGCGCTGACGCCGTTGAGGGTGACGCGCCCGCCGCCCAGCTTGATGCGGGGCCGGGCGTGGCCGATGTTGATGAAGGCGCCGCTGGAGCACATGGCGCCGAAGGTGCCCGTGGTCACCACGTCCACGCGCTTGGCGGCCTCCCTGGCGCCTTTCTCCTTCACCACGTCAATCATCTCCTCGGCGGTGACCACCACGGCTTCGCCGCGGCGTATCTTCTCGTTTATCTCAGCGTAGGTTTTGGCCATTGTTTCCTCCTGTCTCAGCGTATGCTTCAAGCATCGCTTGCTCGGCGGCGCATTTGCCGTCGCTCTCTGGCATCTGCGCCACTCCCGAATCGCGCATCGCGCGTTAGCTGCGCTTCTGGGCGCGCGTCTGCGCCGCCCTCAAGCGCGATATGATCTGGTGCTTGCCTGTTGGCCGAGACGCCAATGGCCTCGGCGAAAGGCGTTGAGCCAGTGCGGGCGAGAAACCGGGGTTAAGCGACTGCGTGGGGCGCCTGGGGTCGCGGCGCGCTCCCTCCGGCTGCTCTTGGAGGGGACGCAGCCGCTAGCGCATGGCCATGGCCTGGGGCGTGGACGAGGGGAACGAGGCGTGCGCGCGCGCGGCGAATCGAGCCGCGGCCCGACCGCCTGACGCGACCACGCGGCTAATGACGAAAGACCTGTGCGAGACTAAGTGCATTTCCTCATATTCAGGGCGGCCAACTCGCGGCATATTGCCACGGCGCCGCGACGTCCGCCAACCCCCAACACATAGAGTGTTCCACAGAACCGGCTTTTCTGTCAAGAGCCGCAGCGCACAGGGCAGGAGCTCCGTTTTTAGATGATGGCCTCGGTTCGAACGCTGTCACCCCCCGGCTATTTGCCGGGGCATGTGGCACAGCCACCTCGCCTGCGGCGGGTAAACCTCGGCTGTGTCCCGTAGGGCAGAAGCCCCTAAGCCGCCTGCGGCGGCCGGGGTGGCGGCCCGCGACGCGGGCTTAGCCACTCGTCTTCTGCCCTCTCTTCAGGAAGTCTGGGCAGGAGGCAAGTCACCAGAGGCGACCAAGGCTCCTGCCCTACGGAGATTGTGCCTGCCGCGAGAAAGGCTTCGGCCAGTCTTAGCCGCTAAAAACGGAGCTGCTGGCGCACAGGTTAGAATACCAACTCTGGAATACCAGGTGAATTCCGTTGGTTCCGGTCCGGACAGGTTTCGCAGGCGCGAAGAGGGGTGGCGCCGAAGTAGTGCGGCCAGGAAGCAAGAGGTAGGAAGCAGGCGGCGGGCGCAAACGGGATGGGCGAGGACGGACTCGCCCCTACAGGATCGGTGCATGAGTCAGAGCAGGCGTAAGGGTTCTCCGTGGTTTCTGCTGGCGGCGGCGGTCGTAGTCATTGTCGGCGCAGGTGTGGCCTACTACTACGTCTGGGGGCCGGGAAGTTACCCCGCGGTGCGCACAGCGCCGGTGGTGCGCGGCGACCTGCGGGCGGAGCTGTCGGCAACCGGGGTGGTGAAGGCGGAGGAGGTGACCATCGCCTCCGAGGCGCCGGCGCGCATCGAGCGCATCGCGGTGCGGGAGAATGACCAGGTGCGACGGGGGCAAGTGCTGGTGTTGCTGGATCGGGAGTCGCTCGTGGGCTACCTGAGCCAGGCGCAGGCGCAAGTGGCGGCGGCCCAAGCGCAGCAGCGCCAGGCAGAGCAAGCGGTAGGTGTCGAGCAAACCAATGCCCGCGGGGCCATGGACGCCGCGCAGGCGAACTTGCGCGCGGCGCAGGCGCAACTGGAGCGCCTCGAACGCGGGGCACGGCCCGAAGAGGTCCGCACCGCCCAGGCGCGAGCGCGGCAGGCGCAAGCGCAGTTGAATCAGGCGGAGTCGGATCTTGCGCGAGCGCAAGCGCTCTATAAAGAAGGAGCGGTTGCCGCGCAGGGGCTCGACCAGGCGCAGACGGCTGTGAAGGTGGCGTCGGAGCTGTTGAGCGCGGCGCAGGAGGAGCTGCGGCTGGTGCGACAGGGGGCGCGCAGCGAAGACATCGAGTCGGCGCGGGCACAGGTCGAAGCGGCGCGCGCAGGGGTGCGACAAGCGAGCGCGCTGGAGCAGCGGGTGGAGCTGCGGCGGCGCGAGGCCCAGGCGGCGCGGGCGCAGGTCGAGGCGGCGCAATCGCAGGTGCGCGTCGCCAGCGCCGAGGTGAATCGCGCTGAAATCCGCGCGCCGCTGGACGCGACCGTGGTGCGAGTGGACGCCAAGGCCGGCGAGGTGGCATATCCAGGGGTGGCGCTGATGGCGCTGGCGGACCTGTCGCGCATGTGGGTCGAGGCGGAGATTGATGACGTGGACCTGGACAAGGTGAAGGTCGGGCAGGAGGTAACGGTGCTGGCAGAGGCGTTCCCGGGCCGGGAGTTCCAGGGGCAGGTATTCGAGATCGGTAAGTCGGCCCAGCCAAAGCTGATGGGCAGGGTGCGGGCCAAGATCGTGCGAGCGAAGGTGCGGCTGCTTGATGCGGCGCCGTTGACGGCGGAGATGGAGGTGGATGTGGAGAGCCGGCCGGTAGTGGCGCGCGGGGCGTTGCTGGCGCCAAATCAAGCGGTGGGGCGTGAAGGTGATCGCAGCTATGTTTACGTGGTCAACGGCGATCGCGTCAAGCGCACGCCAGTGCGGGTGGGTCAGCGCAACTTCGAGCGAACCCAGATCCTGGACGGATTGCAGGAGCGCCAGACCGTGGCGCTGATCGGGGACACGCCGCTGCGCGACGGCCAGCGGGTGAGAGTGGCGCGCGGAATGTAGGGCGGGCGTTCCTACGCCCGCCATTCTCATGCGTAGCGTCGAGTCCTACGCCGAAAAATGGGAATACGTTCGTGCGAATCCGCCGAGCGGGCCTGGTCGCCGAACCGGACGACTGGCCCTATCAAGGCGAGATTCACATTCTGCCGTGGTAGATGATCGGCGGGGATAGGAATCCTCGCCCTACAGAGGACAGGGGACAGAGGACGGCGGGGACAGACCCGGATTATGCGTACGGGGTTGTGCTGGCAACGGGCGCGGGGTCGCTGACCCCGCGAAACGCGGCCTCAGAGCCTGCCCTGAGCAAGGCGAAGGGGCAAGCTCTGAGCGCAGCCGAAGGGCGAGGCCGCGCCCGGTTGGAGCGTTCACCCGCCAGGTGAATGCTTCAGACTCCCGACGGATAATCCCGGATAGAATCCTCGCCCTACAGGGGACGGGGCCCAGCGGGGATAGGAATCCCCGCCCTACCTAAAGGTCATGCAATCCGGGCAAACGCTGCTGCGGCTGGCGGGGGTTTCCAAGGTTTACCAGATGGGCGAGATCGAGGTGGTCGCCCTCAGACAAGTAAACCTCGAGATCGCTTCCGGCGAATTCGTGGTTGTGCTGGGGCCAAGCGGGTCGGGCAAGACGACGTTGCTCAACCTGATCGGGGGCATTGATTCGCCAACTTCGGGCAGCGTAATGGTCGCCGGCGAGCGGCTCTCCGGGATGAGCGAGGACGAGCTGACGCAGTACCGGCGGCGATATGTGGGCTTCGTCTTCCAATTCTTCAACCTGATCCCAACGCTGACCGCGTTTGAAAACATCGAGCTGGTCGAGGAGCTGGTGGACCACGGCCGGGGGGCGCGCCGGGTGCTGGAGGAGGTGGGCCTAGGGGCGCGCGCCGATCATTTTCCGAGCGAGTTGAGCGGCGGCGAGCAGCAGCGGGTGGCAATCGCGCGGGCGTTGGTGAAGGACCCGGAGGTGCTGCTCGCCGACGAGCCCACCGGCAACCTGGACATGGAAACGGGGCGCCAGATTCTGGCCCTCATGCGGCACATCAACCTGGAGCAGGGGCGCACCGTTCTCGTCGTCACCCACAACTCGGCGATCGCCCAGATCGCCGATCGCAGCCTGCACCTGCGCAGCGGCGAGGTGGTAGAATCGCGGGCCAACCCGTCGCCCCTCGACCCTGCTCTACTGGAGTGGTGAAGTGCGCTTGCTGCGGCGCAAGCTGGTGCGCGATATCGGCGCCAACCGCTGGCTTTTCATCGCCGTCACCTCGGTAGTCGTGCTCGGGGTCTGCCTTTTCGATGGCGCGTACATGTCGTTTCAGAACCTCGGTGGTTCCTACGAGCTGACCTACACGCGCCTGCATTTTGCTGATTTCACGACCCGTTTTCACGGCGGCCCCGAGAGCCTCCAGGATCGGGCGCGGCGGCTGCCGGGCGTGGCCGAGGTTTACGGGCGGCTGAGCCAGGAGGTCGAGCTGGCGCAGCACGAGCGCGGTTACGAGAAAGTGGTGGGGCGGGTGATCTCGATCCCCGACTCGGGGCAGCCGCCGGTCAACCGACTGCTGCTGTTGGAAGGGAGGATGCCCTCGCCGCTGCACCGGGAGCTGCTGCTGGAGCGCTCCTTCGCTCACACCAACGGCTACCATGCCGGGGATACCATCAGCCCGGTGGTGCTCGACGAGAAGGTCGAGTTCACCATCACCGGCATCGCCGTCAGCCCCGAGTACATCCTGGCAGTGCGCGCCAAGGAATACCTGATGCCCTCGCCGTCGGAGTTCGGGGCGCTGTTCATGACCCACGCCCAGGCGGACCAGTTGCTGGGCGCGGGGGGCAGCATCAATGAGTTAAGCGTGTGCATCGCTCCGGGCGCCAGCCGCAAGGCGGTCGTGGAGGCGGTGGAGCGGTTGCTCAAGCCTTATGGAATCGAGGAGACCATCACCCGGGACGAGCAGCCGAGCAACAACATGCTCCAGGGTGATCTGCGCGCATTCCACGACATCGCCATCATCTTCCCCGGGTTCTTCCTTATCATCGCAGCGCTGACGGTCTACACTTTGCTGGTGCGCATTGTGCGTTCGCAGCGCACCCAGATTGGATTCATGCGGGCCTCGGGTTATGGGCGGCGCGAGATCCTGGTTCATTACCTGGAGTTTGCGCTGTTGCTGGGATTGTTGGGGGCAACGCTGGGCACCGCGCTCGGCTACGGGCTGGGCGCGGCGTCCACGCGTTATTACACCCACGTGGTAGGCGCGCCATTTCTCGATATCCGGCCCCGAGTGGCCTCGATGGCCGTCGGCTGGTTCGCGGGGGTAGCGGTGGCGCTGGCCGCCGGCGCGGTGCCGGCCCTGGCCGCATCGGCGCTCCAGCCAGCCGCGGCGATGCGCACCGAGGTGCCGCTGGCGCAGCGCACCTGGGTGTTGCACTACATCGGCCGCGCTTTCACGCGCCTGCCCTATATCTGGCGGCTGCCGCTGCGCAACCTGACCCGCCAGCTGCGGCGCACCGCCTACACCGCGTTGGGGGTGGCGAGCGCCATCGCCCTGGTTATCGTCTCCCTGGGGATGCTGGATGCGAGCTACGCCGCGATTGACATGTATTTCCGCAAGGTGCAGTTGTACGACCTGCGGGTGAGCTTCCTTGAGCCGCGCCCCCTGTCGGAGCTGACGCGCGTCGCCCACTGGCAGGGGGTAACAAAGGTCGAACCGGGGCTGCTGATCCCGGTCGAGCTGGAGCGCAGGGGGCAGTCCTATACCACGCTCGCGCTCGGCCTGACGCCGGATGATACGCTTTACGGTCTATACGATCCTAACGGCCGGCGGGTGCAGGTGCCCGAGGAAGGGCTGCTGATCGGGCCCACGATCCGCGTAAGACTGCGGGCGCAGACCGGGGACACTGTGCGCGCGCGCCTGCCGCAGCAACCACCGGAGGTCCAGCGCTGGCACGACCTGCGGGTCGCGGGGTATGTGCAGCAACCAGTGGGGAGCCTGGTTTACATGTCCGCGGGCCAGCTCCGGCGCAAATTCGGGCGCGACCTCGACCTGCCCCCCAATGGGATCACCGGCCTGGTCATGGCGGTGGAGCCGCGTTACGTCGAGTTCATTCGCAACCGCCTCTACGATCTCACCGGCGCGGTGCAGGTCGAGACCACCGCCGACACCCAGAGCCAGATCGAGGAGCTGATGAAGTTGTTCTACGCCTATATTGGCATCATGCTCTCGTTCGGCATCGCGCTCGCGGTCGCGATCTTGTTCAACACCGCGACCATCAGTGTGCTCGAGCGTTCCCGCGAATTGGCAACCCTGCGCAGCCTGGGGATGAGCCGATGGCAGGTGGGGGCCATGGTCACCGTGGAAAACGCGGTCACCGCGCTCGCCGGCTCTGTGCTTGGAATGGCGCTGGGGCGGCTGCTGGACATCTACATGGTCGGCGTATATGCGAGCGAACAACTGGAGCTGAGCCCGGTGATCTATCCGCACAGCTACGCGGTCACCATCGCCGCCGCATTCGTCGCGTTGATGATCGCACAGATCCCGGCGCTGCGCACGGTGAACCGGCTCGATCTGGCCAAGGCGACCAAGGAATTCGTGTCGTAGGGGCGGTGTTTCGCCGCGGGTTGACGCGGATAAACGCAGATTGTGCGATAAGAGCGTGTGTGAAAACGCCTGTCACTTTCGCTGTCATTCCGAGCCCTTCGCCGATGTCATTCTGAGTAGCTAGGCCCCCATTACTTCGGGGCCGCCACGGCGGTCGCGGAGCGACCTAGCCGCGACAGCGACTCGTGCTTCGCAGCGAGCCCACTCCGCCGTAGTAGCCTACGGCTACGAAGGCCGGAAGCGCAGCTTCGCAGAGTAGCAAGAATCTTGGCCCCGCTCAGAGCTTGCCCTGAGCGGAGCCGAAGGGGCAGGCTCTGAGGCCGCGTTTCGCGGGGTCAGCCCTTCGACCTGCTCAGGATGAACGACCCCGCGCCCGTTGCCAGCACAACCCCGTACGCATAATTCGGGTCTAAGAAAACATCCGCATATTACGCGGCGGCGGGGCCCGGAATGTGGTAGATTATCTGGGGATAGCATGATGAGCGAACAAGTGTGGGACGTCATTATCGTCGGGGCGGGACCGGCGGGCATCTTCTGCGCCCTGGAGCTGGCGAAGAAGCCGGGAGTGCGCGTGCTCATGCTGGAGAAGGGCGAGGACCTCGACGAGCGCATCGCGCGGCGTAATGGCCGGTCGCCTCGCAGCCGCGAGGGCTGTTCCATCACCAGCGGCTGGGGCGGCGCGGGGGCGTTCAGCGACGGCAAGCTGACGATTTCGCCGGAGGTCGGCGGACAGCTTGCGGCTTTCCTGCCGCGCGAGCACGTGGAGGCGCTGATGCGGGAGGTCGAGGCGACCTACGTCCATTTTGGCGCCCCGGAGCGGGTCTACGGGGCGGACGAGGAGGCGCTGCGAGAGATCACGCGCAAGGCGGCGCTGGCAGACCTGGAATTCGTGCCCGCGCGGGTGCGGCACATGGGCACCGACCGCTGCCCGGAGGTGCTCCAGCACATGCGCGCCCATGTCGAGCAGAGCGCCGAGGTGCGCACCTGCACCGAGGCGACCGACCTGATCGCCGACGAGGGCGATGGCTGCGCGGTGCGCGTTGCCGATGGGCGCATGATGCGCTGTCGCTACCTCGTGGTCGCGCCCGGGCGTGAAGGCTCACCGTGGTTCAAGCAGCAGGCGGACCGACTGCGCCTGGAGCGAGCCGACAACCCGGTTGACGTCGGGGTGCGAGTGGAGCTGTCGGCAGCGGTGATGGAGCCGCTAACTTCGGTGGTCTATGAGCCGAAGCTGCTGTTCAATTCCAAGGGGTTCGACGACCGGGTGCGCACTTTCTGCATGTGCCCCTATGGCGAGGTAGTGCTGGAGCCCACCGAGTCGGCGACAACCGTCAATGGGCACAGCTATGCGAGCAAGCGCACCGAGAACACCAATTTCGCCCTGCTGGTGACGACCCGCTTCACCGAGCCGTTTCGCGAGCCGATCGCGTACGGCCAGTATGTGGCGCGCCTCGCGAACCTGCTGAGCGGAGGCATCATCGTGCAGCGGCTGGGGGATCTCCAATCAGGGCGGCGCTCGACGCCCGAGCGCATCGCGCGGGGACTGGTGCGGCCAACGCTCAAGGAGGCGACCCCGGGCGACCTGAGCTTCGCGCTCCCCTACCGCTACCTGGCAAGCGTGCTGGAGATGATCGAGGCCCTGGATCGCCTGACACCAGGAGTGGCGTCACGGCATACCTTGCTGTACGGGGTGGAGGTGAAGTTCTACTCGGCGCGAGTGCGCCTAACGCCGGCGCTGGAGACCCAGGTCAACAATCTTTTTGCGATCGGCGACGGCGCAGGGGTGACGCGGGGGCTGGTGCAGGCCTCAGCCAGCGGCATCATCGCGGCGCGGGAGATCATGGCGCGAGAGGGGTAGCATCCTGTGGGGAGAGGGCCTGCCAGTGCCGGCCCAACCCACGAACCCAAACGCTTCAGACCGTGAATGACCCACGGGTTCGTGTCGGCGGCGGGCGGTGGGCGACCTATGCGCTGCGATACTGGACATTGATTGCCGCCAGGTTCTCTCCAAAATGCCGGTCAAGGAAGCCCAGGAATGCCTGAAAGATGGGCCATTCCCGATGTGGATGGGCCTTGGTGCGAATCTCCGCCAGCACGACCCCTCCCATGCCGCGCGCAATCTTCACCCACCCGGGATGCTGCTTGTGATGCCACGTCGCTTCGTTCTTCTTCCTGGCGCCGACTCGGTAGAAAGTGCCCCTTGCCTTCTGGCGGTGTTCGATCTCGCGTCTGATCAAGGACCCGTAGAGATTGAACCCCGCTTTGGGTATGATCTCAATCTGCTTCATGCTTGCCTCCGCGGTAGCGGCGTGGCATGTTGCGAGTTGGTATGTCGGCGCAGTGGTCTGACGGGAAGCGATGCAAGATTCTTCACTCGCTTCGCTCGTTCATCTATGAAAGCGCTCCGCTTGTCAAGGGGTTCATGTTAGCATTTCGGTTACCAGTGACATACGTGAACGCACCCGGTTCCGATCAGGTCGGATTCATCTATTCGCCATCTTGGTGGCAGA
>Ga0315296_10000474_pt1 | contig 36775 bp, 27 predicted proteins | sample YL17G14_18_MG_FD_203921 | JGI IMG/M metagenome (GOLD analysis project Ga0315296, IMG submission 203921) | Sediment microbial communities from Yellowstone Lake, YNP, Wyoming, USA - YL17G14_18 | ecosystem: Environmental > Aquatic > Freshwater > Lake > Sediment | place: USA: Wyoming | collected... | reverse complement strand
AGGAACACGTATGCTGGCCAGCGATGACCGCGGCGAGTGAACCAGTAGAGCGTACCAAACACAATGAGCGATGCCACTTCCACAGTCAGATAGTCTGGCCTGACAGTGCCGAAGATAAAGTCCTTGAGCATGGTCAGCACATCAGCAATGCTGATGATCACAAGAAGCACATTGAGCAACTTCCCTCTCTGAGCCACTAGCTTTTCGTCTGCTTTTGTACTGAAATACCGATCAAGAACACTCGCCATGGCCGTTTCTCCTTGTGCTTGTGAGCAATCCTCTTATGTCACTCACTGTCAATACATGCCTTATGATGCCTACATCGGACATGGTAACTTACTTGCGTATTGGCGCTTCGAGGCTCAGTTCGATAGAAACGCGAGGCACTCTCATTGCCTGTGAGAGTTCCTCCGCTGCCGTCTGTAAAGCCTGTTCTATATCCACCGCCCGGCGGATGCGGTCAATCATCTGGCGGGCCGTTTGCTCCTGTTCAGCGCGCCGTTGTGCCCCTTCCAACAGTTGAGCGCGCTCCAGTGCCACCGCTGCCTGGTTGCTCAGCGCCTCGTACAGACGCACGGCAGAGTCTGGGAAGGGGCCAGGGGTAGCGCGTAACACGACTACCTGGCCGATCACCTTCTCCCTGGCGCGCAGTGGGATGTTGACCAGTGCCTTCGCGCCTGTCGCTTCGAAGACCTGCCGTGCACTTTGGGGCAGCGACTGATCCTGCTCAATATCGGGCACCATCCATAGCGTGCTTACCATCTGGAAGGGAAACTGACTCTCCGCGATCGGGTGCCGGGAGCCGACCTGGAAGACGTCACCCTGAGCGGAGTCGAAGGGCTGGGGCTCCCGGTCTCGTCGCCACACTCCCCGGTACATCAGCGCTTCGGGTTCACCGGCCGGCGAGAATTCAAACTCCACCACCGTACATCCATCGGCCCCCGTCTCGGTCACAGAGTTGATGATTCCCTCTGCAACTTCGCCGATCGTCGTCGCCTGCGCCAGGCGGCGGCTGGCGCGGTAGAGCGGACTGGTTGCTTCCAGCAGTAACATCTCGTCGGAGACCTTGCGGGCGTTTTCTATAGCGACGGTAACCTGGTCGGCCATGCTCTGAAGCACCCGTACGTCGTCCTCGTCGAAGGCGGCCGTCTCTGTGGATTGGACGTTCAGCACGCCCAGCAGTCGCTCACCGACCATCAGGGGAAGACTCATCTCTGAGTGTGTATAAGGAAGAAGGGGGTTAGCAAAGCGCACCGCGTCCTGCCCCACGTCCAGCGCGATACGGGGCTGGCGGTGGAGCGCCGTCCAGCCGACCATGCTGGTATCACCCACAGCCAGGCGGTGTCCCTGCGCTTTCATCTGTGCGCCTGCCTCTCCCGTGGCCTCACGCAGCACAGCCCATTCCCCGGTATCGTCCAGCAGAAAGATACCGGCATGATAGAAGCCGAACCGGTCACGGATCAACTCGATCGTCTTACGCAGCAACTGGTCCACGTCGAAGATGGAGGTGATGGCCTGGCCCACCTCGGCACTCGTTTCCAGGTGGATGGCTCGCCGCTGGAGCGCATAGTTGGCCTCCTGCAGCGCCCGCGTGCGTTCGGCCACGCGTTGCTCCAGGCTCTCCATCAGTTCGCGCAACTGCACAGCCTCGGCGGCAAAGGCCTGGGACAGCACGCCAATTTCATCGTTGCCTGCCCGCGGAAGTGGCGTGTCCCACTGACCAGCCCCAATCCGCTGCACGGCTACGGCCATTTTTCGCAGGGGATTGACCAGGCGGTTGGTCAACAAGAGGCCCAATGCTGCTGTGACAAACAAGATGCCTCCACCCACAGACAGGACGCGCGTCAGCATCAGAGAGCGGGTCGAATTCACCAACTCTTCTTCCAAAGTGGCCAAGGCATGGGACGCTGTTTGTGCCTCGATCACGTTGGCCAGGCTCCATCCGAGCCCCTCCAGCGGGGCGTAGGCCACAAACAGCTCTCTTCCACCTGTTTCCAGCGCGTCAAAGCCGTTCGCACCGGACATCATCTTGGCCAGGATAGGGGCGAACGCGCTCCCAGCCCCCGTCTCGGGGGCGTTGCTCAGGTCTGTCCCCAACTCGTCGGGCTCGGGGGGACGTCCCAGGATATCCTGATAACCCTGTGGCGGCAGAGCAATGGCACGTCCAGTATTGTCAATCAGGAAAGAGTACCCACGACCAAACAGCCGGGTCGCTTCGACGCTGGTACTGATGTCCTTTAGCGTGACGTCAATCCCCACCACTCCGATGAACCTGCCCTCCCCGTCACCCTGAGCGCAGTCGAAGGGTCTCCCTGCCCCACAGCCAGTGTAGACAGGAGCAGCCGCCGTGACCATCAGGCCTTTTCCAGTCGCGTCAACGTACACAGGCGACCATACTGCTGTTCGGTCCGGATTGGCTTCTGGGGCAGCGCTGACGTACCACGGGCGCTGCGTGACCCGAAAGTCCGCTGGCACGATCGTCCCGATGCGGATATTGGGGTAGTAGCGCAGCACCTCGTCTTCCGTTCCCAGGTATATCGCTGCGATTTGCGGATTTGCGATTTGCGATTCGCCGATTTGCTGATTTGCTGATTTGCTGATTTGCCTATCGTAGGTCGGGGCCAAAACGAAATCCAGATAGGCGCTCAAGTCCAGCACCGTGCGCAACGGATCGTCTATCTCCACAAAGTTGGGTACGAAGACATCGCTGACGTCGGAAGCGCTGTTCGTATGCTGTCCGTCCGGACCGGTGAACAGGCCATCTCTTGAGTGCCAATAGCCTCCACCGGTGAACGCCTCTGGTTTATCGAAGATACTCGCGGCATAGCGGGCCACGTTCAGCGCAGCCTGTTGCACCTCCTTCATCGCAACGTCGTGCTTGAGCGCACCATCGGTAGCCACCCGGCGCAGGTACTCTTCTGCCTGAGCACGCAACGCCTCAGCACTGACCTGCTGTGCTCTCTCCGCCATCCTTTGGACCGAATCTAAAGCCAGGGTGCTAATCGCCAGCACCGACACGCTGATCAAGCCTAGCAGTACCAGCAGTAAGCGTGTCCGGATACTCTGTCTAAACGTTGGCTGATGCCAGCGAGGTGGGGCAGACTTTCCAGTCTGCCACTCCTCGGAATGACGGGGTTGTTCGTCGCTCTCCCGCGTGATGATCGCTCTCGCTTCCTTCATACCTGTCCCCTTGTCCCCCTGCTCCCCTGCCTCCCTGCCTCCCTGCCTTCCTGTCTACTCATCCCTCAGAGGCAAGGTGAATGTAAAGGTGGAGCCCTTGCCTGCCTCACTCTCCACCCAGATGTGTCCCCCGTGCAGCTCTACGAACTCCTTGCTCAAGGCCACGCCCAGCCCGGCTCCGTCCGGCCGGCGACCGTTCTCCAGGCTACCCTGTTCGAATCGCTCGAAGATACGCTCCCGATCCTCTGCTGCAATACCCATACCGGTGTCGTTGACGCTCACCAGCACCTGCTCGTCGGCACACCAGCAGCGCACCGTAATGGCACCCTGCTCCGTAAATTTGGCCGCATTGGCCAGCAGCCGCAAAAGCACCTCACGGATGCGCGTTTCGTCGGCCTGTACCCTGGGCAAATTTTGCGCAATCTCCTGCCGCAACTCGATCTCCTTGTCGCGCACCAACGCACTCGTGGTGGCCATGACGCTTTGGATCAAGTCGGCCAGGTTCACCTCGCGGAACTCCAATTCCATCAACCCGGCTTCGATGTGAGAGAGGTCCAACAGATCGTTGATCATGCCTAATAGATGCTGGCCGTCGCGGTAGATGATCTCGACGTCGCTATACTGCTGGCCTGTCAATGGCCCATCGATCCCCTTCAGCATCAGGCGGGAGAAGCCGATGATGTTCGTGAGGGGAGTACGCAACTCGTGAGACATATTTGCCAGGAAACGCCGCTTGGACTGCTCCAATTCTCGCAGTCGCCTGGCCGCCTCTCGCTCCACAGCGTAGGCGCGGGCATTCTCCAGCGCAATCGTGATCTGGTTGGCCACGTTCTGCAGCACAGACACGGCATCCGCGTCGAACTCCTCCGCCTCCGTGCTCAGGATGTCGAGCACACCGATGACCTGGTCACCCATTTTGAGCGGCAATGCTGCTTCTGCGCGGGTGGTTGTAGGACAAGTTGCCAACTTGTCCCATAAGACGATACTGGGTCTCCCTGTCAACGCCGCCTGACCCACGGCGCTCCCCTCCTCGACCGGAATGATTGTCCGTTTCTTTCCCAATCCGTTGTTTGCTTTGCCAGCCGCCAACCTCCATTCTCCATTCTCCATTCTCCATTCTCCACCGCCTGTTTCCTCCTGCAGCAAGGCCCACTTGCCCTCGTCGTCCAGCAGATAGATGCCCACGTAGGAGTAGGCAAAACGATCGTGCACCAACAGCACTACCTCTCGCAGCAACTGCTCTGGCTCTAAGATTGAGGTGGCGGCCTGGCTGACCTCGACCGTCGTGGCCAGTTGGATCGCCCGCCGTTGGATCTGATAGTTGGCTTCCTGCAGCAGCCTGGTGCGTTGGGCAACCTTATTTTCCAGGTCGTCGTACAGCGTCTTCAGCTCTGCTACCATACGGTTGAACACGGTTGCCAGTATCCCAATCTCGTCTCGCGACGGTACGGGCACGCGCTGCTCCAGGTCTCCCTCTGCAATCCTGAGCGCCGACTCGGTCAATTTCACGATTGGACGTGTGATCTGCTGCGTCACAACTGCGGCAATCACAGCCGTGACGAGCGCCACCGCCAGCGTGGCTCCGACGACGGCAGCGGTGACCGTATCGGTCGTGGCGAAGGCTTCCTCTTGAGCCTGCTCTGCCACCAATGCCAACTTCAGCTCCGGCATCCAGCGGTAGACGCCGATCACCGGGACGCCGGTATAGTTCTCGTAGAGCCCCTCGCTGTTCTCACCCGCCAGCGCCTTCGTGATGCCTGGACTCGCCACCGTCCGGCCTTGCGGCAGCGCGACGCCAGCATCATCTACCAGGTAGATCTCCCCTGTCTTGCCCGGTCCACTGGCCGCTTGCATCGTCTGGAGCAGCTCCCCCAGGTTGAGCGAGCCCGTCAACAGCCCGAGCGTCCCATCATCTGGGCTGGTGATGCGCTGGATGGCTACCAGCTCTACCTCGCCGCTGGCATCAATCGTGATATATTGCAGGCCGGAGACCTGTAATGATTGTCCGTTTCTTTCCCAATCCGTTGTTTGTCCGTTTCTTTCCCAATCCGTTGTTTGTCCGTTTCTTTCCCAATCCGTTGTTTGTCCGTTTCTTTCCCAATCCGTTGTTTGCACCAGTACCCGGCCTGCGCCATCGCGCACGGCCAGGTGGCGCCATGCAGCGTCTTGTACCAACAAGGCCTGCAACTGGGCACGCAACGCATCACGCGCAGTGCTGGCGTCGGCCGTGTTGTCGATCAGAGCCCGTACCCTGTCTTGGTTATCAGGCAAAGATGCCAGCAGCGCCAGGTCTGCCCTATGATTCTCGACCCATTGGCGCACCTGCGTTTCCATCATTACAGATGCGAAGGACAGCTTAGCAGTGACCTCGCGTTGAATGTCGCCCCGCTCACGTTGAGTGGCATACCAACTGATCGTGCTCAGTGGGACGATTGCCAGGACCAGGAAGGCAGTCAGCAGCGTTCTGCCTAATCCTCCACGCATCCCGGTGGTTGGCATCCGAGTTACAGTTCCCAGACTTGCTCTCCTTGCAGAATACTGCGAATCTGGTTGGGGAAGCGGTCCGCGTCGATTGGCTTGCCGATGAAGCCATCGAAGGCGGCGCGGCGGGCGTGTTCCAGATTGTCCATCGAAACGTCAGCCGTCACGGCAACGATGAGCGTCTCCTTGAAGCGCGGGTGAGCGCGCAACTTCCCCAGCACCTGATATCCGTCTTCCTCTGGCAGGAAGATGTCCATCAAGATCAAGTCAATGTGCGGTAGTGTCTCGGCGAACTCCAACACCTGCCACCCCGAGGCTTTCCATTCACACCTCTTCACGCCCAGATAGGCCAGCAAGCGTGTGATAAGCACAAAGTTCTGCACGTTGTCCTCGACGACGAGAATGGTGGCGTCTTTTGGTTGTATGCTCATACTTGTCTCTCCGTGCCAGTTTTCTGCAACGCCGCCCTGACCTGCTCCGGTAACCGATCTACGTCAATCGGTTTCTGAATATAACCATCGCAACCTGCTTCCAGCGAGCGCTCCCGATCCCCTTGCATCACGTTGGCCGTGACGGCCAGGATGGGTACCTGCTGCAAGCCGGGTGTATTACGGAAGCGCCTGGCCAGGTCGTAACCGTCCATCTCTGGAAGGTTGATGTCCAGCAGGATCAGATCTGGCCGCATTTGAGCGGCTGACTCCAATCCGGAAGGACCATCCGTTGCCTCCAGGACGGAAAAGCCTTCTGCTTCCAGGATACGCCTCACCAACAGCCGGTTCTCTGCATTATCTTCGATACAAAGGATGCGGATGTCGCTCATTGACCTGCTCCCCTCCCGTTCCGTTTCTTTCCCAATCCGTTGTTCTAGTAACACACCTGCGACAGTCTGTTTCATTATAGCCAATTAACAGATCGTGACAAATCTCCTGCGTTACAGATTGGTTACAGTTTCTAGTGCCGAAACAACATGAGTCTGGGCGCCCAGCGGATTTGCCCTTGAGTGACAAAGTGTGTAGAATATAAATTCATCGTATGGGGGGAGTAACGTCCTGGAATTCTGTCTACTTAGCATGATACAACGTGGACGCCAGGATGGGGCTTGTCTGCCCAAGATCAAGCCCATATCCATCGTAGCATATTTCTGTTCATATTGAGTTAAAGAAATATGAGATATCGGTTAGAATCCACTGCTTGTCCGTTTCTTTCCCAATCCGTTGTTTGGTTTCTCTACGCTTTGTGTTGTGCCGACGACACGCTGTATATCGGGGTCACCACGCATCTGAAACGGCGCCTGGCTGAGCACAACGCCGGCCGTGGGGCACGGTATACAGCGAGCCGCCGCCCGGTGAGGCTCATCGCTGCCTGGTGTTTTCCCGACCGGGGAGCAGCGCAGCGGGCCGAGGTTCGCTTGCGGCGGTTGCCCCGGGCGCGGAAATTGGCACTCGTCGCGCAGAGACAGCCCTTCGCGGGTGCAGCCTTCTGCCATGACGAGTGTGCCGATACCTGGTGTCCCCCTGTCCGTTCCCGTCCTCGCCAGGGTAGCAACCAGGAAAATATAGAGGAGTGAACCATGAAATACGTTTTTCGTGTCTTCTGGGAGGCAGTGAAGGGTCTGTGGGACGAGTTGTTCATCCTGGTGCTGATGAACATCGTGACCTTGCTGCTGGCGCTCCCGGTGGTCACATTCCCGCCGGCGTTGGCCGGGCTGTGGAATGCTGCCAATCTGGTGGCGAAGGGCAAGTCCATTCATTGGAGCGACTACTTCGAGGGCTTCCGAAACCATTTTTGGAAGGCGTGGAAACTGGCGCTGCTCAACGTATTGGTGGCGATCGTCGTGTTCACCAACGTCCGTTTCTACACGCCGGGCATTGCGCCATTTAAGATCAATCCCACCTTGAGCCTTTGGATACAGGCATTGTTCGTGGGGATAGCGTCCCTGTGGTTGTTTATCCAATTGTATCCTATGGCATTGTTGTTAGAACAGGAGGACCAGCGGGTGCGGCTGGCCTTGCGCAACGCAGCCGTGCTTTTCATGATCAATCCCGGCTTCACCATCGTCCTGGCGTTGTTGCTGTTGCTCGTGGCCGCCGTCAGCACAGGGTTCCCGGTGCTGTGGTTTGTGATCACGTTGGCGCTCTTTGCCGTCGTGTGCAACAAGGCCGTTCTGCATCTCCTGGAAACGTACCGGGAACGGGTACGGACAGAGGCAGAAGCCGGACAGGAACTGCCGGACGAAAGCGAACCAGGTTAGACCAATCTACTCACCGGCTAACTTCTGTGCCAGTTCCGCCGGCGTCGCAGCCGTAATGGGCTTGTACTCGACGCCAGCATAGTATTGCTGGAAGAAATCCCCCAAACTCTGGGAGCCGGCCCACTCCTGTGGATTGACCGCGATGATCCGCCGCACATCCAGGTCGCCGATGCCCGCGTCATCAGCGCTGCCACCGATGGTGTAACGCTTCCTGTCCCACGCGCCTGCCACGACCGCCCGTGCCCAGGCAGCATCAGCGTTGGGAGGAAGCAGCACGTACGTACGCTCGTATTGGGTGCGAGGGTGCCCACGGGGTTCCTCAGCCTCTCCGCTGGCCACCGTGTACTGGAAGGGCCTGGCCGGATCTGCCTGCGTGTATGTGATCAGTTTCCTGGCCACGTCCGTCCCGGCCACGTCGAAGTCTGACCAGGGCGGGCCGAAACTGCCCCACGTGAAGACAGTTGCGCCGATCACGTAAGCGTCCTTTTGCAGTTCCCGGTCGTACCACACCAATTGCCGGAAGTAATAGTCAGCCTTGTCCGGTTCGCCATCGCGCTCGGCCCAGAAACTGCCCAACTGTTTCCACGCTCCACCCGGGCTGCCTGACGGTTGGGGCTGTACCAGCGGGTCAATGCCACACTCGGTGATTACCAGTGGCACGTCCCCCAGCCCGTTCGGGATCAGGTGCTGGCGGTAGATCTTGCGATAGCGCAACGTCGTCCAGCCCTCGTCCCCCTCGTCCTCGTTGGGGTCCAGTTGATGCTTCCCCGCCATCCACCACATCCAGGGGCAACTGTACTCGTGGAGGCCGAGGATAGCCTGATATTGCCTGGCAGCCTGGAGGGCCGGCAGGAAGGCTGCCCAGAGGGCCAGGTCCGGCGAACCCGTGGCATAGTTCCCGATCACGCACTTCAGTCCCCGCTCGGCCATCAGCCGCATCCGCTCTATCTCGAACTGGGCGTACCATCCCATCTCCTCCGCAGTGTTCCACACCGGCTCGTTGTGTCCCTCCCAGTACGTGATGTAGGGATTGGACTGATATGTGGCCAGTTGGTCCTGGACAAACTGCTGCGCTGCTTCGATGGGTGTCTTGCCGCTGGCTCGCTGGAGTTGAGCGTCATAGCTCGCTTGATGCCGGCGGCCAATCACCAGCACGCCTTCTGAGATGTCGTGTGCCAGCCCCCAATCGCCTACGAGTTTGATTACCGCCGGTCCAGCCTGGATATACGCACCTAAATCCGCGGCAGACCGTAGAACGTGGGCACCCAATTTGGTAGGCATTGCGCTCCTCCTTTATCCCTGGTGGTGTCACGACCTTCACAGGCGTTCTCCTGCCTGAACATACACGACTGACCGTTCACCTGGAGTGTACTACGAAATGACGCTGGTGGCAAGGTTGGCATGCCCCAGCCTCGTGGTATAATACCCACCATCACAAAGATCGCAGCACGCAACACGCAACACGTAACACGCAACACGTTTCACGTTTCCTATGTCTATCCTGACTGCCAGCAACCTAGCCAAATCGTACGGCCCTCAGGACGTTTTCGGGGCCGTGTCTTTCGAGATTCCCCACGGAGCCAAGATCGCCCTGGTCGGACCTAACGGCTCGGGTAAGACGACACTATTGCACCTGCTCGTGGGCCTGGAAGAGCCCACGGCCGGCGTCATCCATCGGGCGAAAGGACTGCGCGTCGCCTATCTTCCTCAACAGGCTGACTTTTCTGGCTCCGGCACACTGTGGCAGGCGATGTTGGAGGTCTTTGCCGACCTGCAGGCCCGCTCCGCCGAACTGCGTCGCCTGGAGATGGCTATGGCACATCATGCTACCCGTGAGGAGGCGTTGCAGCGCTATGGCCCGGAACTGGAAGCGTTCGAACTGGCCGGCGGGTACACCTACGAGCAGCGCATCGAGCAGGTGCTTGCCGGCCTGGGTTTCGACGAACAGGACCTCCGGCGTCCCATAGCGCAGCTCAGCGGAGGGCAGAAAACGCGCGCGCTGCTGGCTCGCCTCCTGTTGGAGGAGCCGGACCTGCTATTGCTGGACGAGCCAACCAACCACCTCGACCTGGCGGGCATCGAGTGGCTGGAGAATTACCTCACGACGTGGAAGGGCGCTGTGGTCGTCGTAGCCCACGACCGGGCTTTCCTCGACGCCGTCGTCGAACGGGTGTGGGAGTTGGAGTGGGGCCGCTTGGAGCGGTACCGGGGCAACTATAGTGCCTACGTCGTCCAGAAGGCCGGGCGCCTGGCCCTCCAGCAGGCCAGGTACGAACGGCAGCAGCAAGTGATCGCTCAGACTGAGGAGTTCATCCATCGTTACATGGCCGGCCAGCGCACCCGTGAAGCGAAGGGGCGGCAGAAACGGCTGGCGCGGCTGGAACGGATCGAACAGCCAACTGAGGTTCGCCCGATGGGCTTCACCCTCGGTGACATAGCCCGTAGCGGCGACCTGGTACTGGGCCTCTGCGATCTCGCCGTGGGCTATGAGCCGGCCGCCCCTCTTTTCGTCGCCAGGGAGTTCGAGTTGCGACGGGGACAGCGGGTGGCGCTCTTGGGGCCGAATGGCTCCGGCAAGACCACGCTCGTGCGCACCATGTTGAACCAGGTCACGCCGCTGGCCGGCCGCGTGCGCATTGGGGCGAGCGTGCACCTGGGCTACTTTCCTCAAGGGCACGCTGACCTCGAGCCTGAGAAAACTGTGCTCGAAACCATCCTGGATACGGGTGAAATGACGACGGGCCACGCCCGTAACCTGCTCGGCCGTTACCGTTTCTCCGGTGACGACGTCTTCAAGCGCGTCGGCGACCTCTCCGGTGGCGAACAGGCCCGCGTCGCTCTGGCCGTCCTGGCGCTCAAGGGTGCCAACGTCCTGATCCTCGACGAACCGACCAACCACCTCGACATCCCCTCGCAGGAGGTGCTGCAGGAGGTGCTTTCCGGTTTCGGTGGCACGTTCTTGCTCGTGACCCACGACCGCTACCTGATCCGCCGGCTGGCCACCTGTGTCTGGGCCATTGAGGACGGGCAGTTGTGGGAATTCAAGGAAGGATACGACGAGTACCACGCCTGGGAAATAGAGCGGCGCCAACAAAGGCGAGCACCTCAAGAAGCCTGGTTTGACGTGGAGCAGGAGCGCGCGCGGGAGGCCCGCAAATCCGCCGAACGTGAGGCCGCGCGGCTGGCCCTCCGCCAGGCCGAACTGGAGCAGACGATCCATCAGTTGGAGGTGCGCCGGGCACAATTGGAGGCCCAACTGGCCGTCGCCAGCGAGCAACAGGAGGTCGAGCGGGTGCGCCAGTTGGGAATCGAGTACAGGCAGGTCGAGATGGAACTGGATACCCTGCTGGCCGCCTGGACGGATGTGGTGGTATGAACGGCGGTCGTCCGTTGCTCATCGGAATCACGGGCAACATCGGCACGGGCAAGTCCACCGTCGCCGGGATGCTGGCTGAACTGGGCGCCGCAGTGATTGACGCGGACCTGGTGGCCCACCAGGTGATGCGGGCCGGCACCTCAGCCTATGCGCAGATCGTCGAAACGTTCGGGCTGGAAATCCTGGGGCCCGCGGGCGAGATTGACCGGGCGCGGCTGGGTGGTATCGTCTTCGCCGATCCCACGGCATTGGCGTGCCTGGAGGCGATCGTCCACCCCGCCACGCTAGAAGCGATCAGCCGCCGTATCGCCGCGACCTCTGCCGACGTCGTGGTCGTCGAAGCGATCAAACTGATTGAGGCGAGGATGGCTGAGGCGTGCGACAGCGTGTGGGTGACGACCTGCCAGCCGAGACAGCAGGTCTATCGCCTGATGGGTGGGCGAGGTCTCAGTCGAGCCGAGGCCACCCAGCGCGTGCAGGCGCAGCCGCCGCAGGAAGATAAAATCGCCTGTGCCGACGTCGTCATAGATACCTCTGGCTCGCTCTCGCGGACGCGGGCACGGGTACAGGCGGCATGGCAACGGTTGACCAGGCGAGAGAAGAGTGGGGCGGGTGAAAGGCATGGCGAGCCCTGATGCCTGGCCATAGAACATTTGGAGGAGAAGAACGTTCAGGGTATAATGAAGGCGGGGAAGAAGCATGGCACAAGAACGAGAGATCACAGTGCGGCGGGCCAGGGCAAGCGATGCTGGCACGATAGCCGCGTTTGTCGGGCGCGCACAGGCGGGGCGGACGGCGATTGATGAGCAGGCAGTCCTCGAACGCCTGGGCAGCGTGGGTTTCTTGTTGGCCGAGTGGCGTGGCCAACTGGTAGGCATGCTCGGGTGGCAGGTAGAGAACCTGGTCGTCCGTGTGACTGACCTGTTGATATGGCCGGCTTCTGAGCACACCGTTGCGGGTCGCGCGTTGATCACCAGGATGGAACAGGCTGCCGCCGAGTTACAATGTGAAGCGGCGTTGCTCTTCGTGCCGTGGTCGAGTTTCTCTCAGATGGTAGAGTTCTGCCGGACACTCGGTTATGAGCCTACACTCGTCGCCGATTTGCCCAAGATATGGCAAGAGGCTGCCCACGAAGCCCACCTGCGTGATGATGAGACGGTGTTGGTGAAGCAGTTGCGCACCGACCGTGTGGTCTACCCGCTATGATTGGACAAACCAGAAAGTTCCAGCGGAGGTAGGTATGTCTTCTCTGAAGCAATTTGTCAGTCACCATCCACGCCTGACAGCCTGGCTGGTCCTGGCGATCGGCATGGTGGTCATCCTCCTGTGGTCCGCTCGCGACGTGGGCCTGTTGCCCGGACAATGGGCCGCACTGATCGTCGCCACCATCGGCCTGGCTGGCCTGTGCGTCTGGATCATCGGATGGGAAGATACAGACGACAAACAGGAAGGAGCCACAGAGGGAAAGGGAGCAGAAAAGTAGGGGCAACCCGTATGGTGAAGCGGTTCAAACGTCTGGCGATCCTGGCCCTGGTGGTCATGCTCTGGATACCTCCTGTTACGTTGCCCTGCGTAGTCCGCGCGCAAGAGGAGGACGAGGTTGCGCGGCTGATGGAGCACATGTCCAGCGCGGCCAAAATCGGGCAACTCTTCCTGGTCACCTTCCCCGGGGCTGAAGTCACCGAGGACGCCGTCATTACAGAGCTGATTCGCGATTATCACGTCGGCGGAGTAGTGCTCCTGCCCAATAACGGCAACGTCGTCAACGAAGGTGACACGCCTGTACAGGTAGCCACGCTGATCGGCCAACTCCAGGCGGTCGCCTGGGCAGCCACCCAGCCGGTGACCGAGACGCTCGCCACGGAAGAAGCCTCCCAGGAAAAAGCCTCACCAGGGCCATTTATTCCTCTCTTTATCGCCGTGAGCCACGAAGGCGATGGCATGCCTTTCACCAGCATCGTCAACGGGATGACGCCGCTGCCTTCTGAGATGGCGCTCGGAGCCACCTGGAACCTGGCCTACGCCGAGACCGTCGGCCGGATCGTGGGGCAAGAACTGCGCGCCTTGGGCGTCAACGTGCTGCTCGGGCCATCGCTGGACGTGCTCGAAAATCCCCTTCCTGCCAGTGCTGGCGATCTGGGCGTGAGGGCCTTTGGAGGTGAGCCGTTTTGGGTGGGGCAGATGGGCCAGGCGTACATCCGGGGCGTCCACGCCGGAGCCGAGGGGCGGGTGGCGGTGATTGCGAAGCACTTCCCTGGCCTGGGTGCCTCCGACCGTTCGCTCAAGGAAGAGGTTTCGACCGTACAACGCACGCTGGAGAAACTGAGGCAAGTGGACCTGGCCCCCTTCTTCGCCGTGGCACAGGCCGAGGATCCGCTGGCGCGCCCGGATGGAGTGATGGTGTCGCACATCCGCTTCCGGGGGCTGGAAGGCGGACGCTTTGTCACCACCCGTCCGGCCAGCGTAGACAGCCAATTGCTCCAGCGGCTGCTGGGGCTGCCGGAACTGGTCGGCTGGCGCGAACAGGGTGGGGTGACGGTCTCCGACGGGCTGGGCGTGCGTGCGCTGCGGCGCTTCTACGATCCCAACGAGCAGACGTTCAACAGCCGCCGTATCGCACAGGAAGCGTTCCTCGCCGGCAACGACGTCCTGCTCCTTACTCAGTTTGCGCTCAGCGACGCTTGGGAAGACAAGATTGCCAACGTCAAGTCCACGATTGTCTTCTTCCGCGAGAAATATGACAGTGAGCCCCCATTCAAGGCCCAGGTGGATGCAGCCGTCGCGCGCATATTGCGGCTGAAACTTGCCTGCTATGGTGACACGTTCGACCTTGCGGCCACCCAACCGGACGTGGATACGCTTGATGAACAGGTAGGGCTTCAGCGAGAGGTGATGTCCGCCATCGGGCGTGACGCCATCACACTGCTTTCTCCGCCTCTGCCTGACCTGGCCCCTTCCCCTCCGACCCCGGAGGACAACATTGTCATCTTCACCGATGGTTACGAGGGCAGCCCCTGCGCCACGTGTGCCCCGCTGCCCTACATTGACCCTCTCGCACTGCGCGACACGCTCTTGCGGCTCTATGGTCCAGATGCGACAGGACAGGTCAACCCCTCGCTGGTGACCGGCTTCACCTTTAACCAGTTGGAGACATACATGAGCGCGCCGCCTTCGCCACCCACGCCGACCCCCGCGCCTGAGGAAACCGTCACGCCAGTCCCATTGAACCCCGTCGAAGCGGCATTACAAAAGGCCGATTGGATCATCTTCGCCATGCTCAATCCGACCAGCGACCTGCCCCAGTCGGGGGTCGTACGACGTTTCCTGGCCGAACGGGCCGATGCGCTGCGCAATCAATACCTGATCGTCTTGGCCTACGATGCCCCCTACTATCTGGACGCAACCGAAATCAGCAAATTGAGCGCCTATTACGTGGCCTACAGCCGGATAGAGCCTTTCATCGAGGCCTCGGTGCGCGCACTGTTCGGCGAGTTTGCGCCGGCGGGGGCTCCGCCGGTCAGCGTCGCCGGCATCAACTATGACCTGGTGACCCAGACCTCGCCTGACCCGGATCGGCCCATCCCACTCTACTATTACATTGGCGAGTTGCCTGGAGCGGGTCAGCCGACGCCAACGCCACCTGGCGCGGGTTCGCCAACGCCAGAATTTCCCAATCTCGAGGTCGGTGACAAGTTGGGGTTGCGCACCGGCGTGATTGTGGACCACAACGGCCATGTGGTGCCCGACGGCACACCTGTCCAGTTCATCTTTACCTATCCACAGGAAGGACACGAGCACTCCATGATGGCAGTCACGCGCGGCGGTGTGGCGGAAACGACGCTTACACTGGACCGCACGGGCCAGCTCGATATCTCTATCCAGGCAGACCCTGTTCCACGGACGGTGGCGCTCCAGATCACGATCCAGGAGGGCAAGCCGGCCATCATCGTGCCGATCACGCCCACCCCCCGCCCCACGCCCATCCGGCCGACGCTCACGCCTACGGTGGAGCCGACGCCTGTACCTGCCGAGACACCTACTCCCACCCCTGGCCCAGAGGGTCACGAGCAGGCAACTGCGGCGGCCGGAGGAACTGGACTGCTGGACCTGGTGCTGGCATTGTTCGGCGTTCTGATTGCCAGCGGTACGGGGTACTATGTCGTGCGCCTGAAGCGTGGATCGGTCAGCCGGGCGCTGCGCCTGGCACTGTGGTGCATCGTCGGTGGGCTTACGCTGTACCTGATCTACACGCTACAGCCGCCGGGAGCCACCTGGCTGCGGGAGCAGGGTGGGGCGTGGATCGCATGGTGGATGGCGCTGCTGGGTGGGGTGTTGCCCCTGGGTGTCACGTGGATTGTCCGGCGGTGGGGCAGGCTTTCCAGCCTGCCATCCCGTGCCAGGCACTGACGCGAGAATGTCCGTGGGGCAGGCTTTCCAGCCTGCCATCCCGTGCCAGGCACTGACGCGAGAATGTCCGTGGGGCAGGCTTTCCAGCCTGCCACCCCGTGCCAGGCACTGACGCGAGAATGTCCGTGGGGCAGGCTTTCCAGCCTGCCACCCCGTGCCAGGCACTGACGCGAGAGTGTCCGTGGGGCAGGCTTTCCAGCCTGCCACCCCGTGCCAGGCACTGACGCGAGAATGTCCGTGGGACAGGCTTTCCAGCCTGCCACCCCGTGCCAGGCACTGACGCGAGAATGTCCGTGGGGCAGGCTTTCCAGCCTGCCACCCCGTGCCAGGCACTGACGCGAGAATGTCCGTGGGACAGGCTTTCCAGCCTGCCACCCCGTGCCAGGCACTGACGCGAGAGTGTCCGTGGGGCAGGCTTTCCAGCCTGCCTCGGTGGGGCAGGCTTTCCAGCCTGCCACCCTGTACTGGGAATTAACGCAAGAAGGTTGCCAATACTGCCAGGACGAACATCACGGCGGCAAACGCCAGCAACCCACGGTTCTCGATCAACGCCCGGCGCCATTCTCCTTGCGCGGGAACCAGTGGCAGCAGCGGCGCGGGCAGTGAACGGGCATGTAATAGTTCGCGCAACGCGCCTACGTTCGGCGGACGCTGATCGGGGTGCATGGCGATGGCCGCCAGGATCGCCCGCTCTGTGGCGGGCGCGATGCGTGGATTGAGCGCCCGCGGGGGCACGAGCACATGGGGGGTGAGAAAACGCTGCTTGGCATCTGCTGGAGGCTGGTTGGTCAACAGATGATAGAGCGTGGCGCCCAGCGAGTAAATGTCAGAACGCACGTCGGTATGGCCGGCATCTCCACCGTACTGCTCCAACGGCGTGTAGGCGACGGTACCCCGGCCTTGCAGCACGGTGACCGTGCGGGATTTGTCCGTCGCCAGCAGTTTGACCAGCCCAAAGTCCACCAGTTTGATCAGCCCGCCGGGCGTCAACTTGATGTTGGCGGGCTTGATGTCGCGGTGGAGCACAGGGGGAGCCTGGCTGTGGAGATACTCCAGTGCATCGCACAACTGATCGGCCCACCGGAGCACCTGCTCCTCGTCGAGAAACTCTTCGCGTCGCCGTTTCTCCTCCATCAGTTGGCGCAGGTCTCGCCCACCGACGAAATCCATCACCAGGTACTCGCGCTCGTTTTCGGTGAACGTGTCGGCGACCTTGGGCAGGTTGGGGTGATCCAGCCGCGCCAGCGTGGAGGCCTCGCGGCGGAACTGCTCCTGCGCCTGGGCCAGCGCCTCTGGCGTGGCATCGGGGTCGGGGCGGACTTCCTTGACCGCGCAGATGCGCCCCTCCAAGAGCAGGTCCTCGGCGCGATATACCGCGCCCATCCCCCCCTGGCCAACAGGCGCAATGATTTTATACCGTTCGCGCAGGACGGTTCCAGGTGCAAGCAAGCGGGTCACAGTTTTTCTTCTTCTCTCCGGTGCGGTTATGGGTATCATAATGGAGAAAGGCCATTCTGTCAAGGAGGGTTGCAGTGACACACCAGGAAATGCCCATGCTCGTCGTCTACGAGGGGGAATTGGAAGGACAGCGTTGGATTATAGACCAGGAGCGCATCGTCATCGGGCGCGGGACAGATTGTGACGTCGTGCTGCCGGAACGGCAGGTCTCGCGCTATCACGCCCAGATCGAGCGGGAAAACGGCGGTTATCTGCTGCGCGACCTGGGGAGCAAGAACGGCACGTGCGTCAACGGCCAGGCGGTGGAAGACAAGCCATACCTCTTGAAGGATGGGGACGAGATCCAGATCGCGCTGTGCGTCAAGATGGGTTTCGTGGGCGCCGACGCGACGTTGCCGTTGGAGTTAACCGGCCCCAGCCGAGGGCTGCACGTTGACCCGGCCGCCAGGCGGGTCTTCGTCGGCGGGCACGAGTTAGACCTCCCCCTGTCGTTGGCGCAGTATCGGCTATTGGAGTTGCTGCTCGAGCACGAAGGCCAGGTCGTTTCGCGGGACGTCATCGTTGCCGCCGTGTGGCCGGAGGAAGAGGACATGGGCATCTCCGAGCAGGCGATTGACGCGCTGGTACGTCGCCTGCGCGACCGTATCGCCATGCTAGACCCGGACTGGCCCTACGTTGTCACCGTGCGGGGGCACGGATTCCGGCTGAATAACCGGTAGGGAACAATGACTCAGATTGATGCCAAACTGATGGATGAGATCGTGCGCCGGATCGTGCAGGTGATCCATCCCGAAAAGGTGATCCTGTTCGGCAGCCGGGCGCGGGGCGAGGCGCGGCCGGAAAGCGATGTTGACCTTTTGGTCATCGCCAAATCTGAGCAGCCCCGCTACCGGCGCTCTGCACCACTGTATGGGGCCTTGAGCGATATCCTCATCCCTATGGATATCCTGGTTTATAGCCCAGAGGAGGTGCAGGAGTGGAGTGGAGTCCGCCAGGCATTTGTCACTACGGCAGTTCGGGAAGGCAAGGTGCTCTATGAAGACCAAGGCTGATCTGGTTAGAGGCTGGCTTCGGAAAGCGGAGAGCGATCTAGTCAACGCTGAGATGTGTCTGTCTGCAGAGCGGGCACTCGATACGGTCTGTTTCCATGCACAACAGATGGCGGAAAAGTACCTCAAGGCCTACCTGACGGCGTACGAGATTGATTTCCCGTTCGTTCATAACCTGGAGAAGCTGATCGAGTTGTGCGCACAACGCGACCCCTCTTTTCTGCGTATCCAGGCCTTGAGCCAGGAGCTCACCCCGTACGCGGTCCAACTGCGCTACGACGACGAGTTTTGGCCCTCGGCCGAGACCGCTCATCAGGCCCTGGATGCGGCGTTGACAATCAAGGATTTCGTCGTGGATCGGTTACCATCAGAGATGGAGCCGGAAGCGTGAGGCCCAATGTACAACCCACCAAACCAGCCAAAGCAAGCGCTGACAGAAGACGAGCGCATTGAAGTCCCGGACATCGTGCCTGCCTTCGCCAATGATGGCTCCATCGCTCGCGCCTTAGGCAAGCGATACCGTTACCGGCCGGGCCAGGTCGAGATGGCACAACTCGTCCGGCAGGCGCTGGTGGAAGGCAAGGCCGCACTGATCGAAGCCGGCACCGGCTGCGGCAAATCCTTCGCCTATCTGATCCCCCTCATCGCGTCGGGCGCCCGCGCGTTCATCTCCACGGCCAACAAGACCCTCCAAACACAGTTGTGGGAGAAAGACATCCCCACGCTCCAAAGAGTCCTGACGCGCCCGTTTACGGCCGCGCTGCTCAAGGGGCGCTCGAACTACGTCTGCCGTTTCAAACTGGGCGAGGCGCGCCAGCAGGCCGCCTTGCCCGGCCTGGAAGACGGGCTCGCCAGGCTGATCATACGGCTGCAGGAAATTTCCTCTGGCGACGTGGAGGACCTGCGGCTCCCCCGCCAACTGCGCGACGCCGTCACGGCGACCCAGCACGATTGCCTGGGGAAAGACTGCCTTCATTTCACCTCCTGCTATTACGAGCAGGCCAAACTGTGGGCGGAAAAGGCCGACCTCGTCGTCGTCAACCATGCGCTGCTGGCGTTCAACCTGGTGCGGCCCTTCCTTTCGTCGCGGCCGGTCGTCGTCGTGGACGAAGCGCAAGAATTGGAGCGCTACACCGTCAACGCGCTGCGCCTGGAGATGGAGTACGACACGGTGCCCCAGTTCATCAACGACAACGTCACCCTGCGCCACGCTCCCGACGCGCTGCGTGGCGAAGCGGTCCGGCTCAACCATCAACTGTTCGACGCCCTGGCGCACAAGCCGTCGGAGCGCGAGCAGCGCTGGGCGGTGCAGGGTGAACTGCAGGAGGGCCTGGCGCTGGCCGACCGCCTCAACAAGGTCCACAAGGCCCTGCAACAGGCCTACTCCCCAACACCAGACAGCGACGAGGAGAGTGCCGAGAACGCCCGCCACCGGGTCACGGTCGAGTGGGCGGCGCAATTGGCCAACCAGGTCCACGCGTTGGCCGAGCCGCCGGCGCCCAACACTATCCGCTACTGCGAGGAACAGCCGGGGCAATCCGGCCCGGGCAGCATCGTCCTGTGCAGCGAGCCGGTGCAGGTGGCGGACTTTTTGTACGAGACGCTGTTCGAGCCTGTCAAACGGGTCATCTGCACCGGTGCCACGCTCGCCACGGCGAACCATTTCAGTTACTTCCGCCGCCAGACCGGCGCTCCGCGCGAGCGCGCCATCGAACGGTTGATCGAAAGCCCCTTCGACTACCCCACCCAGGCGCTGCTCTACACGCCCAACGGCCTGGAGCCCCAGTACGGCACAGGCGAGGAAGCGTATGTGCTCAACCTGGGCCGCGAGATCTGGCGCTTGATCCAGGCCAGCCGCGGCCGCGCCTTCGTCCTGTGCACCAGCACGCGCCGCATGAACGAACTGTACGACCTGGTCAGCCCCCACCTGGACTATGCCTGCTACTGCCAGGGGAGCGGCCGCTCGCGCGCCGAGTTGCTCGACCTGTTCCAGAACGACGCTAACGGCGCGGTGCTCTTTGCCACGCGCAGTTTCTGGGAAGGCGTAGACGTCCCCGGTTCGGCGCTCTCGCTCGTCATCATTGACAAACTGCCCTTTATGCCCCAATTCGACCCGGTGATCCAATACCGCCAGCAACTGATCCGCGATCAAGGAGGCAACCCGTTCGACGAGATGACACTGCCGGAGGCCATCCTGGCGCTCAAGCAGGGCGTGGGCCGGCTGATCCGCACCGAGACCGACCGGGGCGTGATCGCCATCCTCGACTCGCGCATCAACACCAGGCGGTACGGCCAGCAGATCGTCGCCAGCCTGCCACCGGCCCGCCGGACGCGGAGGATTGCGGACGTCAGGCAGTTTTTTGCGGAGGAGCAGAGGTAAGCCATTGGAGCACGAAATCCACGAAAGAACGCGAAAGACACGAAGGGTGGCGGGTCTTTCGCGCCTTTCGCGCGATTTCGCGTCGTTCGTGGTCCAGACGACATGCCGAGGCACAGGCACTTGCCTGTTCTCTCCAGACGCGCTATACTTCATACGACTATACGGCCCAAAGAGATGGAGATGATGGCTTCGATCACGGTCAAATGTCACGTGCTCCCCGGCGAGCAAGGTGGGGATACGGCCTGGTTCGACCGGCAGAGTCCTTTCGAGCAACAGGAGATCCGAAGGAATTGACCCGACCTGGCGAAACTACCTGCACGGGCGGTATGGTATGTAAGGGCGAGGCAGCTAAGAATCTGCTGAGGATAGGCATAGTTGTGGTCACAGCGGGATTCAGAATCACTGAAACACTGAGAGGGATGAGAACACTGACAGGTTAAACAATGGGCACAGCGTATCCGTATCAATGGCTTCATTTTTTTCGGTGCCTCAGTGATTCTATGGCGACACGAGGAGACAATGCCCGGGGTAGGTAAATGTGAGGAGAATGCCGATGAGTCAGCCACATTCCACCAGCCTGCAAGACACACTCAAACGTCGCCAGCAGGAGGAACCCTTCGAGCGATACAAAACAGGTCTGACGCGGCTACTGGAGCAGGTGGAGAAGAAGCTGGCTAAAGACGATTTGCTTTACTTGGAGGCATTGACACTCCAGTCACGTCTCGAGGAGAACATTGCTCAGGTGCAGAGTTCCGGTGACGATGAGAACCTGCGTTCGGCACGAAATCGGATTTTGAAGGAACTAAACAGGCTGGCACTTGATGCGGTGAAGGTCAGTTTCAATGACCTATGCAGGTCTGAGTCTCTTACCCCGACCGGCGCTATTCGAAATATCTGGAAATTCCTGCTCGTTGCGGCTATCATTACTACAGTTTCTGCAGTCGTGATGCTTCTTATCCGGTATAGAGAACAACCCAGGGGATATATCGTCTTTACGTCCTATCGAGAAGGTAGTGGCGACATATATATAACGGACATCAATCAACCAGTCCCTCCTAAGCAACTGACGTTCCACGCTGGTAAAGATTTTGCTCCTGCGTGCTCCCCTGCAGGAGATCAGATTGCTTTTACTTCTGATAGAACAGGAAAGAATCAGCTATACCTGATGGATCTGGACGGATCGAATCAACGTCAAGTTACCTTCTCCGCAGGCAACGATATTTACGCTACCTGGTCGCCCGATGGCCAGCGATTGGTGTACTGGAGCAATCGTGATGGAAATGAAGAGATCTATACACTGGATCTCTCTACCGGTCAGGAGACACGCCTGACGTATAACCCTGCAATAGACATAAATCCAGCCTGGTCTCCTAAGGGAGATAGAATTGCGTTTGCATCTGAAAGTGATGGACGCTTTCAGATCTATCTGATGGACCCAGACGGTAGCAATATGACGCGATTGACCAATCTAGAAAAAGGCGCAATTTGCCCAGCCTGGTCGCCAGATGGAACAAAAATCGCATTTACAGGTGGCAAAAGTAATCCCCAAGGTGAAATCTATCTGGTTGATATTCGCAGCCCAAACAGAGTCACGAGGCTCACTGTAAACGCCGCAGATGAATTTGGGTCTGCCTGGTCACCTGATGGGCAATTTATCGCGTTCAATTCGAGAGAAAAAGGGCTTGAGCAACCCTACAATGGTGAGATATTCGTGATGAAGGCGGATGGGACCGCTCGCAGACAGATCACGTTCAGCGATAACACCAGTTTCGACCCGTCGTGGTGTATATTCAAGACAACTTCTTGGAAAGGAGGACTGCCTTGAAAGCCAAACACTTATCTGACTTGAGACTCCGTGTACTCTGCGCTTTCCTTGGCACTGCAATACTGCTCTGCATATTGATATCAACCTATGATAGGCGGGGAGCAGCGTCTCCGCTTCCATTCCAATCCTCCCCTCCACAACCCCCAAAGCCTCCACAGCAACTTCCATGTGGATCAATGGTTGTTCTGTTTCCCACAGGTTTCTTGGACGAATGGTACAATGCCTACTGTGACATGACCAACGACAGGAGTATTCCTGCCAGGGGACTGATCCCTATCGGTCCACGTTTCTTGCTTGGCGTATGGACAGCCACAGGGCCTGCTCGAGATTTGAAGAAGCCTATAACCTTGCTCATAGATCTGGATCCGTCGGTCTTCTCCACATTCGGTGACACAAGCCTGTCTGCGTACATCTACCGCGAGGCTTCTCAAACGTGGGTACGCATTCCATCACACTCGTCCATAACGGATCATCAGGTGGTTGCTGACTTAGCATACCTTGAGCCAACTTCCGGGATTGTGGGGTGGAATGAGAGAAGTCTTATCGGTGTGTTCGCAGAAGTGCTGCCAACTATCACACCTACTTCTACGCCTGCACTCACATTGTCACCCACCTCTTCACCTTCTCCCACGTTAGCCACTGCTTCACCAACTCCATTTTCCACATCAACTCCTGTGCCCACGTCTTCACCTACTCCTTCTATGGTTCCTTCTCCCCCCAGTTTAGTCACTATGCCGCCAGCTCCATCCCCTACTCCGATAAGAGAATCTCCATCATCCTTAACAGTTACAGCACTATTTGCCGTTGTAGCTTTTTTGGTGGTTGTCGTTCTTGTGTTGTTGGTAGTGGTGATCTTGCTAGTTCGTAAAAAACGTAGAACTTGAAGAGGATGGCATGAAGCAGTGGACAGCCTTCTCGTCTTCGACTTCCTCCGGCTCTTATGATGAGACCCGGATGCGCACCGTTTGGCCTTCTTGCAGATTGAGCGGCTGCAACAGCCGCAACACGCCGTTCTCGTACACGGCCTTCACAATCTCTGCCATTGCTCACCTCACCTCATTCACGTTTCACGCTTCACTCATTATACTACAACAAAGTGCTCTGGTGAGCCATGTGGGACAAGTTGCCAACTTGTCCCACATGGATTGCGATGGTCAAGGATGATGACAAACGATACTCACCACTCCCCCCGGTCTTCGATGACGATCTCCGAAAGCGGCTTTCCCGGCATGCGACCCAGCCTGTCGGCCAGTTCGCGGCGCTCCTCTTCGGAGGCCGGATCGGGTGGCGGTGTGACTCGTTCAGGCGGACGCATGAGCCCCGCCGCAACCAGGGCCTGGATGACTTCTTCTTCCTCGTTCCGTGGCTCTTCTGATAGGACCTGGACACGCACCATCTGGCCATCCCGCAGGTTGAGCGGCTGCAACAGCCGCAACACGCTGTTCTCGTACACGGCCTCCACAATCTCTGCCATCGCTCACCTCACTTCCTCCACGTTTCACGCATCACTTGCTCTATCCGACCCTCAACTCGCACTCGTTCGAGTGTTGCGAGAATCAAGGATGATGATTGGGATTATCGGTGAGCAAGCCCTCAGCCTGGGCAATAGCCAGGAGGCGGTCGTCGGCAGAGAGAAAGATCAGCGTCGGTGCCTCGGCTCGAACCAGGTCCGCTTGAACCTGCAGCGCCGAGGCCAATTGTACCGCGTCGTAAGCGCGCAGCGGATGTCTGGCGACCAGTTCCCCCGCGACTTCAGCCAATGTGCGGTCCAATTCGGCCACCTGATACTGCATATCTATGTCGTAGCGGAAGGTCTGCGTTGCCTGGGTGACCTCGCCTGGCGTAAGGCTGCCCTCACGTTGGCGGCGCGCCAGGGCGCTGCACACTTCCACCCAGGTGATGCGCGCGATGATCAGCGGATTGCGCGCAGCCGAATCAGTCAGAGCCCTGACCCAGGCCGACCCGGTTTCCGTGACGTAGCGTTTGGCCAGTGCACTGCTGTCCAGAAAGTAGAGGCTCACCGCTCCCCCCGGTCTTCAATGATGATCTCAGACAGGGGTTTCCCCGGCGCATGGCCCAGCCTATCGGCCAACGCACGGCGCTCTTCCTCCGAAATCGGGGCCACGTCGGAACGTCGCGGCGGCGGAGTAAGCCGCCCCGCCGCAACCAGCATGCGGATGGCTTTCTCTTCCTCGTCTTCCTCCGGCTCTTCTGGTAAGACCCGGATACGCACCGTCTGGCGCTCCTGCAAGTTGAGTGGCTGTAACAGGTACAAGACGCCCTTTTCGTACACGGCCTTCACAGTCTCTGCCATCGCTCACCTCACTTCATTCACGTTTCACGCCTCACTCATTATACCACAACAGGATGTCCTGATGAAAAGCCCAGGGAGGTTAAACCAATACCCGGCATGACCTCATTCACCCTTTCCGACCCCCAACTCGCGCTTGTCGAGAAGCCCATCGAACGCAAGGTCTTCTTGGAAGGCCCCGCCGGCACCGGCAAAACGACCGCCGCCGCCGCCCACCTCCTCGGCCTGCTCGCCTCCGGCGTCCCGGCCCGCTCCATCCTCGTCCTCGTCCCCCAGCGCACACTCGCGTCGCCCTACTACGAAGCGCTCCGCCGCCCGACCATAGACGCCGGCGGCCTCGTGACCATCTTCACCGTCGGCGGGCTGGCCCAGCGCATGGTGGACCTCTTCTGGCCGCTCATCGCCGAGGAAGCAGGCTTCGCCCATCCCGATCTCCCGCCCACCTTCCTCACGCTCGAGACGGCCCAGTACTACATGGCCCGTCTGGTCCGCCTACTCCTTGACCAGGGCTACTTTGAGACCGTCGTCATTGACCGCAACCGCCTCTACAGTCAGATCCTCGACAACCTCAACAAGGCCGCCGTCGTCGGCTTCCCGCACACGGAAGTCGGCGAACGGCTCAAAGCCGCCTGGGGCGGCGAAAAAAGCCAGATGCGCATCTACGACGAGGCGCAGGCCTGCGCGACACGCTTCCGCGAATACTGCCTGGCCCACAACCTGCTCGACTTCTCCCTCCAGCTCGAAGTCTTCATCAAGCACCTCTGGTCCATAAACCAAGCACCGCCCGTTCACGGCAGTGCGGCCCCCCCACCACCCGATGGTAGCGCGAGCCCAGCACCGCCTGTTCACGGCGGTGCTGGGCGCCTCTGCCGTGACTACCTGCTGACCACCTACACCCACCTGATCGTGGACAACCTGGAGGAAGACACCCCCGTGGCCCACGACCTGGTAAGAGAATGGCTCCCTCACTGCCGGTCGGCGCTCCTCATCTACGATCACCAGGCCGGCTACCGCCGCTTCCTCGGCGCCGACCCTGAAAACGCCCGCACACTCGCCGACCTGTGCGACGAACGCATCGCCTTCACCATGTCCTTTGTCACCTCGCCCGACCTGGAGACTTTCGGAGCCCACCTGGCCCACACCCTGAACCGCCCCACAACCCGCCAGGACACACCCCCCTCCCTTCCCTCCCTTCCTTCCTTCCTTTCCCTCCCTCCCCTCCCCTCCCTCCGCTACCACCCCCAGATGCTCGACTGGGTCGCCGACCAGATCGCCACGCTCGTCCACGAGCAGCACGTCCCGCCGGGCGAAATTGCCGTCCTGGCTCCGTTCCTGACCGACGCGCTGCGCTTCACGCTGACGAACCGGCTGGAGCAGAAGGGCATCCCGGCGCGTTCGCACCGCCCCTCGCGCGCGCTGCGGGACGAATCCGCCACCCATTGCCTGCTCACGCTCGCGGCACTCGCCCACCCCGAGTGGCACATCTGCCCGACCCGTTTCGACGTGGCCTATGCGCTGATGCAGGCGATTGACGGGCTGGACTTGGTGCGGGCGCAACTGCTGGCCGAGATCGTCTACCGCGTGCGTGACGGCAAGCCAACCTTGAGCTCCTTCGACCTGCTCAAGCCCGACGTGCAGGAGCGCCTCACCTTCGTGCTGGGCAACCGGTACGAACGGCTGCGCGCCTGGGTCGAGGATTACGTCGCCAGCATACAGACCCCTCTCCCCGAAGCAGAGAGGGGTGGGGGGAGGGGCGCCGAGCCGTTCGACCATTTTCTGAGCCGCCTGTTCGGCGAGGTGCTGTCACAGGCAGGGTATGGCTTCCACCGCCACTACGACGCCGGCCAGGTGGCCGCCAACCTGATCGAATCGGTCCAGAAATTCCGCTGGGTCGCACGCCCCGCCCCACGCAACACGGAACACGCAACACGGAACACGCAACACGCTTCACGTTTCACGTTTCACGTTTCACGCTTGGGCCAGGAATACATCGGAATGGTCCAGGACGGCGTGATCGCCGCCCAGTACATCCGCAGTTGGCGGCTCCAGCCGGAGGACGCTGTGCTCCTGGCCCCCGCTTACACCTTCATCATCGCCAACCGGCCGGTGGACTATCAGTTCTGGCTCAACGTCGGAGGGCGGGGCTGGTGGGAACGGCTCTACCAGCCGCTCACCCACCCCTACGTACTGAGCCGCGGCTGGCCCCGGGACGCCGTGTGGACCGACACCGACGAGGTCGAGGCACGCCAGGAGGCGCTCTACCGGCTCACGCTCGGCCTCATCCGCCGCTGCCGCCGCAAAATCTACCTGGGCCTTAGCGAACTGGACGAACTGGGCAACGAGCAAAAAGGCCCACTCCTCCAGGCCATCCAACGCATCCTCCGCCACCTCCCTGCCGAAACAGAAACTTGACCGTCCATACGAATTTACGAATTACGAATTACGCATTACGAGTTACGCAATGATATTCAGGCCTCGCCCCAAACAACGAGAAATCCTGACCTACGCCGGCGGCAAGATGGGCGTCTCGGCCGTGCCCGGCAGCGGCAAGACCCACACGCTCTCGTTCCTGGCCGCCCAACTGGTCACCAGCGGCGTGCTCGAGGACGACCAGGAAGTGCTCGTCGTCACGCTCGTCAACTCGGCCGTAGACAACTTCGCCGGGCGGGTGGCCAGCTTCGTCCAGCGGCGGGGCTTGCTGCCCTACCTGGGCTACCGCGTGCGCACGCTGCACGGCCTGGCCCACGACGTCGTCCGCGAGCGGCCCGCGCTCGTGGGCCTGTCGGACGACTTCCAGATCGTGGACGAGCGCGCGGCCGACCAGATCCGCCAGGACGCGGCGGAGGCCTGGCTGCGCGCCAACCCCGCCGCCGCCGACGAGTTCCTGTCGCCTGACCTGGACGAAGGCAAGCGCGATTGGGTGCGCCGGAGCCAGTGGCCCACCTTGGTGAGCGACGTCGCGCTCAGTTTCATCCGCCAGGCCAAGGACCTGCAACTCACGCCCGCCGACGTGCGCGAGCGGCTGGACGGCTTCCCCCAGCCGCTGCCGCTGGTCGAGCTGGGCTGGGCCATCTACGCCGACTACCAGCGCGCGCTTACGTACCGCGGCGCGGTGGACTTTGACGACCTCATCCGGCTGGCGCTCCAGGCCCTCCAATTGGACGCCGAGTACCGCCAGCGGCTGCGCCACCGCTGGCCGTTCATCCTGGAGGACGAGGCGCAGGACAGCAGCCGCTTGCAGGAGCAGATCCTGCGCCTGCTGGCCGGCCCCGACGGCAACTGGGTGCGCGTCGGCGACCCCAACCAGGCCATCTACGAGACCTTCACCACTGCCAATCCCCAGTTCCTGCGCAACTTTCTCAAAGAAACGGGCGTCGTGCCACGCGAGATGCCCAATTCCGGTCGCTCGACCCACAGCATCATGGGCCTGGCCAACCACCTGATTGACTGGACGCAAGAAGATCATCCGGTCGAAGCGGTGCGCGACGCGCTGTCGCCGCCGCACATCGAGCCTGCGCCACCCGGCGACCCGCAGCCCAACCCGCCCGACGACCCGGCCCAGGTGCGCCTCATTGCCCGCAAGTTCAGCCCGGCCGAGGAACTCCAGGCCGTGGCCGACTCGCTGGCCCAGTGGCTGCCCGAGCATTCGGGCGATACGGTGGCGGTCCTGGTACCGCGCAACGAGCGCGGCTTCGAGGTGGCCGGCGAGTTGAAGAAGCGCAACCTGCCGTACGTCGAACTCCTGCGCAGCACGGGCGCTACCCGCGAGACGGCCGGCGCGCTGGGCAACGTCGTCAACTACCTGGGCGACCCGGCCTCGCCGGTCAAACTGGCCACGGTCTATCGCGTGTGGCGGCGGCACGCAAGTACGCAGGAGGAACCTGTCGCCCACCTCGAGCGGGTTGCCCGCGCGTTGCGCCAGTGCCGCCAGGTCGAAGATTTCCTCTGGCCGCGGCTGGAGCGCGACTGGCTGGACGGGCTGGAGGTGGCCGGCGAGTTTCCGCACGTCCGCGAGCAGTTGGCCGCCTTCCGCGAGTTGGTCCGGCGCTGGCAAGGGGCGACGCTCCTGCCGATAGACCAACTGATCCTCACGCTGGCGCAGGACCTGTTCCGCAAGCCGGCCGACCTGGCCGTGGCGCACAAACTGGCCGTCGTCCTGCGGCGCGCCAGCGACAGCCATCCCGACTGGCGGTTGCCGGAACTGACGCAGGAACTGGCCGTCGTCGCCCGCAACGAGCGCCGCTTCCTGGGCCTGAGCGGCGACGACACCGGCTTCGACCCCGATCGATACAAGGGCCAGGTCGTCGTGGCCACCGTCCACAAGGCCAAGGGGCTGGAGTGGGACCGCGTCTACCTGATGTCGGTCAACAACTATGACTTCCCGTCGGCGCTGGCGCACGACAGTTTTATCTCGGAAAAGTGGTTCGTGCGTGACGAGCTGAACCTGGAGGCAGAGGCGCTGGCGCAGTTGAAGGCTCTTCATGTAGGGCAAGATGCCATCTTGCCCATTGGGGGACAAGTTGGCAACTTGTCCTACGTATACGTAGAGGGCAAAGCCACCCAACAGGCGCGGCTCAGTTACGCCGCCGAGCGGCTGCGCCTCCTGTACGTCGGCATCACCCGCGCCAGGAAAGAATTGATCATCACCTGGAACACCGGCCGCCGCGGCGACCAACAACCGGCCGTGCCGTTCATCGCGTTGCAGACGTTTTGGGAGGGCAAGCAATGACCTTACCCATCGACTTTCAGTTTAGCCAGGCCAGCCTGCAGGATTACGTGGACTGCCCGCGGCGCTTCCAACTGCGCTGCGTGCTCCGCCTGGCCTGGCCCGCGCTCGAGGCCGAACCCGCGCTGGAGAACGAGCGCTACCTCCAGCAGGGCGCGGCGTTCCACCGCCTGGTCCACCAGCACGCGCTCGGCCTCCCACCCGACCAACTGTCGCGCACTGTGACGGACGAAGACCTGCGCCGCTGGTGGCACAACTACCTGGCCGCGCCGCCCGCTGACCTGCCGGCGTCCCGCTATCCCGAGATCGTCCTGTCCGCACCGCTGGGCGGCCATCGCCTGGTGGCCCGCTACGACCTCGTCGCCGTGGACGCCGGGCGGCGGGCCACGATCGTGGACTGGAAGACCTCCCGCCAACGCCCCCGCCAGGCGTGGCTGGCCGGGCGCTTGCAGACGCGCGTCTATCCCTACCTGCTGGTGCGGGCCGGCGTCCACCTCAACGCGGGGCGGTCGCTCCAGCCCGAGCAGGTGGAGATGGTCTACTGGTTTGCGGATTTCCCGGCCAACCCCGCCCGCTTCGCCTACGACGCGGCGCAGTACGAAGCCGACGGCGTCTACCTGGCCGCGCTCAGCGAGGAAATCGCGCGCCTGGGCGACGATGACTTCCCGCTCACACCCCAGGAGCGGCGCTGCCGCTACTGCGCCTACCGCTCCCTGTGCCAGCGCGGAATCAGCGCGGGTGCATTCGACGAAATGGAAGATGAATCAGAGCCAGGCGATGATTTCGACCTGGCACTTGACTTTGAGCAAATCGCGGAGATTGAGTACTGATATGAGAGAATGGCTCGAACCCCAACCCATCGCAGTACCGGAGGAATTGCAGTCGGCCGTCGGCGGTCATCCGCTCGTCGCGCAGACGCTGGCGCGGCGGGGGCTGACCGGCGTGGACGCGGCGCGCGCCTTCCTCGATCCGGCATACTACCGGCCCGCCCCGCCATCCGACCTCCCGAATATGGCCCGGGCGGTCGAGCGGCTGGAGCAGGCCATCCGGCGGGGAGAGACGATCTGCGTGTGGGGTGACTTTGACGTGGACGGCCAGACGGCGACGACGCTCCTGCTCTCCACGCTGAAGGAGCTGGGGGCAGCCGTCCGCTACCACATCCCGCACCGCCTGCGCGAGTCCCACGGCGTCCACCTCCCCATGCTGAAGCAACTCATCGCGGAAGGCGCCAGCCTCGTGTTGACGTGCGACACCGGCGTCACTTCTCACGAGCCCATCGCCTACGCCCAGGCGCAGGGCGTGGACGTGATCGTCACCGACCACCACGACCTGCCTCCGGTCCTGCCCTCGGCTTACGCGGTGGTGAACCCCAAGATGCTCGCCGCTGCCCACCCCTTGCGCGAACTGGCGGGAGTGGGCTGCGCCTATAAACTGGCGGAGGCACTGTACGACCGGGCCGGCCGGCCGGGGGGCGCAGCCCAGTATCTCGACCTGGTGGCGCTGGGGCTGGTGGCCGACGTTGCCGTGCAGACCGGCGACGTGCGCTACCTGCTCCAGCGCGGGCTTGACGCGCTGCGCCACACCGCCCGCACCGGCCTCCAGGCGCTGATGGAAGTCGCCGAACTCAACCCCGCCTGGCTCACCGAGGAGCACATCGGGTTCGTCCTGGCCCCCCGCCTCAACGCAGTGGGGCGGCTGGCCGACTCCAACGTCGCCGTCGAGTTCTTGACGACCGGCGACCTGGAGCGTGCCCGCATCCTGGCGACCGAACTCGAGGGCTTGAACGCCCGCCGCAAACTGCTGTGCGACCAGGTTCTCCAGGCCGCCCAGGCCCAGATCGAGCGCGACCCTGCGCTCCTGGAGTATGGCGCGCTCGTGCTGAGCCACCCGTCCTGGCCGGCCGGCGTTTTGGGAATCGTCGCCGGCCGCCTGGCCGGACAGTACGGGCGGCCGGCCATTCTCATCGCCACCCCGCCTGGCGAGTTGGGGCGGGGGTCGGCCCGCTCCGTCGAAGGCTACAACGTCACCGCTGCCATCGCCGCCCACGGGGAGATGCTGAAAAGTTTCGGTGGCCACCCGATGGCGGCCGGGCTGGCGATTGACGCCGAGCGCATCCCTGAATTTCGGCGCCTGCTCTCGCGCACCATCCTGGAAGCGCAAGGGCCTCCCCAGCCTGTCAAGCCCCTCCAGATAGACAGCATCCTGTCCCTGGCCGATCTGTCGCTCGACCTGGTCGAGGAATTGGAGCGCCTGGCACCCTTTGGCCCTGGCAACCCGCCGCTGGTGCTGGCCAGTGCGGGACTATCATTGATCAGCCACAGTGCGGTCGGTCGCAACGGCGAGCACCTCCAGTTGATCGTCGAAGACGCGGAGGGCGTGGCGCAGAAGGTGCTCTGGTGGCAGGGGGCCGGAGCGCCGCTCCCGGAGGGACGGTTCGACCTGGCTTACGTCGTGCGCGCCAGCGACTACCGCGGCCAGCGAGATGTGCAGGTGGAGTGGGTGGATGCCCGCCTGGTCGAAGCACCGGCCGTCGCGCTTCGACCGGCGCGGCCGGCCGTCGAAGTTGTGGACTATAGGGGGGTGTCTGCTCCCCGCCAGATGCTTGAGCGCTTGCGAGCGCAGGGAGAAGACGTACAGGTGTGGAGTGAGGCTGAAGGCCGGGCCGAGGTCGCAGGCCAGGACCGCTATACGCTGGGCCCCTCGAAAGCACTGGCCATCTGGACCACGCCGCCCGGCCCGGCCGAGTTGCAGGCCGTGCTGGAGCAGGTCGCGCCGGAGAAGATTTACCTGTTTGGGATAGACCCCGGCCTGGACCAGCCCGACAAATTCCTGAAGCGCCTGGCGGGCCTGGTCAGGCGGGCGCTGAATTCCGACCAGGGGTGGGTCAGCCTCGCGACGCTGGCCGCGGCCACCGCCCAACGCGAGCCAACTGTACAGGCAGGGCTGGCCTGGCTCGTGGCCCAGGGACACGTTGGGGTACTCGACGACGTAGGGGCGGAGCCCGCCCCGGCCGACGTAGGGACGGGACTTGCGCCTGCCCAGGCACGGCTGGCCCGTGCTCAGGCGGTCCACCTGGCACCGGGCCACCAAACCACCAGCGCGGATCTGCCCCAGAGCGCCGCACGACTGAACGCCTTGCTGGAAGAGACGGCCGCCTATCGTGCATATTTTGCCCGGGCGGACAAGGAGAAATTGGCAAGTTCTCTCATTTGTGCTAAAATGGTGCCAGTGGGCGGGCATCAGATAGCGTGAGAGGTGGGTGGCGTGGGAGAGAATCCCCAGACCCGTCAACACTCGCGGGACGGAGTATCTCCGCAGATGTGGATTGTCACGGCCGTGCTCGCCGCGACAGTGCTTTTGCTGGCCGTGGCTGCTTTCCTGGCCTGGCATACCGCATCGCTCCCCTTCCCCGGCCTGTTCACCGAGCCGACGTTGGTTGTCAACGAAGCAGGTGATCAGGCCTGGCCTGGTTATGCGGCCGGGCTGGACATCCACGACCACCTGGTCGCGTTCGACGGTCGGCCGCTGGAAACCACGACCGCGCTGATGCGGGAACTGGCGCACCAGCAGCCCGGCGACGTGATTACGTTGACGGCGCAGGACCAGGATGGGGTACGGCGCGACGTCCAGGTGCGCCTGGAGCCCTTCCCGGTCAAGGCCCTGACCAGTTTCTTCATCCTCCCTTACGCCCTGGGGTTGATCTACCTGGGGATCGGCGTGTGGGTCTTCGTGGCGCGGCGGCGCGAACCGGCCGGCCAGGTGTTCGCCACGCTGTGCGCCGTCGTTGCACTGGGCCTGGGCCTCTTGTTCGATTTGTACACCACACACCGGCTCCCACGCCTGTGGATCATCGCCGTCTCGCTGACCGGCAGCCTCGCCATTCACCTGGCACTCGTGTTTCCTCAGCGGACGCGCTTCCTCGAGCGTGTCCCGTTTCTTCGCTATCTGGGCTATGTGCCAGGAGCGATCATTGCTGTCGTCAATCAATTCGCTGTCCTGAATTTCAGGGCCCCCACGGCCTATTTCGACACCTGGTACATCGCCTTCGCCTTCGTGAGCGCAGGCGTTGTGGCCACGCTGGCGATGATGATCTACCGCGACCGCTGCTCCGAATCGCCGATCGTGCGCCTCCAGGCACGCACCATCCTGTGGGGTAGCCTGCTGGCCTTTGGGCCGCTGGCGGCCTGGTTCATCATCTTCCGTTTTGTGAAAAGTGCTTTCCCGCCGGCCTTCCTGTTGCCCTGGTTGGTCCTGTTTCCCCTGTCCATCGCTTATGCCATCCTGCGCTACCGCCTGTTCGACGTCGGCCTGGTCGTCAGCCGAGGCATCGCCTATACACTGCTGAGCAGTGCAGTCGTCGGGTCGTATTTTCTCTTACTCTTCCTGATCAGCTTCGTGTTTGGCGTGACGCCGCACGCCAACCACCCGCTCGTCCTCGGCGCGTTCGTCTTCCTGTTGGCACTGCTGCTGAACCCGGCGCGTATACGCCTGCAGCGTGGGGTAGATCGCATCTTCCTGCGCGAAGCGGTTGACCACCGCCAGGCCATGCATCGCTTCACCAACCGGCTGACCGAGACGACCGGCTTGTCGTCGGTCTTGCAGGCTTTGGACGAGACGCTCGAGCCTGGCTGGCGCCTCGAGTTTGCCGCGCTGTTCCTGTACGATCCACAACTCGCGCACTACGTGCCGCGCACCGTCGGGGGCAGGTCGTTCCCATCCGTGACCTTTGCCCGCAATAGTCCGCTGGTCTACCAGATGCTCCAGCGGCGTGAAAGTGTCTACCTGTTTCGGGATCGTTCCCTGCCTCCTGACCTGGTGGCCGAGAGCGAGGCACTGGAAGCCCTGCGCCCTGCTCTCTTCATCCCGGTGCCGGGCCACGGTTGGATGACGATAGGCCCCAAACGCAGCGGTGCTCCCTTCTCCTCGGACGACCTGACCACGCTGGAGTCGCTTGGCTCCCAATTGGCAGTCGCATTGGAAAAAGCGCGCCTCTTCAGCGACCTGGAGCGGCGCATGACCGAAGTGAACGTGCTGCGTTGGGTCGGGCAGGCCGTCAACTTCACCATGGACGTGGACGACCTGATGGAGTTGATCTACGCACAGACCAGCCGCGTGCTCGATACCGGCAACTTTGACATTGCGTTGTACAACCCGGAGAAAAGGACCCTCGCCTTCGCCTTCTACGTCGAGGAGGGCGAGCGAGTATACAAGAATGACGAGTGGTCCGTGGCGACGAGCCTGACCGGCGAAATCGTTCGCACGTTGGGGCCTATCATGACAGGTGATTACACTCAGGAATGTCTGCGCCGGGGGATCAAGCCCGCTGGGCGGCCAGCGCGGGCCTGGATGGGCGTGCCGCTCAGCGCTGGTGACCAGATCATCGGCGTCATGACCATCTCCAGTTTCGACCCCGCCGTGACCTATTCCGACGAACAGGTCGCGTTCTTCTCCGCCATCGCCGATCAGGCCGCCGCGATCCTCGACAAGGCGCGCCTCTATCGAGAGATGGAGAAACGTGCCCAACAGTTGGCTGCGCTCAACGAGGTTGGGGGTGTCATCACTTCGACGCTCGACCTGCGGACGGTGCTGAACCTGATCACCGCCAAGGCGGTCGAACTCTTACAGGCTGAGGCCGGATCGTTGGTGTTGGTAGATCCAGAAACCGGTCAACTGATCTTCGAGGTGACCGCTGGCCCGGGCTCGGCGGACCTGGTGGGCACGCGCCTTCCCCCTGGCACCGGTGTCGTGGGCGCTGTCGTCCAGGACGGTAAGCCCGTGATCATCAAGGATGCCTTCTCTGACCAGCGCTGGTATCACGGCCTCGATGCCCGCACGGCCTTCACCACCCACTCCATCATCGCCGTGCCGTTGGTCAGCCGGGGGTATCCCATCGGCGTGATCGAACTCCTCAACCGCCGCGACGGTGTGCCGTTCGATGAGGACGACGAGCGGCTGTTGACGGCGTTTGCGACCAATGCCACTGTTTCTATCGAGAATGCCCGCTTGTTCACTCAAACCGATCAGGCCCTCGCCGCACGCGTGGAAGAGCTCTCGATCATGCAGCGCATTGACCGGGAACTCAACGCCACGTTGGACTACCAGCGGGTGATGAGCCTGACGATGGAGTGGGCCTTGCGGATGACAGGCGCCGACGCCGGGCTCGTGGCGGCCATCGTGGAAACCGAAGGGGGGGCGCGTGGGCTCAGGTTCCTGGCCGATCGAGGCTATCCGGAAGAGGCACTGGCCACCCACAGTGAAGCGCCCTGGCCTCTGGAGCAGGGGATCATCGGGCGAGTCGTGCGCACCGGCAAGCCTGAACTCGTGGACGACGTGCAGAACGACCCCGATTATACGCCGCTGGTGCACGGCATGGTCACGCAGTTGACGGTGCCCATCCGGCGGGAAGAGCAGATCATCGGCGTGATCCTGCTCGAGTCTCGCCAGCAGGGTCGTCTCGACCAGGAAGCGCTGGCACTCATCTCCCGCCTGGCGGATCACGCCGCCATCGCCATTGAGAACGCTCGCCTCTTCGAGCAGGTGCGCCGTGCCAACGAAGCCAAGACTGAGTTCATCTCCTTCGTCTCCCACGAACTCAAGCAGCCGATGACCTCAATCAAAGGGTACACGGAATTGCTGGTCAAGGGTGCCGCCGGCGAGACGACCGATATGCAGCGCAGTTTCCTCGAAACGGTACGCACGAACGCGGACCGCATGAACAGGCTGATCAGCGACCTCCTGGACATCTCGCGCATCGAGAGCGGCCGCATACAATTGGCGTTCGAGAATGTGTCTATCTACCAGGTGATCGAGGATGCACTCCGCACGCTTCGCAAGCAGATCGAAACCAAGAACCAGACGCTGCAGGTGGACGTCCCACCCGATCAGCCACCCGTGCGGGGGGATCGAGACCGCCTGGTCCAAATCTTGACCAACCTGGTGAGCAATGCCCACAAGTACACGCCTGAGGGCGGGGGCATTGCGATTCGCACTCAACGGCGGCCGGACGGGCGTGGTGCTGGAGCGCCAAAGGAGTTTATCCTGTGTGCGGTATCGGATACCGGCATCGGCATCGCCCCTGACGATCAGAAGCGCCTTTTCACCAAGTACTTCCGTGCCGACGACCCGGCCGTGCTCAATGTGGCCGGCACCGGGTTGGGGCTGGTCATCACCAAGAGCCTGGTGGAACTGCACGGCGGCGAAATCTGGGTCGAGAGCGAATTGGGAAAAGGAAGCACGTTCGCTTTCACCATGCCCGTAGCGCAACCGGCATCGTGAGCCCTCCGCCCCCCGTCATTCTGAGCGCCCGCCCCCCGTCATTCTGAGCGCCCGCC
>Ga0315296_10000473_pt1 | contig 36836 bp, 36 predicted proteins | sample YL17G14_18_MG_FD_203921 | JGI IMG/M metagenome (GOLD analysis project Ga0315296, IMG submission 203921) | Sediment microbial communities from Yellowstone Lake, YNP, Wyoming, USA - YL17G14_18 | ecosystem: Environmental > Aquatic > Freshwater > Lake > Sediment | place: USA: Wyoming | collected... | reverse complement strand
CTCATAGACCCAACTCTAGACATGATTGCTATCATAGTACTAATTGTTGTCGTCTTACAATCGGTCATGAACTATCTTGCAATCAGGAGCCGGTATGCGCTGGATGTAGTGGTGGGATTCTCTTTTCTTCTGCTAAGCCACGTCTTCGCAATACCCGCTGAAGTTGACTTACGAGGATACGGTCTGAGTCAGGTGTTCCAATTCCTAGGCTATATCGCGCTCTTGGTCATGTTGGTCAAGGCGGGCCGAGAGGCATGAGATCGAAGAAGGCCTATCGTTCAAAGATGCGCATCCTCGCTGATATGATGCGCGCCATCCAGAGTGAGGGTGAGAACGGGGCAGGTCCGACGAAGATTCTCTACATTGCCAATCTGTCACATGATAGGCTCACTCAATATCTGGATGAGCTAGTGCAGAAGGAACTTATCATAGCACTGAACAACGACGAGAACACTCGTGCATACTTGCTAACTGAGAAAGGTCGCGAGTTCCTTAAGGAGTTCGCAAGGGTAGAGCACTTCTCCCAAGCCTTCGGTATTGAAATATAATCAGACAAGGTTTTAAGAGCTCTGACCTCGAAAACTCAAAGACGGTCAATCTGAGAAAAGTGGGCCGGTAGTTCAGTGGTAGAATGTCTGATTCGCATTCAGAAGGTCGCGAGTCCGATTCTCGCCCGGTCCACCTTCTTCATCCTCTGACCACGCTCGTTCTGCTGTACAATTGAGTTCCTGTAATGCCCAAAGCTTTTTCGCTCAAAGATTCACGCTCATGTTGGCGAATTCCTTGAGCGAGGACACTCACGAGTATGATGTGAAGGTTGTCTGGACTGGAGATAAGTCAGGAGATGTGCTGGTGGGTGACAAGCCCGTGATAAGAACCGGACGCCGACCTGACCTCAGCGGGACAACGGAGTTCCACTCGCCCGAGGATCTGTTCGTGGCATCCGCTTCGGTGTGCTTCATGGACTCCTTCGTAGCATTCACTCAGAAGATGCATATTGCCTTCAAATCCTTCGAAGTCGATACGAAGGGTATCTTGGAGAAGGTGGACAGGAGCTACGAAATCACAAGGATGTACATGAAGGCGACTGTCGTGATAGAGTCTGAAGAGCTAAGAGACAGGATAACGAGAGCGTTGGAGCTGGGTGCGAAGTACTGCTATGTGTCTAACAGCATGAAGTGTCCAACTCAGCACGAGAACATTGTGATCGTCGGATGATTCTGCGCTACTTACCCAAACGCTTTTCCGAGAGACCTTCGGACTTCTTCGTGGTGAAGGCCTTGAGTCAAGATATGCATGAGTATCAAGTCAGGGTAGATTGGACACGTGACCGTTTGGGTGAGCTTGTGATTGAAGGAAAGCCGAAAGTGCAGGTGGCACCACCTCCCGAATTCGACGGGCCAACTGGAATCATGACACCCGAAGATATGTTCGTCGCCGCCGCTTCAGCATGCTTCATGACCACCTTTATCACATTCTCAAAGAAGATACGCTTTGATTTCAAGTCATTCTCATGTCAGGGAGTCGGTACACTTCAGAAGCTGGAGAAGGGGTACGAATTCACGAAACTTGTTTTGAAGACTAAAGTGACGGTAGGTTCAGAAGACATCAAGCAGAAGGCAGAGCGTGCACTCGAACTTGCAGGCAAGTATTGTCTGGTGTCGAACAGCATGAAGTGCCCCGTAGAGCACGAAAACACCGTAGTCGTAAAGTAGGCCCGAAACTGCCAGAATTTCTGCCATGAACTTGGCGTATCATCACTTCGAAGAGACTCCGGGTTTCGGCGCCCTGACATAGATGACTTCATTCGTCTCTGGAACAGGCACTTGGGTGAAACCTGTTCCCTTTGGCTTTGTGAACCGGATTTCTTCGATTCCGTGCATAGCTTGAATGTCCTTCGCCCAGGGCTTCAACTTCCCGGAGATGCAGGCTTCTGGAATCCCTTGCCTCAGAGACAAACCGTTATCTCGCTTGAACTTCCAGAGCGCCGCGTTAGTCTGAAGAACTAGGTTCGTGTGTTCCGCCAGCGGAGTCTGCCATTCTGCGTTTGGTGTTGGAAACCTCTCCCGATGAATTCCTTCCTTGTTGTAGAGTTCTCGATAGACTCTGTCTGTTACGAATGGTGTCACAGGAGCGAGAGCTTTGAGCACAATTCTCAGGGTCTCATGGAGGGCATACCAAGCGGACTGCTGTTCCTCGTTGGTGAAGGCACCTTCGCTGTTCAAACAACGTCCTTTTAGCATCTCAAGTACGTGGTCCGCGAGAAAGCTCCATGCAAACGACTTAACGTCAGTTGCAGGCTTATGGAAATCCAGCAGCTCGCAATCGGACGCGATTCCCTCAATCATCTTGTTTGTCTCTGCCAGAACCCACTGATCCACGGGGTTCAGACCTGAGAAAGGCATCTCACTTGGTATGGGAAACATCGAAATGAAACGGCCTATGTTCCATAACTTCGTCATGAATTTCGATACGCCAGCAAGCCTGTCCTCGGAGAAACGGATGTCGCTGCCTAATGTGGCCTCTAACACACCGAACAGGCGCATTGCGTCTGCCCCATACTTGTCGATAATGGGCTTCGGTGGTGGTGAATTGCCCTTGGATTTGCTCATCTTTTCGCCCTTTTCGTCCACCACGTGCCCGGATACCCACACTTCCTTGAAGGCTGGTTTCTTCGTTAGCTGGTACGTTCGAAGAAGAGAGTAGTAGAGCCAAGTCCGCACTATGTCCTTGCCTTGGGGTCTGATGACACTCCCAAAACCATTCTTGAACAGACTGTCGTTGCGCATGTATCCAATGATTTGCAAACCTGAAATCGATGAGTCCATCCATGTGTCAAATGTGCGTTCTTCTCCTCTGAATCCCTTCTCTGCACCACACTTGGGGCACTTCGTGAAGGGAGGGTCTTCTCGCCATGGCTGGTAGTATCTGGGTTCACCAGGCTCTGGCAAGACTGGTTTTCCGCATGCATTGCAGTACCAGATTGGTATCTCTGTTCCATAGAATCTTCGCCTGCTCACGGGCCAGTCGACTGTGACTCTATTGATCCAATCAATGAGTATCTGTCTGTGGAAATCTGGGAAGAACTTGGTCTCCAAGGCTATCTTCATTATCGCTTCTGTGAAATCAGTCTGACGTAAGTAATATTCATCCATCGCGATGAATTCGATTGGCGTCTTGCTTCTCCAACAAATGGGCACTCTCTGGCTAATCGACTCATCCTTGTAGAGGATTCTCTTTGCTTTCAGGTCTTCGATTATCCTGTTCTTAGCTTCATTCACACGGAGCCCCGCATACTTGCCTGCTACTGCGGTCATTCTTCCGTCAGGAGAGATTGCAGCAATAGGCTTCAACCCGAAATTACGGAAGGCCATGACATCGGCCATGTCACCATAACTGCAAACCATCAGGGCACCTGTACCGAATTCAATCTGGGCTGTCGCGCTCTCGATAATGGGAACTTCGATATTGAAGACTGGAACCTTTGCCTTCTTGCTTCGATAGCTGCGATATCGTTCATCGTCTGGATGGATGAAGACTGCGCCGCATGCACACAATAACTCAGGCCGCGTTGTTGCTATCTTGATGGGCTCCATTTTGTCCACTTGGAAATAGAGGTAGTATAAGGTCGTTGGACGTTCTTCGTATTCTACCTCTGCATCCGCGATAGTCGTCCCGCAATCCAAGCACCAGTTGTTAGGTCGATAGTCGCTGTAGACAAGCCCCTGGTTCCAGAGATCGATGAAAGTCGCTTGCGTGACGGCCCTATATTCGGGACTGTCAGTTCTATAGATTCCTTCGTCTTTGTAGCTGTTGAAACCAATCCCCAGCCTTCGGAAGTTCCCGGCCACCTCTTCTTCGTACGTGTCGAGTTGCTCCTTACACTTCCGAACAAACTCTTCACGCGGAGTACTGTGCATATCCATGCCAAACTCCTTCTCAACACGGAGTTCGACTGGTAGACCGTTGCGGTCGATGCCGAACGGGAAATTCACTTCAAGCCCTTGCATCCGCCGATATCTCGCAATGATGTCGATCTGTGTGTAGTGCAGCAGCTGACCAATGTGTACATGTCCTGAAAGATAAGGGGGTGGCGTGTCAATTGAATAGAAGCCCTTCGCATCGGGATTGAAACCATAGGTGTTCTCGCGGTTCCAAGTCTCCAAGAGCGCTTCCTCATCCGCAGGGGTCCACCGATTGGATTCGATTCTCGCTGTGAACCTTGACATCGCACTGGGCCTCTTGGGCATCTACAGGGACCTGACTAGGCACCTCTCAGGTCGCAGAATGCCCTTCTGCTAAAAGGCTTGTGGGCAACATCGCTTGACCATTACGTTGAGTCTTGTATCACTTGATGAAACCCGGCCAATACTCAGAGCGAACAAACGCCCTCGAGTTCCTAGGGTGCATAGATGCGCTCAGTCGAAATATCGACCATCCGTTCCATTCAAGAAATCTTCTTTAGGTTACTCCAAGACGTGAATTCGCTCCGACAATGCATTAGGGAAGATACTATGCGCGCAGTTCTCAAGATTGGAGGCTCGCTCCTCTATGACGATACGGGGAAGGTCCTAACTGACAGGATTAGGAGATATGCCGCCACGGTCAGGAGCCTTGTCAAGGAAGGACACCAACTGGTCATAGTTGTGGGCGGCGGAAAACCTGCAAGAGTCTTCATCAATGCTGCCCGAGAACTCGGCGCAACTGAAGCTCAGTGCGACTGGTTCGGAATCAAGCTAGCCCGGCACAATGCGGAGCTGCTATGTGTTTCATTGGGAGACATAGCCTATCCGAAAGTGGTCGAGAGCTTGGATGAGCTTGAGACGGCGATGTGCTCGGGCAAAGTTGTGTTGATGGGAGGGCTCCTTCCCGGTCAGTCAACCAACGCTGCAGCAGCTCTAGCGGCAGAGTCAGTGCGTGCGGAAAAGATGCTCAATGCCACGAACGTCGATGGAGTCTACGATCATGACCCTAGTCAACCGGGAGCCAAGAGACTCGATACCGTCGACATTGCTCAACTAAGGACTATACTCGCACGAAGCGGTACGCGTGCTGGTGAGTACGAGTTATTCGACGCGGTTGCGATCGGAGTGGTAGAGCGTTCAAAGATTGAGACAGTGATATTCGATGGCACAGATCCTGAGAACATTCTGCGCCTCTTCAGGGGTAAGAGGGTTGGAAGTACCATAGTGCATGGTTCGAAGTGATAAATCGGAGGAGGGCCCTAGAGTTGCACAAGCTGCTTGAGAAGGTGTTTGCTTCACGAGCTCAGACAAGAGTCGTGCAGCATTTCTTGGACAGACCAAAGGAATTCTTCAACTTGAGCAGAATTGCCAAGGACACTGGTCTTGCCCATTCTACGATACACAGGGTCATGCAGCCGCTTGTGGACATAGGTTTCGTCAAAGAAATACGAGTTGGACAGCAAATTCGTCTGTTTATTCTAGAAACGGAAGACGCAAAGAGCAAGATCATTGCGGATTTCTACAAGCAAATGAAGCCCTTCCTGGAGGAGATGCCTAGGGCGACATCATAAGCGATCAGTCAATGTTCTCTGCTGAAGCACCGTTCATTCAGCTCTTAAGAAACGAAAGCAGAAGTCGATTGAACTCCTTGGGCTTCTCAACGGTTGGCGAATGGCCACATCCCTTGACAACCTTGAGCTTCGACTTGTTTATGCCTTTGTTCATGAGCCGCCCCATGTCAATACTAATTATCCCATCGCGGTCTCCATGAACGACAAGCGTCTCTGCGTTGATTTCTGAAAGACGACTTGTTAAATCGGTGGTTGCAAGACCGAGACCAGCTGCGACAGCTCCTTCCGCGTTCATGCTCTCAGCCTTCTCTTTCAGGTGTCTAATGATTTCGGGATTCTTTTCAATCCATTCTGGTGTGAAACCACTTCGTACGGTCGCCCAGAAGTACGCATCATTTCCACCAGCGAGTTGTGCCTCACGCCAGCTATAGACAACATCGGCAGTCTCTTCCGTCACTCTGGGTGTAGTATCCACCAGCACCAGCTTGTCGACTCGGTGAGGAAAGTCAAGGACAAACTCGAGGGCCACGATGCCTCCCATTGATTCACCAACGACATGTGCTCTCTCAAGATTCAGATGTGAGAACAATGCGTCTAGGTCCTCTGCGAACTGCTGCGCCGGTATGAAGTCATTGATGCCACCTTTCGACGCACCATGCCCACGCAGGTCGGGGATTACAAGCTGGAACTGATTCTTCATCTCATCCTCCTGATACTCCCAACCGCGACTATCCGATCCAAGGCCATGAATGAATAGTACGGGCTTACCCTTGCCAGAGACCTTGTAGAACATCGCAAGGTCGCCTATCTTGAGATACGGCATTTGTCCAACTCCACACAATGAACCAGAGCCACATATGAATTGAAACCTTCCTCATAAGCCTGACTAGGAGATGATGAGTATCTCCTCTAGATTCGTCGACCGGGACAGACGAGGGAAAACGGCTATATACCGACTGACAGGAAGAGCAGTTCGGCGTGCCGAGGTAGCCAAGCTAGGCCAACGGCGAAGGACTCAAGATCATTGGTCGAGCTTCCGATGAGAAATCCTTTCTCGTAGGAGTACGCGAGTTCGAGTCTCGCCCTCGGCACCACGCTTTCTTGTGCGGTCAGAAGAGATGATTATCTGGGCTCTGCAAGAGGCCAACATTGAAGACAGGAATTGAGGCTTCGGGATAAAAGAAGAGAGGGCTCACGTTGCCTCCAGCGCAAGCACCTCTTCAAGGGTAGGTTCGCTTTTTTCGGGTTTGTCCGACTTGACTATCTGCAGACTGTCGGGATTAGCATCGGGATGCCCATCAGACAAGGCGCTCATCGGCGTTCACCTAGAGAAGTAGGCGTAGGCGATTGCGTCAGTCGATACCGGAATCTTGCGGGCTACTGCCTTTCGGATACTGTTCGTGATCTTCACTTCGGCCATTCTTTCACCTCACTTGAACGGATGTCATGTACCGGTATGCCACTGCTGTAGTGGATGCGTAACTGACATGCTTCATGTTCTTCGTCACAGAAGTTGCTCGGGAATTGCTTTCGTGTGCCATCGTAATTCACAGGTAACTCTGCTCAGAGTCAGTATATAACGCGAAGCCACATTTCAGGGTCACACGACAGAGTCACATCTTGTGACTGAACGGAGCACCAATACAGCCCAGAATCCGAGACAGACCAGCCTAAGGACTCCTCGAGACTGGCTGGATGCCCCTATTTCCTGAACAGTTTGAGCAGTTCCTTCAATGGGTACGTATTGATGACATCAATGGGTTCCAGCCATCCGCGGCGCGCCTGAAAGACTCCGAACTGCATGTTATGAAGTTCGCCCACCCTATGGGCATCTGTGTTGATAGCAATCTTCAGGCCATATCGCTTTGCTGCTCTGAGATTTCCATCATTGAGGTCTAATCTCTCAGGATGACTATTCAACTCCATTGTGACGCCCGCGGCACGGGCGGTCTCAAAGATTCGCTCCAGATCAACCTCATACTCTGACCGTTTGAGCAGGAGCCTGCCTGTAGGGTGACCCAGAATGTCGACATGCCTATTCTGAAGCGCTGCGCAGACCCGATCAGTGATTGCCTCCTTAGTGTCCTTCATTTTGGTGTGAACGGACGCAGTCACTACATCCAGCCGCTCCAATACATCATCACTGATGTCGAGCTCACCGTTTGCAAGTATGTCTACCTCAGCTCCCTTCAGCACCTTCAACTTCCATCTGCCTGACGAGTTAATCCCGTCAATCTCATCGATAGCATCGAGTATCTGTTCTTCTGTCATGCCGCCAGCTATGGTCAGGCTCTTCGTATGGTCCGATATGCAGTAGTACTCGTAACGTTTACTGGCTGCGACATCAAGCATCTCTTCAATCGAGTTGGCACCATCTGATTTGTTAGTGTGGGTATGAAGGTCGCCCCGTATCTGTGCCAGTGATACTAGGTTTGGGAGCTCATGGCGCTGTGCGGCTTCAATCTCGCCTTTGTCTTCTCTGAGTTCTGGCTCGATGTAGTCCAAGCCCAACGCCTTGTAGATATCTCCTTCCTCCTTTCCCGCAACTTGCTCTTCTCCTTTAAAGAGACCATACTCGCTGAGTCTGAGACCTTGTTTCTGAGCAATCGTCCTTACATGTACATTGTGATCAATGCTGCCTGTGAAGTACTGAAGGCCTGCCCCATAGCTCTCAGGAGGAAGCACGCGCACGTCTAGCTGAAGACCAGTACTGAGACGTACAGACGATTTGGTTGGTCCGTGAGCGAGAACATCAGTCACGCCCTCAAGGTGCACAAATGCCTCCATTACCTTCTCTCCATCAGTCGCATCAACAAGGATGTCGATATCACCTATGGTCTCCTTCCGCCTGCGAAACGAACCGGCCACGTTGATTTGTCGTACACTCTTGATGTGTTTCAGCGCCGATTCAATGCTCTGGGCAACAGGAAAGGCATTTGCCAAAAGCGTCCGACCAAGACCGGCACGTACAAGCTGGATGCCCTCGACTATCTGATTTACTGTTTTCTGTCTGATGCCCTTCAGGCCTGTAAGCTTTCCTTCTTTCACCGCTTTCTCCAGAGACTCCAAGTCTGTTATGCCGAGACTTTCATAGAGCAGCTTCATTGTCATGGGGCCAACTCCGGGGATTGCGTCTAGCTCTCTCACATTGACAGGAATCTCCTTTCGTAATTCCTCAAGTTGGCTGATTGAGCCTGTCTTAAGCAAGGCATCGATTTTCTCGGCTAGTGCCTTTCCGACACCCGGAATCTCAGTCAACTCACCACGAGAGGCTATGGCCTCGATATCTTCACCGAGTGAGGCTATGGAACGTGCAGCCCTGCTGTACGCCTTTGGCTTGAATTTGTCCTTCCCTTGGATTTCCAGAAGGACGGCCATCTCGTTAAGCGCTTGTGCAACCTCATTGTTTTTCATGAAAAGGCCTCCCACTCTTTGTCCCAAGGAGTTATCGACTTAATTGCATCTACTACCGCATGAATGTTGTCCTCAGGTGTGTCAATAGGGATTACGCAGCCGGGCGCAACCACAAGCCGTTCAATACCAGCGGCGCGTACCGCGTCCAAAACCTTCTCCTTCGCATCATCAGTAGTACCGGTCCTCAACGCACCATTCTGATCAATCCCACCCAAGACCGCCATCGTTGACTTGCTCTTCACTTCTTTCAATGTGGGGGCAACCGTCTGATCAGCCCAGTTCAAGCCGTCCAGAATAGGTAGTCGGGAAACCCTCTCGAATCGGACCCGCTTGTCATCGTCTCCAGAGTGAAGATGAATCAGAATGAATCGGGCTTTACGCCGCAATCTCGATAGCAGCTTGAGGTCATAGGGGAAAACGAATTCCTCGTACTGGCTGTCGGTGACCGCTTCATAGGTTGAGTGCTGTGAGGCTAGGAAGATTCCATCTGCACCTGCATCAAGAGCGGCCCTACTGAAGTCGATCATTACACCTGTTATCAATTCCAGAACGCTCTTCATGATGTCCGGGTTCTTGTCCATATATTCTCTGAACTCGCCTTTGCACAGCAGGTCCGCCACCATTGAAGGGTCAAACACAGTAGCCATTGTAGGTACGCGACTTTGCGCATACTCGTGTATAAGCTGGACAGCACGAATCTGTTTTCCAAACTCGCCAGCGTTGACATCTAGGGGCTCAAGTGTTTCCCAGTCAGCAGATGAATGCACGGTCCAACTTGCGCATTCATTAGAACCTGTAGTCGCTCCGTCGTAGACCGGTACACATCCCCAATCTACAACGGGATAACAACTGTGAAAGGATATCTTGATGATATCGTGGTCGAACTGCCTGTGCATTGCTATCTCGGATTCTGCCAGCCCATCTGGAGTACGGTCTCTCTCAGGATGGTGTTTCCAGATGGAGATCGGTACACTTTCGCCGACATTCCCCAGAAGGGTTTGTTTGATCAACTCAAATCGTGACATCTGTGACATCGAAGCACTATCGGCAATAATGAGGCTTTCGAATCGCAAGCCGCGGAGGTGTGAAAGGAGTGTTGTGAAGATGCATTCATTTGCGTCGGGGCCCTCATGGACATAGACTAGGACACCAAGAATAAGAGCACCGGGAAATCGTTACAGAACCTGCCCTAAAGAGTCGGAGGATACTAGTTGCCCGAGTTGACTGCTCTATTTGACCCCAAAGCTCTCCTGAAAATGGGGGGAGTTGACCAGCTCGATAGAATAAGGACTGAGCCCAACCCCTTTTGGAATAGAGCTAGGCTGGAAATCACTTGGGGGCTTCCTGCAGCGCTAGGTCTACCAAGCAGCCAGCGTATCTCGGTGCAGCCCATGCGACTAGCAACAAGAGAAGAACTCAGACTCTACCACGACCCATCGTATATCGAAACCCTTGAACTCTTTGGAAACATGGGTTCTGCCTTTTCGTCCCGATTCGGCCTAGATACAGAGGACTGTCCCGTGTTTCCGGATGTGGATAAGTATGCGAGCTACCCCGTTGGTGCAACAATCGATGCAGTGGTGGGTGTAGCGGAGGGGCGATTCCGTGATGCGATCTCTTTCTTCGGCGGATTTCATCACGCAATGGCTAGCATGGCAGCAGGCTTCTGCTACTACAACGACTGCGTCATTGCCATAAAGAAATACAGACAAATGTACCCAAACAAGAAGGTACTCTATCTGGACACTGATGCACATCACAGTGACGGACCCCAACAAGCATTCTATTCCGACCCGAAAGTGTTGACCATATCAACACATGAATACAGCATGGGCTTTTTCCCCGGCACGGGCCAAGTCGAGGAAATCGGCGAGGGGGAGGGAAAGGGCTATTCCGTGAACATACCCCTGCCGCCCCTGACAGATGATTTTGAGTACTGGAGAGCCTTCGAAGACCTGGTTGTGCCAATCTGGAGGGTCTACAAGCCCGATTTCGTTTTCTGGGAAGTGGGTGGTGATGCGCACGAGAAGGACCCTCTGACCGACCTAATGCTTACGCTTGACACGTACCAGCGTCTGTCAAAGACAGTGAGAGAGCTCGTGCATCTTGGCAATAGAAAACTGGTCATTGTCGGAGGTGGAGGATATGATCCAGTCGCGACAGCCAAGATCTGGACCATGATGCTAGCTGACCTCGCGGACATACCGCTACCAAGCACCTTACCTCCAAGCTGGATTGATTTGTGCCACAAGCACGGGTTCGACGTCACAAGAACAGGATGGACCGATAGGCCATTGTGTACGGATGCAGAACATCGTCAGAATGTGCATAGGGCAGTGGAAGAAACAATAGACGCCGTAAAGAGATTGATTTTCCCCACATTTGGATTGCAGTAACGCACAACCGTGGCGGTCCCGCATGCTCCTAGGATATCTCTGGCGGCCCGGGGCCCGATTTCGGAACGATACTTCACCTAGCACGACTCTTCTTCTTGGTTCCGAGAAAGCACCTGTGCGCTGTGTCATCGATGTATATTTCAAGTATGTCAAATGAATCGAAGACTCGGTAAATCTCCTGTTCCGTGAAGTAGTGATGCAATAGACCGGACTCCTTGCCCTTATGCGGCATGTAAGTACCTCTCTCTACCATCTCGAAACCCCAGTCTTCTTGCCCGGGACCCCGGTCAATTGGTACGGTGATGAATATCATGCCCCAAGGCCTGAGAACCCGCTCAATCTCCCGAACTGTCTTCACTATGTCGCGTAGCAGATTGTGATGGATGACTTGTATCGCGATCACAGCGTCAAAGAATCCGTCAGCATATGGAAAGCATTCCTCCATCTTGTGTAACTTGAGGTCTGCTTCTACACCACTCTCGGACAACCATTCTCTAGCCATTGCCAGTGCTCGGGGCGACGCATCAAACCCATACATCTTGAAGCCGAGCTTGGAAAGGAAGACAAGATGACGCCCAGTTCCACAGCCAAGATCAAGAACCCTCTGAACGCCTCGGCCTTTGAACACCTCGGCGATTCTAGGCATGTCCTTGTGGGGTTCAGTGAAGACCCTGCCTCTCTCCGCGAAGATTGCTTCCCAATCAGGCATTAGTTGCACATCTCTCTGCGAGTAGGTGGTTCGGCTTCCTGTATCTGGATTCCGTATGACATAAAGGGAGCTATGAACACAAGCAGGGCTTCAATCAGGAGGAACAATCAATTGCGGCTTCTCCGGCTAAGATACTTGATTCTCATACTGAGTGTTGTGCTAATTCTTGGTGGCACAGTCACTGCTTCAGAAGTCCAAGGCGGACTTGGCACAGTTGCTGCGACTGAAGTCGACTTTCATGCAGCAGACGGCTCTAACATCCATGCCACGCTTCAGAAGCCAGTGTATGCCACGGCATCAGCACCCCTACCCGGTGTTGTCGTCATTCATGGCGTAATTCAGAGCAAGGAATGGCTTATGGCTTTCGGAATCGAGATTGCCCGACGTGGGTTCGTCGTGCTAACAATCGACGCAAACGGGCACGGCGATTCGGACGCAGGCACTGGATCGGGGGCTGCCGCTCTTACTTATCTCGCAGCCCTGAGTTATGTCAACTCGTCTGCTCTCGGCATCATAGGACACAGTATGGGTGGCGGAATCGCATGGAGTGCAATACAGACCTCTGGCATAACCGTGAATGCGTTCGTGGTTGTTGGCAGCGGCGTCTCCGCGGCAAACGCGACGTACCCGCGGAACTTGCTTGTCGAGGTCGGTCAGTTCGACTCTCTATCATCCTATCCTAGGAATCTCACTCTGCTCAACACGGCATTTGGCGTGACGAATGTCCAACCTGGAATCACATATGGCGACTTCAATGCCGGAACAGCTCGCAAGATTGTGATTGCACGCACAAATCACCTCTTTGAGACCATAGACCCAGTGATCATAAGCGAAAGCGTAGAGTGGATGAAAGATAGTCTGAAGGGAGGAGCTGAAGACTCGCACTGGTTGCCAAAGACCGACCTCATCTATACATACTGGCTCTTCGGAGGCTTTGTGGGCCTTCTTGGAGCCATGCTCTCAATATTCCCTATTCTTGCCATACTCTTCGACATACCAAGCTTTGCGATCTTGAAGCATCAACCATCCTCTGAGTATGCAGCAAGCACCAAGTCCTACCTAGGCTTAGGACTCGTCTACGGAGCGATAGGCCTCGGAACCTTCTTTCCCCTGTTGGCAATCGGTTCGTTACTTGAGCTTGTGCTTCCTTCTCCGGGAGACTTTGGACTGGCAGTTAGCACGTGGATTCTAGGGAGTGCATTGATTGCGCTTCTTGTGCTCCATCTTCTTCGTAATCGCGCCAAACCCGGTTTTGCCATCAAGGCCCTCGCTAGCATCGACGGGGGTAACGAAGGCGCGGTGCGCCGCTTCATGAGAACCCTTCTGGTTGCGCTGGGTGTGGTTGCGTGGTTATATGCGTGGACAGCGCTCGTTGACCTCGGTCTAGCACTCGACATAAGGTGTTTCCTGCCCGGACTGAACCTCCTCACTCCGTCACGTGCATTGATATTCCCGCTGTTCTCGGGAGTATTCTTCATCTACTTCTTGGTTGATGGGATGTGGCTGATGGGGATTCTAAGGACTGGATCTGGGGGAAGCTGGAAGCTCACACAAGCCAAGTGGACTTTGAAGGCGATGTTCATAAAGTGCATACTCTATTTCGCTGTAATAGCAACCGAGTATGGTGTGGGTCTAGCTACGGGGATGCCAATCCTCGGCGGCCTACTCGGCTTCTCGCTCCTGTTCTTCTATGCATTCGTACCCTATTTCGCGATGAGCACAGTCATCACGGCCTGGGGCTATAGGCTGACGAGTCACTACTACCTCGGAGCCATGCTTAACGCCTTGCTGTTCGCGTGGGTTCTGGCGGCAGCGTTACCACTCTAGGCTAATCGGAATCAAGGCGGCAGGCCCTTTCCAAGGCCTGCTGTGTTTTGCCAGTCATTCATAGCGGACTCCCGAATCAGAGAACATCATGCCCTATGCAGCTCTGTGTGTGAAAAGCCATTCAGTCAGGCCAGTCCCTTTCTTGCTCGGCTTCTTGCACTCATGTGTCGCCATGTTTTCGAAAAGCTCTGTAGAGCCGCCAGAGAACTGTCTTGAAAACCTGACAAAGGCCGTTGGCGATATGAGCGCAGACTCCAGAGAGTAGCTGACCCCATCCTCACCTAGCACTCTTGTCGTGGCCCGAATCGGCATCTTTTCCTTGCCACTCGAGAACCCAGTCTCCACTTCCGCATTCGAAATCGGCACATTACCACCACGTGAGGATATGCTCCCCGAAACGTGGGTCTGCCCTCCGACAATGTCTCGCCTAAGGCCGATAGAGAAGGTGTCGAATTGAGCATGAAGTGCATACCAACCTTCAATGTGCCAGTCACGAGCACCCCAGCTCTTGTCACGCTCGCCAAGTCCGTTAATCTTGGCTTTCTGGCCGTCCGCAAGCTCGATTCTGCCAGTGACATGCTCAGACTGTTCAAAGTGGCCGCTCCAAGATGTGCCACTTCCGCTTCCGAAGTCGTACGCGGGGAATCGGGCTTTCCATCTAAGATCGGCTGTCAAGTTCTCTCCATGGAACTGAACTCTCCACTCCTGAAGCGGCTTTATCATTTCGTAACTCACGTGCTCGTCCGCAAGAGACTCTGCAAGATCCTGTGGAATGGGCCCTTCAGGCTCGACAAAGTACGCTTCGCGCTTGTCGTGATGAAAGAGAGCAAACACGAACTCCCTTTTTCGAACGTTCGGGAGCAGACCTATGGTAGAGAAACCGGAGACCCTCGAGTCTATGTCAACGAAGTTGAAGTAGTAGCTTTCTCGCCAGTCTGGCTGCTTGGATGGCTCGTGAGCAAGCTCGTCGGCAATATTGGGGGTGCTCATGTTAGTCACTCTCTCATGCAGAATGTGCACTACTCCGGAAGTAGATAGAGTGTTGGATCCTTTTCCTGTTCCTCAGCTTCGCGGAACATCCTGAAGAATGCAGGATCGGCATCGACCTCCATGAAGATTGGCAGGTACTCGCTCAACACCTTAGGCGAGAGACTCCAGTCTACCTTCTGGGTTATGCCTACTTGATTCGTGTATCTGGTAAAGCCGCGCCAATAGGCCGTGGCACCTGCGATGAGGAGTTGCTTTCTGTCCCATTCCGCGAACTTCATGTACAGCTCAGCTTGGGCCTTGTCAGCTGCTGCACCATATGCAGGAAGCTCATCAATGCCTAGTGAAACGATTTTGTTGCCGCGTTTCGTGTACGCTAACATCTTGCTTACGAGGCCCGAGTATTCGCCTGGATCAATCGTTATTGTGCCCACATCATTGCACTTCGCAGTCACGTCCTTCAGAGTCATGGCAATACCCAATGTCGACGAAGGGAGCTTCGCCTCAGTGTCGGACCAAGGCAACCAGAGTTCACCTTCCCCGTCGTGCAGGTTCGTGTACTCAGAAACGACCAATACCTCGCCGTTGTCCATGGGATATGGTCCGTGGTCGATAATCTTTGCACGTGCCTCGCATTCATCCATGAATGCATAGAGGTCCACGGAGCCGATTGCACGTCTCGCCTTAGTGACTTGTGCTTCCTTCACTGGCTGCAGACGGTCGAGCAACCAGCCAACGGTCTTCTTGTCAAATGCCAAGTTGACGCTGTCTGAAGCAGCAACCGTCGACTTTCCTGTGTTGAAGTAATTCGTGGCGAGTCTGTACCAGTTGTCTAGCATGAAAAGCCACTGCTCGCGTTTCTCCTTCGGTTCCTTCGTAGGATCACCACCACACTTGTTGAAGATGACACCCATTCTTGCAAGCGAGTAGTAAAGCCATAGGTAGCTGATAGAGAGAGCTTGAACCTCCGAGAGCAGTGTCTTGCTTCTCTTAGCAAGCTCTTCTGGTGATATCTTCTGCCACACCTGTTTCAATACATCGTAAAGGCACATATATGTCTGGTAAAATGCAACACATATGTACGCATTAACGGGAAAGAGCTTTGACTCAAGCAAGCCCCGTTCCATGAGAATGTTTGAGAACACCGACGAAAGGTGGGTAATCTGTTTGTTTGCGTCTCGAATCTGCAATCAAATCACAACTCCGTATGAAATCCCAGATGCACTTTGAAGCCGCGCCCGGCCCCCTAGGCAATATTAAACGTTTCAGGCAATGAAAGTGTGCATATCGGCGGGTTTCGATAAACCAACCATATCTTGGCATCAAAGCGATACCTCCGTCCGACAAATGCACCAGTGTTTTAAGATATGGTCTGGCGTTGTGCGGGAAAATCGGACCGGGTGACATGTCTATTTTGAGAAGAGTCGGACAGGGATTGATTACTCTCAAGTTGAGTGCCAAAGGGGAAATGAGAGTCGTCAAGTCTATTCAGGACGTAGTCCGGCTTTGGAAAGAGGGAGCAGACGGCAAGATAGTGCTTGTCGAGGACGCTGGTACGACGACCTTAGCACCAGTGCTTTCGAAACTTGCAGGCGTAGTGTGCACATCAGGGGCTCTTGGCTCTCATCTAGCTATCGTCACTCGCGAATTCCAGATTCCGGCGCTCATGGGTACTAAGCTTGAGACCTCCGAGAACTTGGATCGAAGAAAAGTGGTGATTCAACCTGAAGAAGGCACTGCTGGTGCCCTTCTGGTATCTGACTAGTCAGACAATGTATCTACCGATTGCACCGGGAGAGAAAATGGAATTGCCTCGTCATCGCGCTTCAACCAGCTCGGGCTCCCCAACCCGCTCTCCAATCTGTTTCCTAGAAATGATACACGAAAACAATCTTGAGAAGTTCGGCGGCAAAGCAGTGAATCTGGCCCGACTTCATAGCGCAGGGGTGAGTGTTCCAACTGGGTTTTCCATTTCATCCGATTGTTTCTCCGAGTTTCTGAGGGGAATTGACCACTCTGACGAGATATTGCGGCGGTTGGAGTCAACCTCAGACGTAGAGGAGATAATGGAGTGTGCAGCGAGTCTTGAGAGACTCGGTTCCTCCCGAGAGATGCCGGCTAAAACCAAGGAGTCCATCGTTGAGGCTTTCTCGCGACTGAGTGAGAGAGTGGGTGAGCATGACACAGGATATGCAATCCGGTCGTCAGCGAATATCGAAGATGGACAGCATATCTCATTCGCGGGTCAAGCAGAGAGTTACCTGTGTGTCAATGGGGCAGAGAACGTGGTCGAGTCCGTCAGAAGAACCTGGCAGTCTGCCATCTCTCCACGTGCTGTTTTGTATCTGCGCAGTATGAATGTGCCTTTGAATAGAGTGAAGATGGGAGTTATCGTGCAAGAGATGGTTGACGCCGATGTCTCCGGCGTCATGTTCACAGCGAATATTGTTACCAATGACCCTTGCCAGATCATCATAGAGTCCACATGGGGTTTGGGAGAGCCCTTGGTCTCTGGGAAAGTAATCCCGGATACATATGTGCTTGACAAGAACCCCTTGAGAGTCCTGCAGCGAACACTTGGGACAAAGGCAGTCGTTGCATCAATTGCTGCGAGGAACCAGCAGCAAGGAGTCGTGCTTCAAGAGACCCCGCCGGATAAGCAGAGCACTCTTACTCTGAATGATGTAAATCTGCTGAAGGTAGCTCAGATGGGAATGAGTGTAGAAAAGATACTAGGTGGCCCACAAGACATAGAGTGGTGCATAAGAGACTCGCAACTCATAGTGCTTCAAGCACGACCAGTGACGACAATGCAGCAATCCTCATACCGAGATAAAGGTTAGAAGGGAGACATCTAGCCTGCCCTTCTGCTTTATCAACCATGCATGCGCATCTTGTATAGTGACTCCCCAGGCGAGACCTTGATAGCCTCCACCGGACACGATGAGATGCATCGCCCGCAGGAAGTGCAAACGTCTGGCCAGACAGGAGTGACAACCCACTTCTCCGGATTGTAGGGATCGGGATGCTTCTCTAGGGTTGGATGCATCAAGAATACTGCAGGATCACAGACGTTCAAACACTTCCTGCACTCTCTGGGATCCATCTTGCCTTTAGGTCCGCACTTCTTGTAGTCAATCTTAATCTTCGTCTTGCCCATTCGATCCACCTCTCCTAGAAGTTCTTGGCCTGTCCTGGCACGGACTCCCTCGGTACCAGTTGAAGGGCATCATTCTTGCATGCATGACGACAAACCCCACAGCCGAAGCATTTGTCGTGATTGATTATCACCTTGTTAATCGAGGGGAGATATCTGAGAGCCCCAAACTGACACATCCTTACGCATGCCTTGCAGCCTTGGCAATTGTCTCGGTTGACTGTTATGAGGTACTCTCCCTTCAGGACCGTCCTCAGACCAAAATCATTCCTCAGGCGCAGACCTCCACACTCCGGGCTCTCGCAGGAGCAAATCGCATTGATGTAAGGGACTGGCTGGAACCAGACAGACGCCACATAGCCCTTCTTGTTCTGTGCCTCGAGCGCTGCGATTGCTTCCTCTCGATCTAGCTGCCATTTCTCATCGACCGGGATGTATCTTGTAAGCTTTGGGATAATCTGGCTCAAACAACCGAAGTTGATGCATACGGCATCTTTCACACCCCTCTGCATCCACCTGCACACGCAATAGTTCTTTATGATAGGCTCAGCCGCCAGGTTGCCAAGAATGTGCTGAGCATCCTCAAGGGGAATGACTTGTCCGAAGTGACCATCAGCCCTAACCGGATTTCGCCCTGGCTTCTCACTGTGTATCATCTTCTCAGCACTTGACCGTAGATAACGTCCAATGAGCGGCATCTGCATTTTGTATCCTAGACCAATGGAACTGAAGCCCGTGATCTTTCGGATGAACAGAGTCTCCATGTTCTTCCATTGTTCTTCCAAATACTCTTTCATATTATACTCGTCTGCCAGCTCGTAGGAGTAATTGCGTGCATTCATGTACCACTTGCCGCCTGCACCATGCTTCATGCACCAATCACACAAAGGAATCACCAGTTCTGGATTGTCTGTGAATCAGCAATGCGCCCGCACGGGTTATTTAAGGGTCACGAGTACGGCACCGGATAATTCGACAAAAGCCCGATTTCTGAGAGAAGTACGCAACAAGTTCGTATGTGAAGGGTGATGCACTGCATCGGTGGCCTTCTCCTGTTTCCAGCTCCTCGACGAGACCGAATCCGAACCAGCTCAGGAGATTGACGACAGATTTGTGGTGCTTTTATTGTATGGTACCGGACTCTGTGCCAGATTCAAAGAAAGGAAGGGTATGTATGCAATTGACTCCTGACCTAGCAGCAATCGCTAATCTTTCGTCCGCAGTCTTCTCTGTGGCTCTCTCCATGTTCCTCTTGGCTCTGTGGTCCAGACAGAAGAACCACCTCTATACAGACTTGCCGCTTTTGTTTGGAATAATGTTCTTGGCCCAAGCACTGAACAGCATTATCAGGACGCTGCCAACACTGGGAATAATCGAAGCATCACTCAGTCTCTTCCGGCTCCGATCGCTGGTCATACTTGCAGTCGTCTTTCCACTGACCTTGGTCGCCCTCAATATCTGGCTGCCCAGAATACGGGATAAGTACTCAAGAGTACTTGCCGTTCTTACACTTTACTGGGTTGCTGTAACACTGTTCGTGCCGTCAGAGGGATTGATCATGCTCCTCTGCATACCAATCCTCTTGGTACTGGACATGACCATGGTTGTGACTTTCTCTATAACTTGGAAAACTGGCAGGCTCAAGGAAGTCAGAAGCAGTCTGATGGTGCTTGCTTTTCTCCTTGGTTTCGTAAGCCAGTTGTTCACAAGTATGGTGGTCCTTGACAACGTTCTGCTTGCGATGGCAACTGGGATCATGACGCTCGCTGTGATTAATCCTTGGTTCAGAAGAAAACGTCCCACCTCGATAAATCCCGTTGAGACACCTGCCAGCGTGGCAGTCTAGTGCATTTGACAAAGTCAGAGGGTTTTATTCGTGGTAACAAATGAGTCCGCTGTAAGTGTCCCATCGCAGCATATGAAGACAGAGCCCTTCTGGTCGCATATCGCGCTGTTGCCCCTGGCTGGGCTCATGCTTGCCATTGCACTCGTCTGGCGACTAGTCGATGTCTTTGTGTTTAGACTTGGAGACACATGGCTAAACATTATGCCTTCCAAGCTCTTCCCGTTTCTTATAATACTAGGACTGTTCTTCAGGTATAGGAGAGCCGAGGTCAGTACCGTACTGGGTCTCAACCGCAGGCAACTAAGACCCCAACTGATACTTGGAGTGGTAATCGGTTGCTCGATTTACATTCTGATTGAAACCGTTCCTGGCTTGATCTACGGGACCCTCTTGGATAGATCGTATTCCCTAGACCTAACCATTCTCTATGTTGATATCCTGTGGTACCAATTCATCTTCTTTCTTACAAACGCTCTGCTCGAGGAAACTCTGTTCCGGGGTCTAATCCAGAATGGCCTTAGGCCCCGGTTTACACCGGGCAAGGCAATCCTGATTTCTGCATTGGTGTTTGGTATGTGGCATCTCTGCTGGCCAATCGTAAACGGATTGTCTGGCGGCTTCTCCTCTTCACAAGCCGCCTCCATGTTCATTTTCTCAGCAATTCTGGGAGTATTCTTTGGTACCTACTATGAGCGGTTCAGCTCAAGGGTTACGTTGGCGGGGCCGATAATGATTCACACTCTGGTCAACTTCCTCAACGAGGACGTGAAGCTTGGTCCCGCCCTGAGTGTTCAGGGCCCAGATTTTGCATTTCAAAGCTCCACACTTACGGCTCTTACAGCGGTGTTTCTCGTCGTAACACTTGCAGTCTTCATCAAGCTTGCGTGGTCAACGAAGATTGAACAAGTCAACTCCTAGTGGGTGCGTTTGAAGAGCGTTGGAAGACCGGCCCAACCATGACTCCACCTAGCCTCACAGAATCACAACGTGTCCGGCCAAACGTATGGCATCAAGACAACTGGCCACTCTGGTGAAGAACTCTGCACACACCGAGACCGATACAATGTTGAGAGTAGTGGCACAGCCAGGCAGACACATTTCCCAAGATTACTTGAGTCCAGTGTGCTGCTTCAATCTGCGCAAGAGAGCCTCGTGACGGACCCTCGGATCTTCAGCGCCCGAGAGCTTCCTGGCTTCAAGCAGAATCTTGACTGGACCTTCAGTGGCTGTGAGCGATATAGGAGATTTCGCCTTGAAGAAGCTCGGGTTCGAAAGATTTTGTATCTTGTCCTTGATGTGTTTCGTGGCAACGGTCAGCTCAATGCCGTGGGAACGCCAGTCGCCCTCTGCACTGATTAGGCGAACTTGATTCATGTATATGTAGTCTAGGGCATCAAGGAATGGTTGTCGTTCCCAGTCGTCATAGTAGATTCTGTAGACTGCCCCTCCTCTTCGGGCTGTCGAAAGAAGCTCCCCAACGACTAGGATTCTCTTGTCGGTCAAGAATAAGCTTCCAACACGATCGATTTCTTTGTCACCGAAGTACATGTGTGCCCTATCCCAATATGACACAGACTCATTCTGCTGAAGCACTCCTGCCTCTTGGAGAAGCTTTGCCTCTGCGCCAGGAATATTGAACCTCTTGCTCAAGCTGCCCTGATCCTGAGTCATGGCAACTTGAAGTGCGGGCTTGTTTTGCCAACCAACGCCAATAATGTGTGTGAGAAAACCAAAGCCGAATGGATCGCCCGAACGAATGCGCTCAACCGCAAGTTTCCACAGAGACCCGCCCTGTTCATCAGTCAGCTTGATTTTCTCTCTTGTTACTTCGAAACCCAATTCATTTGCTCTTGCCACACGCTCGTTTTCGTCCTCAATCTTGAGGGCTGCAATCACCCTGTCATAGTAATCGTCTGTGCTCAAAGTACAAGACAACCCCCTGTGTTAACACCCTGGCCGTCGCCCATGGTCGTGATGCAAACTACAGAGTCAGGATGGTACCGAATGGTCCACTAAGTATTCGTGAAGACTAACCATGCGTGCCTCAGTTCAGACGGAAGTACGAGGCATATTACCAGCCAGTCTCAGCATTCGCAGCACGATTGGCTTCTTTGGTCCCAAATCTCGCTGAATATTGTGGCTTTTGAGTGCTTTGATGTGGTACTGTGTACCCCGAGAATATCTCTGGAAAGCCATGTCTCAGTACTACAACCATAGTCAACACCAAGCTACGATGCGTATAATCTACCGCTCTCTTCCAAAGAGGAAATTGCAGGGAGAGGGTTCTTGCGGAACCTCTCTCCAAGCACTGAGTTTACGGTACTCGTTCCTTGACGAGTACATCCACGACAGATGGGTCTGCAAGGGTGGTTATGTCACCGATGTCTTTCTCTCCAGCCGCGATCTTCTTCAGAATCCGTCTCATGATTTTGCCCGAACGGGTCTTAGGGAGAGCATCCGCGAACTGAATTTTGTCTGGAGTGGCAATAGGACCAATCTCCTTGCGGATGTGTTGTCGGAGTTCTTCCTTCAGCTTGTCGCTCTTTGCAACACCTGTCTTCAGAGTTACGAAAGCGTAGATTGCTTCGCCCTTGACATCGTGTGGGAATCCGACAACCGCAGATTCGGCCACTGATGGATGGCTCACAAAAGCGGACTCAATCTCAGCAGTCCCTAGTCTGTGACCGGACACTTTCAGAACGTCGTCAACTCTACCCATGACCCAGAAGTAGCCATCCTCGTCCTGTCGAGAACCGTCTCCGGTCATGTACATGGGCTGTCCTGTCTTCGGATCCTTGTACTGGACCCAATACGTGTTGATGAATCGCTCGTGGTTGCCGTATACGGTCCTCATGAGAGCTGGCCATGGCTTCTTGATGCAGAGGTATCCACCTTCGTTGACACCTGTTGGCTTACCGTCCTCTGCGACTATCAGTGGATCAACTCCGAAATATGGCAGAGTCGCGCTACCAGGCTTAAGTATTGTTGCACCTGGAAGAGGAGTAATCACTACTCCGCCTGTCTCAGTCTGCCAGTATGTGTCAACTATGGGGCATCTTTCGCCCCCCACGACTTTGTGATACCAAATCCAAGCCTCGGGGTTAATCGGTTCTCCCACTGTTCCCAATAGCCTAATGCTCGAAAGGTTGTGCTTCTTGACTGGGTCATCGCCGAACTTCATGAGAGCGCGGATAGCAGTTGGTGCAGTGTAGAACTCGTTCACCTTGAACTTCTCGCACACTTGCCAGAAACGATCGTTGTCAGGGTACGTCGGAATTCCCTCGAACATGAGAGTCGTCGCACCTGCGCACAGTGGACCGTACAGAATATAGCTATGTCCTGTAACCCAGCCTATGTCGGCGGTGCACCAGTAGACATCGCCCGGATGCCAGTCAAATATGTCCAAGTAGCTCTTGGCTACGTAGACCATGTAACCGCCAAGCGTGTGGAGAACACCTTTTGGCTTGCCGGTTGAACCCGATGTGTAGAGGACGTACAATGGCTCCTCCGCATTCAGCCACTCAGTCTCGCACTTCGGAGAAGCTTTCTTCATCAACTCATGGTACCATTCATCGCGGCCCTTAGTCATCTTGATCTCAGAACCAGTCCTCTTGACAACGAGAACCTTCTCGATAGATGGTGTGTCCTTGAGAGAAATGTCGGCGTTGTCCTTGAGCGGAAATACCTTCCCGCTCCGATAACTGCCGTCGGCTGTAATCAGGACCTTCGACTTGCAGTCATCAATGCGTTCTCTAAGTGCGTCTGAGCTGAAACCGCCGAATACTACGCTGTGGATCGCACCAATTCGCGTGCAGGCAAGCATGGAAATACCAAGCTCCGGAATCATGGGCAGATAGATTGAGACCCTGTCGCCCTTCCTGGCACCGAGTGACTTGAGAACATTGGCGAGCTTGTTCACCTCATCTCGCAGCTGTTCGTAGGTGTAAGTCGTGGTGTCCTTCTCGGGCTCACCCTGCCAAATCAGGGCGACTTGCTTGCCTTTGCCAGCCTCAACGTGCTTGTCGAGACAGTTGTAGGCCATGTTAGTAATACCGTCCTCGAACCAAGTGAAACGGGCGCCTTTCGGATCTTTCCAATCGAATCCCTTGGTTGGGACTTTCTTCCAGTAACAAAGCTTCTTTGCTATGTCGAGCCAGAACTTGTCAGGGTTCTTGATTGACTCCTCCCAGAGCTTCTTTCGTTCCTCGGCGGACTTGATGTACGCCTTGTCTGAAAAGCCCTTGGGAGGCGGGAACTTCCTAGACTCATGGCTCGTAACAGTGATTTTCTTTTCAACGGACAAGGTGGTCACCGGAACCATCGATAGTTTAGAGGCCGACCCATTGTGACTCATTATAAAGCTTGTCCAGTGCTCCTCGAGCTGTCTCTCGTATCCTAGCATGAACTGACATAGAAAGGAAAAAGTGTAGAAGAGGCCAGAAGGGTGCAGTCCCCTCTGACCTCAACTCAAGACACTCTACTGTCTTTTCTTTCGGACCGATTTCAGCGCGAAGGTTAGGAGTGCTGCCAGAACGGCTAGGAGTCCTGTTATGAAGAAAGCCGTCATGTAGCTGCCAGTCCACTGAACAAACAAGCCAGCTACGAGTCCACCCATAATTCCGGCAATTCCATAGGCTGTGAACACGACACCATAGTTCTTGCCCACGTTCTTTGAACCGTAGAGGTCAGCAGTTGATGATGGAAACAGCGAGAAGTTGCCGCCGAAGCAGAATCCAATCACGGCGCCAACGATCATCACTATAGGCCAGCTGACTGCAAAGAACGGGCTTGACGGCGGGGAAATGTATGAAAAGAAGAACATTGCAGCTGCAAGCACGGCGAACATGGCAAACATTGTGTTCTCACGACCAATGCGATCTGAAACTGCGCCCCAGACGATTCGTCCTCCTGCATTGCAGAGAGAATACACGCCGAGAATCAGAGTCGCCCATGCTGCCGCTGAGGGATCGATTGCGATAGCAGCGGTCTTGATATTCCCTATGACCATTAGCCCTGCAGTAGCTGCGAGAACGAACATCAGCCAAAGAAGCCAGAAGCCACCAGTACGAACCATTTGCCCTGGCATGATGCTCAGACCCTTACCATCAGCAGTTGTTGCTGGAGGGGTATAGCCCGGACAAACCCATCCTGGTGGTGGGTTCTTGAGAACCTGAGCACCTATAGTGACTCCGATGACATAGACAATGCCCAATATCAGGAAAGGAACCCCAATTGTAAGATTGGCCGGGGCTTGGAACACGTTGAGGAGAGCGTCTTCTGCATAGCCGATTATCAGCGCGCCTGCACCGAATCCGGCAACAGCGATTCCTGTGATTGTGCCTTTCTTGTCAGGGAACCACTTGACAAGAGATGCTATCGGGCAAACGTACCCAAATCCGATGCCAGCTCCACCGATGATTCCGTATGTAATGACGAGGTACACGACGCCCTTCGTGGCATCACCGGCCGCGACTGCATCAACCAGCCACGCCAGTACGTAACCGGCTCCCAGTAGAATGCCTCCAACAGTAGCCACCTTGCGAGGACCTGCACGATCCTGCCATCTGCCAGCAATAACCATGAAGAAAGCGAACGAAGCAAGGCCTGTCGCGAAAGGCAACTGTGTGAACAGAGTTGGCCAGTGGTACACACCAGACACCTTTCCCAGCGCATTTTGGAAGAACGACCAAGCATAGATGCTTCCGAGACAGATTTGAACCAGCAGACCGCCAAGTACTACGACGTAGCGACTGCCTACCTTTGTTTCTGACATCAAGCACTCACCGATTGTGTGTCGAGTACTAGGAGGCCCGCAATCGCCTCGACTAAAAGGCTTCCGCCAAGAGTCTGTTTCCAGACTTAGTGGCTTTGACTCGTTCCACTTGGAAAGCTCTATATCTTGTGCACGCCGGTTAGCTCAGAAGGCCTGAGGGGCAAGACCATGGTTACTGCAAAATGGACTGAAAGATACAAGAAACAGGTCTTGAGTGCGCCTGATGCAATTAGGAAGATAAAGAGAGGAAGCCGTATCTTCCTTGGTACCGGCTGTGGTGTCCCGTATCATCTTGTCCAAGAACTTGCTAATAGTGCAAGCCGAATGGCGGACAATGAGATTGTTCACTTGCTTACATTGGGAGATACTCCTTCAGCGGACCCCCAGTTCCAGGCACAGTTCAGGCACAACTCGTTTTTCATCTCCGATAATATGAGGGATGCAGTGTCTGATGGTCGAGCAGACTACACGCCCATAATGCTCTCGGACATACCCCGGCTGTTCAGATCAAAGATAATGCCGCTGGATGTAGCTCTCATACAAGTTAGTCCTCCGGACGAACACGGTTACTGCTCCTTGGGTATTTCAGTCGACATAACCAAGTCCGCCGCGGAGAACGCAGATCTTGTAATCGCGCAGGTCAATGAGAGAATGCCGGTCACTCTTGGAGACTCCTTCATCAATGTGAAAGATATGGAGTACCTCGTCCCATTTGATGAACCACTTCGCGAGTTCGAATCCGCGGAGGTAGACAAGACAATCGATCTCATAGGCTCTTACGTAGCTAGGCTGATAGAGAACGAATCTACCCTCGAACTTGGTATTGGTGCACTACCCCAAGCCGTCTGTAACAACCTACTTGAGACAGGGGTCAAGGACTTAGGCATACACACGGAGATGTTCAGTGACAGCCTGCTCCCGCTTATTGATAATGGAATAATCACATGCAAGAAGAAGACCCTACACAGGGGCAAGGTAATCGCCAGTTTTGCTATGGGTTCAGAGAAGCTATACAACTACGTGAACAACAACCCGTTCTTCGAGTTTCACCCGAGCGAGTATGTCAATGACCCCTATGTAATTGGTCAAAACCGGAAAATGGTCGCCATAAACTCAGCACTCGAAATTGACCTCACGGGCCAAGTTTGTGCAGATTCGATTGGTCACAGATTCTACAGTGGCATTGGAGGACAGGTCGATTTCATCCGTGGTGCATCTAGGTCGGAGGATGGTAAGGCCATAATCTGCATGCAGTCAACGGCTATGGATGACAAGGTTTCTCGAATCGTGCCAAGACTGAGTGAAGGGGCAGGAGTGGTTACAACCCGCGGCGACGTGGACATAGTCATTACCGAATACGGCTTAGCAGCGCTCCATGGAAAAACGATACGGGAGAGGGTGCTCTCTCTGATCGCCATTGCACATCCGGACTTCAGAAACGAGCTCTTAGAAGCTGCGAAGAAGATGCGATATGTCTTCGAAGACCAAGTACCATTCCTTGCCAGAGGCACATACTTCGCATCCGAGTATGAGGTTCAGGAGTCATTCAAGGGCCCTGAGGGCCCGATTACCATATACTTCAGGTTAATCCGCCCTGACGACTCGGACCGAATCAAGGAACTCTTCTACGACCTCAGCGAGGAGTCGATTTACTTCCGATTCTTGACGCCTCTCAAAAGCCTGCGGCGCCAGACACTGCAGGACTTCTACGCTGTTGATCAAGACAGAGACATATCTATAGTAGCTGTAGTTAGAGGCCGCGAAGACGACGAGACAGAGAAGATTATCGGTGCCGGCAGGTACTTGCTCAATAGAAGCACAAACCAAGCAGAGTTCGCATTGCTGGTGCAGGATGAATATCAGAACAGAGGAATAGGCACATTCATGCTGAATCAACTTATGCGCATCGCTAAGAGCAAGGGTGTCGATGCATTCACCGCGTACGTGCATCCTTCGAACAGGAAGATGATCTCTTTCATCCATAGGACAGGCAAGGTGGTTGAAAGCAAGCTGAGTATTCAGGATGACGAGTACATCTTCACCCTCAAACTGTAAGCGGTTCACTCACTTCGATGAGAGTGAGAAAGCAAGTAATGGCCTTCTGTCCCGGCACAATGTGGGCTCATAGATGAAATGTGGCAAGAAGAAGTGGTGGGCCCGACGCGATTTGAACGCGCGATCTCTCGGCAATCTACGCCCTATCAGAGCGCAGATTTACGCCTTATCAGAGCGTCGCATTAACCAGCCTATGCTACGGGCCCATTGATTGAGTGCAGAGGCTCTCCGACGGCTAGACCTTCGATTGTGATTTAAACGTTATGACCATCTGGCACCTATCGCGTCAGTACTTCGGGAGCAACCCTACGTATGTAGTCCAGCGACTCCTTGACTTCAGCATTCCTCAGTTCGAAGATAATGGGACCATTGAATCTGCTTCTGACAAGTTCTCTCAGGAAGTCTCTGACTGGCATTGTACCCCGGCCCAGTGGAATATGGTCCCTGTGAATAACGATGTCGTCACGCTTCTCATAACTACCATCATGGAGATGGATTTCCAGAATCCTGTCCTGATGGCGCTTGTAGAATTCTATCACGGATTCGGTACCCGAATAGTGGGTCAGCAGATGGCCTGTGTCGAAGCATATGCTCGTGTTATACTGCTCAACTAGCTCCTGAGTAATCTCGAACGGAAACTCCACATTCTCGAGCGCAATCTTTCTCGGGTCAATCTCGGTTCTTGTGAGAATCTCTTCCAAGCTACGAGCAGCAAACATAGCCATGTAACTGCATATCAGTGTCACCATTCCCTGCGGAAGATTGAGCCGCGAAAACTCCGCAGCCAATGAACCAGTAGTATGCAGCACGTAAGATTCTGGCTCAAGGGGCTCAGCTAGCTTTATTGATCTAACCACAGTCTCGATGCTACCCTCACGCACGTACTCGTTGAAACTCGCCAACTCAAGCGAGTAGAATGGAAGGTGTACGGTGTATGCATGTCCAATCTCCTCTTTGAGCCTTGCCAGACTCTCGATTGAAGCCGGGGTGAGCGAGCCCGGTACCATGCGCTCGATATCCATCGTTACCTCGATTGCACTCATATGATCGAGCCTGAGTGCGGCCCGGACCAGTTCGCCGATGTTGAATCTTGAGAAATCTGGCACACCGTCCACAAGTATTTGGTCGACTATGGGTTTGAAATCGAGTGGTTGTAATCCGAATCTCATGAGGGATCTTCTCCTCTGGCAGTAATTACCACCTTTCAGGTCCCCATATCTGTTCTGGATACCACCAAGAACGAACGACATCATCCACAAACACCCTAGAAACTGGGTTGGCGCAAGTCCACATTCAGCACGAAACAACCCCCCGTTCAACCATCCTATCGGCTTATTAGCGAACCACGGTGTGTGATGGTCTCCCATGATTGTCGAAAAAGAATACACGGAAGGAAGAACCACATTCCTTAGTGCTGACATAGAGCATTATGCTGGGAACCAGCGCCAACTTACAACGGACCTGCCTGTCTTCTACAATCCCCGTATGTGCGTCAACAGAGATCTGTCAGTTCTATTTACCTCCGCTTACACAGAAAAGAATTCTCTAAGGGAAATCTGTGAGCCGCTCGCAGGATGTGGAGTCAGAACCCTGCGATACCTGAACGAGTGCCCGGGCGATTTCCACGCTGTCAGTTCAGACGCCAACCCCCATGCAGTGGAAATGATAAGGAAGAACATAGAGAGGCTCGGTTTCCAAGAAAGAGCCACTGTAAAGAGAGGAGACGCGAAGGTACTTCTACTCACGGAATCGCGTGATACGAGATTCGACTTCGTTGACGTGGATCCTTTCGGCACTCCCGCACCTTACATGACCGCGGCTGTGCAATCATTGAACCCTCGGCGAGCACTGCTCGGCCTGACTGCAACTGATATGCCGGTCCTCTGCGGGGCACAGCCGCGAATTGCACTGAGAAAGTATGGTGGACTATCGATCAGAGCACCATTTTCACACGAACTCGCTGTTCGCCTGCTCATCGGGCGCACGTTCAGTATAGCAGCTATGAACGATTCTGCAGTCAGTCCTTTGGCCTGCTTGAGCACTGACCACTACATTCGCATCTGGCTCGATGTAAGAACAAGCTGCACAGACTCGAACGCTCAGACCAGAAAGATTGGCTTTGTCTTGTATTGTCAAGGTTGCATGGCGACCCAGTTCTTGCCTTTGGGGTTGGCATCAACCAAAGACGGATTCGAACACCAGAGAGCCAATTGCACTGGCCGATTGTCTTTGGCAGGCCCTCTGTGGATGGGTGAGCTCTACGATTCATCACTACTGGACACTGCTCACCGGATGCTGTCCGAGAACCTGAATATGTATCATCCGCGTGTGCCGAAGCTGTTAGAAGCAATGAGACAAGAGTGCAGCCTGACTGACAACATCTATGTTGACCTTCATGCATTGTGCGATCTGCACGGTCTGCAGTCGCCCTCCATTATGCGTATCATGAGTAGTCTAAAAGAAGCCGGCTATGAAGTGAGCAGAACGCACTTCAGACCGACAGCAATACGTACCACAGCTCCTGTCAGAGAGCTAGTGGAGATAGTCAAACATAGTTAGGTTGGTGCGATAAGAATGGGTAGATCTGAGGGAGAGCGGAAAAAGGAACACTACTATAGGGCTGCCAAGATCCATGGTTATCGCAGCAGATCAGCCTACAAGCTTAGACAAGCTGTGGCAGCGCACAAACTGCTGAGCGGAGTCAATGTCGTTTTGGACCTCTGTTGCTGTCCAGGTGGATGGACACAAGTGCTGCGCGAAATTGATAGTAGCCTAACAGTAGTAGCAGTAGACATTGAGCCAATGGTTCCGATAGAAGGGGTTACTTTCCTGCAGGGAGATATCACAAAGCCCGAGACATTTGAAAGAATCAAGAGCCTCATAGGAGGCAGAGTCGACCTGGTGCTATCAGATTGCTCAGCGAAAGTCAGCGGAACTTGGGACCTTGACGTAGCCCGACAACTGTTCCTCGCCGAAAAGACATTCGAAATCGCCATGAAGCTTCTAGGCAGAAAAGGGAAGGTGATGGCCAAGGTCTTCCAAGGAAAAGGGTTCCAAGAATTCCTACAATCGCTTCGTGCCAATTTCCACTTTATCAGGCTGATAAAACCAGATGCATCAAGGAGAACTAGCGCCGAGATCTACGTTCTGGCTGAAGGTCCTATGCGAACAGAGCTTGACATGGAAAACGTCTAGGATGGTTCGGAGCTTATCATCCACTCTTCTAGACTTCTACAAATCACCGGAGAATCGGGCTGTCTGACGCCGCATCTCTCTATTCTAAGACAATGAAAACAAGGACATCCATTGAGATCGGACAACTGGCGTTGGCCCACCTCTTCTTCTGTTGCCTTGACGAAGTATCGTGGCTTCTCTGCGTCCTGTTGTTGCATTACCAGTCCCTCTGAGACCATGTGTTGGATTGTTGTAGCTATTATTTGGTGATCGATACCTAATCTATGCGCCAATTCCTCAACGAACAGACCCGCGCCACCTGCTGCTTGCAGGGTACTCAGTACGAGGTCATGTACATCGCTCATTGAAACGACCTTTGGACTTGGCACAATACAACAGTAAATTCACTGCACCGCTCCGAATTAAGTATTCGGATGCTGCATAGAATTGCCGATTGCAGATGTAGTACAGATGGCATCTATGTACAGAGATGTACATTGTTATTTATAGAGGTAAACGGGTTGACCGACAAGCTTCGTGGTGTTCACGCCCTCCTTGGCGCGAATGGAAATATATGGCTCCTTCACCGGACCAAAGATGTCGGTTATGGTCCCGATTACTTCGACACTCTTATCGACTACTTGAGCACCTATCGGAGGAGTCTTGTCCGTCCTGAGAATGATGGCGCCCCGTCTTGAGATATGTAGTACTTTGCCAAGTCTCTTCAATCGATGACCAGCTCCGGCTTCATGCGGCTACTTACGCCGCTTTTTTCCGGCCTTTTTTGTTTCGGCAGCCTGTCGAGCAGCTTCGCGCTGAGCTACAATCCTGCGGACGCCTTTTGCTAACATCAGGAGAAGCCGCTTTTTCTTATGCCCTTCGGGATTGCGTAGAACTACGCCGCCACCAATGCCCGACCAGTTCCTAGGATATCGTTTGTCCGTTTGAACCTCGGATTCGAGACCTGCCGCTGTTGCGGCTTCTTCCAGTATGTCGATTGTAACGTCGGGTGCCGCTAGGTTGACGGGGACCCTCCGACCCTGTGCTCTGGATAACTTCGAGTCGAGGTATGCGGGCCAGACCATTATTGCTCCCTTGCGCTTCTTCACCGCAACTTGCCTCCCATCTAGCCGGCGGCTAACGAGGTCCCTAGACCGGAGGCGGGTAGTCTTTTTTACCTTTGTCATTGTTTGAATTCCGGAAACCTTTGTTCAACCGCGTACACTATCATGAGATTCATAAGTCATAGAATAGCGAGATGAACTGCTCACGAAGGGGAGACCGACAGACATTGGCGAGAAAGAGTAAGGATGTGTACTTCGCGGAAATCGCCGACCTTGTATCATCACGAAGTACTTGTTTGAGGAATCAAGTTGGCGCAGTTATCGTGAAGGAATCGCAGATACTGTCGACTGGCTATAACGGAGCGCCAAAGGGTCTGGCGCATTGCGAGGAAGTGGGGTGCATCAGAGAGAGGCTGAAGGTCAAACCTGGAGAACGCCATGAGCTATGCCGTGGGTTGCACGCGGAGCAGAATGCGGTCATTCAGGCAGCCTATCACGGAATAAGTGTCAGAGACGCCAGCATGTATTGCACGACTAGACCGTGTAGCATATGCACCAAGATGCTCATCAATGCAGGCATTGTTGAGATAGTGTATATCGAAGATTACCAAGACGAACTGGCCGCCCAGCTAGCGAAAGAAGCAGGCCTGAAGATTCGACAGGTGCAAGTCGTCCGGAACTACGGCCGCAACGCTGCGAAGGTATCATAGGGATTTGATTTGGCATATCGGGAAACATTAAAGAGTCGCCCACATATGCCCTGACCAGAATGCCTGTGGAGTGATATTCGATGGGGCGTCTCCGGAATCTCATTAGCATGGAAGACCTGACACGAGAAGACATTGACCTTATACTAGACTATTCCGCCAAGATGGAGTCGGTCGCGGTAAAGCGGAGCAAGGAACTTGATGGAAAGATAATGGCCTGCCTGTTTTTTGAACCCTCAACCCGAACAAGACTGTCATTTGAGAGCGCAATGATCAGACTTGGAGGCAGCGTCCTTGGATTCGCTGATGTTGCCACTTCTAGTGCAGGAGGAAAGGGAGAGACGCTTGCCGATACTATCCGTACGGTCGAACGTTATGCCGATGTTATAGTGATACGTCATAACCTCGATGGCTCCGCTAGGGTGGCGGCAGAGTTCTCACGCATTCCAGTCATAAACGCTGGCAGCGGATCAGAGGAACATCCTACTCAGGCATTGCTTGACTTGTACTCGATAAAGAAGCTCAAGGGAAAAATCGATGGAATGTCTATCTCTCTTTGTGGTGATCTCAAGTATGGTCGTACAGTTCACTCGCTGGGCATGGCTCTCGCACACTACAAAGTGACAGTCAAGCTGGCAGCACCCCCGGGGTTGAGAATGAAACCGGCCATAATCGGTGAAATGAAGAAAGCCGGCCTTCATGTTACCGAAGTTGATACTCTCGAAGAAGCGGTGAAGGATGTCGATGTCGTATACATGACACGCATCCAGAAGGAGAGGTTTCCCGACATTCGTGAGTACGATGCTGTAAAGGGCAAATTCCGATTGAGACTCGACGAGGTGCGCATGATGCGCGAAGATGCAATCATTCTTCACCCCCTCCCGAGAGTTGATGAGATAGAACCAGAAGTGGACAAGACTCCACAGGCCAAGTATTTCGATCAGGTCTATAATGGTGTGATTACAAGAATGGCCATACTGAAACTGATACTTGGCTAGTCGGGCTTGATATCATGTAGCTCTTTGATCAGCGTATCTAGGAGGCCGATTCTGGTCACGGCAAGGGGTATTTTCATTTGTTCTGAGAGCTCGTAAGCGAGACGATCGACCTCACTGGCCCCGTGAAATATCACAAGAGTGGGTTTGAACTCCTGTGACTTTATCGCTATCATCGGTGCACGACCGGTGGATACCTTCGTGAATATGAGACATCGCTCAGTAGTTGCCCCAAACAGCTTGAGAAAAGCTTCACTGCTCAGCTCCCTTACTGCCCGCTCCACATCCACGAGACTGTAGCCGTAGATCTGCCTGTTCAGCAGGCTCTTCCCTGTCAGTATATCGCATTTCAGTTTCTTGCAGAACTCGCTGCATGTCATTGGAGAAGAGAACTCACTCATTGCTGGCACAATGCTCAGATCAACGAGACTGATATCCATCAGGCGTGCAAAGCCAGAAACGACCTGTCCACCATTTCGCTCGTCGAGCGTGAGCAATGCCATGACAAACCGTCTTATCGTGGACGTTCCAGGGGACTTGCGTCGACCAGACTCATAGTCGCTGATTACACTGGGGCTTATTCCCAAGAACTCGGCCAACACAATCTGGGGCAACCTGAAACGCTCCCGCCAGATTCGCATTGCCTGTCCAGGATGCTCAGATAGGGCAATCTCGCCTGCCATCCGACGTGCAAGCTGCTCCCGAACAGACGCTTGGGCCGACATTTCGCCCAACTGACCACGACGCTTGGGAGATAAGTATTTCGACTATTGCCGAACTTCGCCCAATGAATAGAAATTGGCGGCCTAGTACGGATAGTTACGAATACGCCTTCTTCAGGCAAACATGACGTCATTAAGTCGTGGTGGGCCGGGCCGAGGCTAGCGTCCTACAACACACGCCTCCTATCAGGTTCGATGGGCTCTATGCGTATTTTGGATTTCCTTCCAGTACTTTCTTTCAGCGTACGCTCCGTTTTTCGCCTGTGGAAGACAGACTTCTCATATTCAGGAACTAGATACACGCATCCATCATTCTATCTTCGCTGACTAACCCTTATAGCCGAGCGCGTGTTCCCAGCGTCGGGGGCATTTCAGCATGAACGTGTTGGAGTACTTGGAGGCCATCAAGAAGGCCATGGATCTCGCTCAAAAAGCACCCGACAAGTTCTTGCCAGATGTCATCAAGATGCTCAACCACCTCGGCAATCTATACTTGAGTGAGGGCAGACATGTCGACGCCGAGGGCAGCTATCTGACGGCCTTGAAATCCTACCAGATGCTTTGTGAGACGACGCCGATGGATGGTGCCATAAGAGCTGCCATGATTCAGAGAGAGCTACCAGATCTTGCCTTGATCCTTAACAACCTCGCCACCGTGTACATGAGCACTAGCAGACCTGATGAGGCTGAGGCGACCTACGACCAATCCTTGAGCCTCCGTCGCACGCTTGCCGAAGCAGCACCCGACCAATTCCTGCCGGATGTTGCCATGACTCTACACAACCTCGCCATCCTTTACTCAAGTACAGGCAGACCTGAGAGAGCCGAGACCAGCTATGATGAAGCATTGAAGATAAATCGGGAGCTTGCTAGGAATACGCCTAAACAGTTTCTGCCACTTGTAGCCACGACGCTCTATAGCATTGGTCACCTCTACTCGAAGACCGGCAGACCTGAGAGAGCTGGAACAGCATTCGAAGAAGCAACAGAGATTCTGTGGTGTCTTGCAAGAAGAATCAATCCAGCGTTTTTGCAGATGCTCAAGGAAGTTGTGGAGAATCTTCAGGAGCTCTACGTCAAAGAGCGTAGGCTGTCAGTGACAGAATCGAAAACCAAAGTTAAGGCTGTGCTGAAGAAAGCGGAATCGACGTGCAAGGAGCTGAGGCTCTAGGGAATCTGAACAACTGCCCTTGAACATACTTCGGGTCCCATTGATGCATCAATCTGAAATGATACACGCATTCAGAGCTGCGTGTATTCCTGAAATGTCCCGGACCGAAGTGATGCATGTTGCAGCAAACCTAGTCGGGCTCTATGTGAACAAGAAAGGCCTATGTGAGGGCGAAGCGAGAATGAGAGTAGAGAAGCTCCTTACTGGATTTGGAAATCGGGCGGACTGAAAGGCGCGAGCGAACTCGCCGATGCCATACGTAGATTAATCTCATTTCTTGCTTCCCTGAGCTAACAATTCAGTGTTCATCATGCCCCGTTTGGCAGAATAAGCGTTATAGAACATGGTGGGCCGGGCCGAAATCAAGCTGGATGAGCGAGCGTTTTGCGACACAGCCTGCGCTATCACTTCCGATGGAAATCCAATGGGAATTCTCGATTCTCCTGCTTAGCACTCTTTCGCAACATACGCTTCACTGCTCGTCCATAGACACTGGATTTCTCGTATTCTGGGACTAGATAGACCCATCGCACACGTTCGTTACGTTCCGTGTCGAAATAGTCGGATACCCGGTCCTCAATCCAAGGAATCTCAGAGACATCAAAGCCCTGCTCCTGCAATTTCCTGACCGCATCTTCCTCTCTGACCACGCCGATTCGTCTTGAATCGCCGCTCATATAGAGGAGTCTCAAGAGAGCGTGTTGTTGAGGAGAAAGATTACTCAGAGCCCGCTTCTCTTCTTCATCAAGAAGCTTCAGATGCCATTCTGGCCGCCCTTGTGGATTGCCATGCTTGTCATAGGTCGGGTAATCAATCACCATCTCGGTAAGCAACTTGGAAACTGCTTCTCTGATTACGTCGTCTGCGACGTGCGCACTGCTAGGGTCAGAACCCGAGGGATCAAGCCACTTAAGCATTGAGTCGTACACATCGGAAATCCTCATCGGCTTTTCTGATGTTCCTAGAAGCTTAACCAGTCTGTTCAGTGCGTCCGACAGTATGTCAGTCATTTGCATCCCCACCAGAGTTAGGGTTCGTGCCAGCCTTAATCAACTCATCTTTGATTCTCGTACAGTCCTCTTCGTGAGCACTAAGGAACCCCATGACCTTCTTTCTCTTTCCAATGTCGTTAGGCGGACAGAGTACTGCCCATTTGATGGCATCGTCGAAAGTGTCCGTTTTTGCTACCCACCCAACACTGACCTTTCCAGTCTTCTTATGATATCTGATAGTTTGGGGCTTGGTTCCGATGCTGATCCCCAGCCTCCTAATCATTCTGGCCTCATCCTCTAGGAGATTGCTT
>Ga0315296_10000472_pt1 | contig 36844 bp, 26 predicted proteins | sample YL17G14_18_MG_FD_203921 | JGI IMG/M metagenome (GOLD analysis project Ga0315296, IMG submission 203921) | Sediment microbial communities from Yellowstone Lake, YNP, Wyoming, USA - YL17G14_18 | ecosystem: Environmental > Aquatic > Freshwater > Lake > Sediment | place: USA: Wyoming | collected... | reverse complement strand
CGAGGAAGCGGAGATCGAAATCGTTTTTCCGGAAGAAGTGTTCTAGTGTCGCGCATTGTTAATTCGGGTGTAGCATGCTACATTGGTGCGGCGCTGCTGAAGAAGTGGATTTATTTATATGAGTTCATGAGCAGGCCTGTGCGCACCTGTTGTCAATCCAGGGGAGGGCCGATCCACTCGGTCTTGAGCCAGTAGTGGTTCACTACGGACTCGGGGTTTCGCTCGCAACGGATGACCATGTAGCAGAATCGCCCGTCCGACATGGGATTGAAGTAAGGCTCGAGCGAATAGCGGCAGCCGCCGGTGCAATCGATCACGCGGGGAGCGCCCTTCTCCGTCTGCGGATTGCGGCTGACCACTTCCAGTCCCCGGACCTCATGGAGTTCTTCTCTGAAGCCCAGGTCGAGGCATACCGGGCAGAGGGGCTCTGCGGGGACGTAACCGAGACCTCGGCCCGGCTTTCCGGGAGCGGGGGAAGAGCCCTCAGCCGTCTCATCTGGTTTTTTCTCATTCATGCTTGCGGCAAGTCTAAGAGCGGGAATCACAGCCTGTCAAGCTGCATGCTCCTATCGTTCACCATGTCGTTTCCGGCAAGGGCGGGGAGAGAGTCAAGGGTCCAAGATGGATTCGGGGTAAGGAATTGGCGGTCAGTGGGGGGTCGGTTCTGATATAATAAGCGCCCCATGAGCCCACTGGGGCGTATATTTGGACGCGGGCGCCAGATAGAGAACCTCCTCAGGAAGGCCGAGGATGCGCTTGGTCACGGGGAGTGGGAGAAGTGCGCCCAGTTCGCGAGGGATGTCGAAGGGAAGATCGACTCCGAGAATCCCGGCAAGTTCGCGAGCCAGCTTCTGCGCGCGTACTATCTGGAAGCATCGGCGAGATGCAAGAGCGTGGATGTCGAGGGCGGGCTGGAGGTGATCGGCAAGGCGCTTGATCAGGATGAGGGGCTTGCGGACATAGCGAAGCTGCTTTCCGAGATTGCGGACGAAAGCGATCATCCGCGCGTCGTGGAGCTTCTGGAGCGAGCGGCGAAAAAGCTTCCGGACAACAACCTGATCGCGCTGGCTCTGTGCTACAAGTACGTGGCGGCCGAGCGGTTCGAGGAGGAAGCGATCCCCCTGTTCACACGGATGAACCAGCGCGCGCCGGACAACGCGCGAGTAATCTACGGACTGGCGATGTGCTATCGGAAGATCGAGAAGTACGATCGGACGACACTGGCAATATATCGCCGGGCCTTTCACGAGTTCTCGACCAACCAGGACCTCCTCTATGCGCTGGCCCGGACCTACTCGTCACAGACCCCGCCGGTCAGCGAGGCGCTGCCGGTGGTCGAGCGCGCGCTGAAGTTTTTCCCGGAAGAGCAGGCGTTTCAGCGCGCAAAGATCGCGATCCTCGCCAACCTGCCGGCGCTGACGCCGGACCAGGTGAAGGTGCTTGTCGCGACGTACAAGAAAACCAAGGACCGTGAACTGGCGGACAAGCTTGTGGGCCATCTCCTGGCGGCGCATGCGGACGACGAGGACGCGTGCCGGGTGTACGAGCTTGTCTGGAAGGATCACCCGAAGAGGACCACGCTGCTGAGCATCCTGGCGGAGAGATATCGCCTTGCAGGACGTCGCGACGCGCAGGCAATGGAGGTTTTCCAGGCTTTCTTCGACGACATGCCGCGGGAACGTGAGAACACGTTCTACCTTTCGCGCCTCTACGCCCAATCCAAGGCGGCGAGCGAGAACGCGATCCTCGTCTACCAGCAGGCCCTCAAGGACAGTCCGACAGCGCAACTGGATGATGTGATCCTGGCGCTCGCCGACGCATACCTGACCGCCGGAAAGATCAGCGAGGACGCCGCGCGGGTTTACCGCATGGCTCACTCCATCAATCCGGAGAATTACGGGATACTCAGGGCCCTGAAGGACGCCGCAATGTCGGGGGGGCGAATGGACGGGGCGCGAGCCTATCCCCTGATCGATTATATCGAGCACCCCGAGACCTCCCGGGGGGACGCAGCCGCGCTCGCGGCAAAGCTCGGGCCGTCTCTCGCCAAGGAGAGAACCAGAGACAAGGACGCGTGCAGGATCTACCGAATAAACGTCACAAACAAATCCGCCTCGATAGAGGAGGAGAACCTGCTGGCCGAGGTTCTGGTCGAGCGGGACGAAGCCACGGTCGACGACATCCCGCTGCTGGAACGGGCATACGAGAGAATCAAGTCGGACGGGCTGGCGCTGGCGCTGTCGAAGCTTTACATGGAGACCGGGGAGCCGTCGGAGAAGACGCTGCCGGTCGTCATCCGCGCACTCGAGCTGAGCCCGGCGGACAGGAAGCTGGCGGGATGGTCGCTGTCGTACATACTGGACCAGCACGGTCAGGACGAGGGATATTTCGGGCTGCTGGCGCGGCTGATCGCGATGGGGCATCTGGCTGCGGCGAAGGAAGTACGTCCGGGGGTGGTGGCTCAGACCGCGACCCGTATCGCGAGGGACATGATTCGTGAGGGGAAGTTCAAAGAGGCGATCGAGCTTCTGGGGGAGGCGTTCAAGTTCGATCAGAACCAGATTCTCCAGTATCTTCTCGGGGTGGCCTACCAGGGAAGCGGCGACATCCAGACGGGGCTGGGGATTTTCAAGGATCTCCTGAAGGCGGACAAGCAGAATCCAGCGTACAGCTATCGGATCGCGGTGATGAAGCTCATGGGGGGCGATCTGGAGGAAGCGGAAACCGGGCTGAGCGCTCTCGCCAAGCGGTACCCGGAGCATCCGATGGTGCGTCTGAGGATGGGGATGATCCGTGAAGCACAGAAGGACACGGAAGGCGCTCTGGCGGAATACGAGTTCATCAAGTCGGGCGACAGACAAGTGGTCGCCTTCGCGGACTATCGGAAGGCAATGCTCTATTGCCTGAAGGGAGAATGGAAGACCGCCCTGAAATTCCTGGACCGCGCCGCCGGCGGAGGAGTGCAGTCGGCGGTGCTGGAGACCGCCAGGCTTCTCGCGCGAGTCACGCTGGCCGACCGGGAGATCGAGTCGGGTGCTCTTGACACGGCGGAGCGGCGGCTGATGAGAATCCACGAGAACAAAACGCCTCCGTGGCCGCGAATCACCAATGAGCGTCTTGTGAGGCTGGGCATAAGCTACCTTCAGAAGGGCGACGAGAAGGCGGCCCCGAGGGTGCTTGAGCTCGCGGAGAGGACTGGTATTCGCGACAGTCGAGTATCAAGCCTTCTGGGGATGACGGACATAGGGATCGGCCGACCGAAGGCGGCGATAGAGCGGCTGGAGAGGGCTCTGACGGATCGGGACAAGGTTGGCGGAGAGTTGGCGCACAGGGTGTGGACGGTCATCAATCTGCGGCTGGGGCGTCACGACGACGCCAGGGAAGCGGCAGACTGGCTTATGGCGCGCAAGGCGAAGGATGCCAGGAAACTCAGATTTCTTGCGGTCTGGCGGAATCCGATAGAGATTGACTGGCCGCCGTCGCTGGAGGAATACACCTACGAGGACCTTGGGAAGGAATTCGGTTTTCCCGTGGGCATGATCGGCCGGATGGCGTACAAGCGCGCGGACTACGAGGCCGGCGCGAAGTTCCTGGAGAAGTACTACAAGGACGAGAAGAATCCCGACCGCGTGGAGGCGGAGTTTCTTCTCGGGCTGATGTACATCAAGATGAAGAAGCCGAACCTGGGGCTTCACTACTGGGGTCACATTCTCAGTGAGGGCTACAAGGAGCTGAAGGAGAAGCAGAGGGTGGAGAGCCTGATGCTTCTGGGGTATCACTTCATGGAGCATGGGGAGCCGGAAAAGAGCCGGGAGGCGTTCAGGCTTGCCGGGGAGGCCGGGGAGGCCAAGGAGCAGATCGATCGGGCGATATCGCTGTCGCACCTTCAGGCGGGATATCTCGCGGCGAAGTCGGACAATATGCAGGGCGCGATAAGGGAGTGGGAGAAGATACTGCAGTCGAATCCCGAGGACTGGCAGGCGCTGCAGAACCAGGGGCTCGCTCATTTCTGGATCGGGGACGACGAGAAGGCGATGGAGTATTTCAACAAGCTGTTCGCGTTGTGCGAAACGAAACAGGAGGCGATAGACCCGGAGCAGTACTCGTTCGTATTCGAGGAGACTCGCAAGATGATCAACCAGCTTGTGAGTCTCAGGCAGATCGAGCCGACGAGGGCGGAGGTAAAGCGCGAGATGACGCTGGACGAGCTGCGGTCGGCCAACCGGAACTACTGGACGCTCGGGGTGAAGAAGGGCGTCACGAGCGAGGAAGCCCAGGCGAACTACTTCCGCCTGGTGAAGATTTATAGTCCGGAGAAGTATCCGCAGGATTTCATGATTCTGGAGAAGGCGTATGAATTCTTCAACAAGCCCGGCCTGTTGAAGAAGAACGAGCAGCTCGTATTCAACGCATTTCATTTCCGCCTGCTCGGGCTCGAGGCGGCGGGGGGCCTGACCGAGATTCCGCCGTCGCCGCAGATTGTGGAATTCCTCAAGAGAGAGCTCGACCCGAAGAACCATGTCGACCTGGCGGCCCTCATGGAGGACTCGCTTTCACGCAAGGAGGAGCTGCCGGCTCTGACGGTGACGCCGGATTTCACGGTTGCCGACTACCTTGCGAGCTGGTAGGCCTTAAGAATAACCACCAAGACACTAAGAAACTCTAACGAAAAGAAGATCTGGACTGAGCCGAGGCAAATCCGGGTGGCCGTCACAAGCGGAGCGAAGCGTAGCTTGTGGCGGTTTCATTGAGCAGCGACGACAAGCTACGTAAACTCCGCTTGTCGTCGGCACCCGTTCTTTCTGTTAGAGGTTCTAAGGCACGAAGGGAAAGACTCAGAGGCCGAAAGTGCCGATGATCACGTCGCCGATGTCCGCGCGGGCCCCGGTGATGATGTTAACGACCATGCCGTCGCGGTTGACAAACACGAGATACGGCAGAACGCGAGTGGGGTAAAGCTGCGAGATGCCTCCGGAAGGATCATGAATGATGGGAAATGTGAGGGACTTCTCGGTTACGACCCTGGCGATGGCGCTGGCGGCGGGCCGGGCCTCGGTGGAGATCGCGATGATCTCGACAACGTCGGAATGCTCGTCATAAAACTCCTGGAGGATCGGGAGCTCCTCGAGGCACGGTCGGCACCAGGTGGCCCAGAAATCCAGCACGACGGGCTTGTCGCCCACATAGTCCGAAAGCCTGATCTCCCGACCCTGGATCGTGACGTAGGCGAAATCTGGCGCGGGCTTGTTGACCTCCATGGCGGAGGGGTCGGGGATTTCCGGCGTGCGGTCGAGATAGCCTGCGGCGACGGCGCCATTGCCGCCCGAGTCATCCTGCGGTCCCGCACCGCCCGGCTCGTAGACCCATATGAAGTAGTAGAGCACTGCCGCGAACAGGATCACCGATACGATTATTCCGCCTCTGACAGAATCAGTCATTGAGTGTTCGCTCCGGAGCCATTGATGCGATCAACAAACCGTCAGAACCGCGACCGTCAGGGAGCGGACGCATTAGAACACATTACTCCCTGTAGCCCGGCTCGTACTCGGCGCTGGAAGATTCGTACCTGCCCTCGCCCGTGGTGATAACCCCGCCCGCGACGTCCCTTCCGCCTCCGAAGGCGAGGACCACGGAGTCCTGCTCGACGATGATGTCAATCTCTTCCTGGATCAGGTCGTAGTATTCGGTGTCGCCGATCCGCTCGAAGGCGCTCCTGAGATCGTAGGCGAGCGAAATATCCTGCCGCCAGGTGGAGAAGCTCTCCCGGTACGCGTCCCGCGCCTCATCGGCACGCCCAAGCTCCTCGAGATACTCGGCCCTGTAGAAATGGTAGTAAGGTATGAGCGCGTCGGAGATCTTCCCATGCTCTGCGGCCTTCCTGAGCTCGTCAAGGGCCTCGTCGGTCCGCTCGAGACCCCAGAGCGCGCGTGCGCGCAGATAGTGCGCAAGGTCATCGTCCACCTGTCGCAATATCGCTTCATCCGCCATCGCCAGCGCGGTCTCGTAGTCACCGTCGATGAGCGCGCGACGTGAGTTGTACTTGGGATCGAGAATCTCGATCGTGTGGCCCTGCGCGAGGCGATCGACGATGGTCGCCTCGGCTTTGTCGAGATCGGGTGTAAGCAGGATCATGCTTAAGTGGTAGATTTTTCCAGCGAGCGGATCGTCTTCGACATTGTCGAGCCTGATGATCCTCCATCCGTCCCAGGCGGAAAACGGCTCGCTGATCTGACCGACCTGCATCGTGTAGGCGAGCGTCTGGTACGTCTCAGGGTTGTTGACCACGCCGAATGGCTGAAGCTGTCCCCCTCTCTGCGCATCGGCGCCGTCGGAATACTCCCTCGCCAGGAGGCCGAAATCCGCTCCTTCCTCAGTCAGCATCGTGTAAACGCGCCGGGCGAGCTCCTCCGCCTGCTCGTCGGCGAGGCTGCGTACGTCCGAGCCGAGGATCTCAATCCCCGGCAGGCGCTTGATCTTCTTGCGGATCTCGTCATCGATCGCACTCTCGCGCGTTACCAGAATCTCATCCGGCGCGAAGCCGATGAAGGTGGAGATCCTGGCGCGACGGGCGAGCCTGTAGTCCAGGACGTACTTCGAGATGTTCGCCTCGTAGACATACTCCGTGTCAACCTTGGCGACTTTTTCCGCCGCGCCCGGAACCTCGGAAGTGGAAAGGCAACCCGTGATGCTAGTGAGGCCGGATGCGACCAGGCCCGAAATCAGCATGAATCCCAATAGCCTTCCGATCATCCCAGGTGTTCTTCTGCTCATGTTCATGGACTTACCATCCGCGCGCACCCATGAATTCTACCACCGCGCGCGACCTTCGCACACCCCCACCGTTACAGGACAATCCCGGAAAGGCAAGGTTCATGTGCGACGCAGCCTTGCGACAAGTCGCGCAAGCAGCGAGCGCAGGTCGGATGGACGCTCTCTCGGCGAGAGTCGTCCGAGGGTCTGCCGGAAGAATTCGGCGCCGGGACCATGCGTGGACCTTGGCGCTGACGCCCAGAGAGTCAGCGGACGGGCGAGTCTCCTCCAGGTGAGCTCCGCGCGCGCTCGACTGAACGCGGCAGCGTAGGCCCCGCGACCGTTCCGCAGGACATGGACCATGGCTTTCGCGAAGGCGGACGGGTCGGGCGCTTCGACAACCAGCCCCAGCTCACGCTGGGCAATGAGGTCCGAGTACTCATCGCCGCCTGAGACAACCATCGGCACACCCATCCAGACAGAGTCGAGGATTCTGGTCCTTACGGCGTAGCGGGCCTCCAGACCCGGAGCGTGCGCGCTCACTCCCAGATCGGCGCGAGCGAGCAGGCCAAGATATTCATCGCGCGGAAGCCATCGACCGTAGACGACGGTCTCATGGATCCCGAGATCCTCCGCCAGCTTCCGGACTCTCCGCACGGAGGCCATGTCGGGCACATGGGGATTGGGATGCTCCGTGCCCGGAAAAGCCAGGCGCGCGGTCGGGTAACTCGCGAGCACCTCGGGCCATGCGCGGACGACGATCTCGGGCCTGAGCCAGTCCCACATGCCGCCGCCCCAGACAACAAGCGGGCCGTCCGAGGGAAGGATGTCAGGAATCGGGAGATCGTCCGCGGATGGAGGAGGCTCGGCAGGGAGTCCGAATGGGACGAGCGCAACAAGCTGCTCGGGACCCTGCTCCGCGAGCCAGGTGGAGGGGTTTGTCCTGTTCAGGGCCATGAGAGCGCCGAGGACGAGGTCCTGCTGGCGGTTGCCGGCAACGAGGAAATAATCGCCGCGCAGCAGAGCCGCGATGAGAGCCGCGAGGTGCCTTTCGTGCTGGAAGTCACGCTCGGCGGGAGGTTTGTGGCGATACAGCTCGAGGTTCTCCCAGACAATCGGATCGAAGAGGTCGACAACGAGGGGCAGGTCTGTCTCCAGGATTTCCGGCAGCGTGAGTGCAACCAGCGGCGGCGCGAGAGCCAGGCGATAGCGGGAGAAGAAGTGGGGGGAGGGCGAGATCGATTCGCGTCTGACGAAGGAGATTCTGTCGTCCGAGACCTGCGGGGGCTCTCCCTCAAAGAGGACTTCCACCGGCGCGACGTCGGCGAGCTCACCGGCAAGCGCGAGGGTGCGAATCGCCGGGCCGGCATGGATCGGGCCCAGGCGATCGTACGCGATTACCAGGATCGGCTGATCGGTCATTGCAGGGCCACCATTATAGCAGCAAGCAGGCGGACAAGCCGAATCGGACCGATCTGAAGGGCGGAGAGCACCTTGATTGCAGGCCAGTGGACCGCTTGAAGACAGGGGGCGGATTTTCTGAGAATTCCCCGATGTAGCACTTGACAATGTCGGGGTACTATGGTAGTATTGTCCTAAGACTATAAGACACTAGTGTAACGCAACACTGGTGTCTCGGGCAAAGGAGTGAGGAAAATGCGCCGCAAAACTACCGCCAGGGGGGCTCTACTCAAGAGGGCAGCGTATCTGTCGCTCCTGAAGGACGAGGAGCTGGTGGGCCTCGTTCTGAAGGACAAGCCTGAGGCGTATCAGGCTCTGGTGGATCGGTACGATGCCCTGGTGCGAAGCGTGGCTGCGAGATACCTGGGCAAGGACCCGATGGCGATCGAGGACGCTTGCCAGGAGACGTTCCTCAAGGCGCTCGCGCGTATTCGAGACCTGAGGGAGGCCTCGCGATTCAAGAGCTGGCTGTGCGCCATCGCGCACAACCAGGCCCTCGACAGCCTGCGCCGCGGAAGGTCCCTGGTGTCGTGGGACAGCACGGGAGGAGAAGAGGACTCCCCGTGCTGGGAGATAGCCGATGCGAAGCCGAACCCGGCGGACAGGCACGCATCGGACGAGGTCGCGGGAGTCATGAAGGACATCCTCGAGGGAATCCCGGAGCTGTACCGCGACCCGATAATGCTCAGGTTCGAGGAGGACCTCGACTACCGGGAGATCGCGGAGCTTCTGGGGAAGCCGCTGGGCACGATCAAGAGCCTCATACATCGGGGCAAGGCGATGATCCGCGAGGAGCTCGCGCGGCGAGCCGGGGGCGCGGAGGGGGCTTTGGTACTGGCAGGCTAGACCGGGAGGCACCAAAGAAGGGTGGGCTGCCGGAAATCATTGGGAGCCCACCCTTCGAGGCCCCGGGACGCGCGGACGCCGGAACGCGATTTCGAGTTACGGAGAAGAGCAGGCATGTAGTACAATATAACAGTGATTCGCCGGAAGAATCGGACCGGGAAAAACGGGGTGATGAACGAGTGACGAACATAAACCTGGACCTGAAGAGCAAGGTACCGATATATATCCAGATACGAGACCAGCTTCGGCTGATGATCGCGACAGGCGAGCTTGGGGTGGGAAGCCAGATGCCGCCGGTGCGGGATCTCGCGTCGGAGCTCCTGATCAATCCCAACACGGTGGCGAAGGCGTATCACGATCTCGAGCGGGAGGGGTATATCAGCACCCGCAGGGGGATGGGCACTTTCGTGAACGAGCGGGAGACGAGGGTGGTGCAGGATCGGGAGAGGGCGCACGCCGAGGAGCTCACGAGGGAGTTTGTGACGAGGCTTCACGAGCTCGGACTGAGCGCGGAGGAGATTCGCTCGACGCTGGAGGATGTCCTGGCGTCATCGCCGGAATGAGAACCTTGACGGATCCCCTGGGCCTACTGATAGGTATTACCCCAGGCTGCGTAAACTGCCGTCGGATTGGCAGTGACGGAGTTGGCGAAGCCCATGTAGTAATAGTTGCCGGTCTGGATGACGATCTCCGTGGCGACGCCCACGTCAGCGTAGGCTACATTCAAGGGGGCCCATGGCCCGTTGATAACGCCACAGCCTTGCTCGACAGCGTACCATCCTTGTTGTCCGGCGCCGAGGATATCCAGATCGTACCGCGCCGCCAGAGGCTTGAAGGTCCCTTGCATGTCCGACTGTCTCTCGTACATGGAAATGCTGACTTCGTGATCCCATGATTGGATATGACAGGCAATCGATGGCAGGATTTTCTGCAGGTTGTCCTCGTCGTCCTGTTGAACACGAGTGGCCGTCATGTGCAGACTGTCGATGAGGTAGACATCATAGAGGCGCACCTGAGGCACTTTCTGCATGTACGCAATAGCCCAGAACGGTTCCGGCGTCGCTCCCGGTTGGAAATGGGCAATGTCGAGAGAGGGCAAGCCAGCATCGAGGTCGCCCAATCCGCAAACATAACTATTCAGGAGAATATCGATATGGTTACCGTCCTCGTCCGCAGGCCACCAGTTCCCTGCGACAGAAAAATCCGAGTCGCAATAAGAGTGATAGCGAGCGGTAAATGCGACACCAACGCACCATTCCGGACCCGAACCCACATCGAGAACGCCTACATCCACCGACGGGAGCCAGCAGTTCATTGCCAAGCCAGGATGGTATGCAAGCCAGGGATCGCCGTATCTGACCCATTCGAACTCGTCGGGATCAGGCTGCTCTATCCGGAAGTAGTAGAGCTTCCCGGGCCCCGCGATGCCGGAATTGTCGGTGAACACCACGTACAAATCACCGTTCCCAGGGTTGAACGCGAGGTCATGCCCCCATACATCGGCGCCCTCCGGATTCTGCTCCACATAATCAGGGCAGTAGAAAACGTAGTCTACGGCGTCAGGATCGCCCATCTCTCCGCCGGAGAACGCACTGCCCAGCCAGTGCATGAAAACCACGCCGAGCCCCCATTCCGACTCTCAGACCAACCTCCACATGAAACTCACCGCGACGTTGACATCCGACTCATCCTGCGTCGCTCCCTGGCGGTAAATCGCGTCGACCTTGGGGAACTTGTATTGCACGAAATCGCCGCCTGGTATCCCGAATGGTCTCCTGTCAACTATGCGGGGCGCGAAATCCGGATTCCCGTCTATCATCCAGGCAAGCCAGGGCACCTGGCCATCCTGCGCAATGCTGACCTCAATGGTGAATCCGTGATCCGCGCCCTCCCATCGAAGTACTGCGCAAATGCCGTTTGCAAGGGAGCCTGAAACATAGCCCTGAACGAGAGCGGCAAGGTCCAGGTCCTTGAAGACATTCGGATCGAAAGGGGGCGGAAACACCACACCCGAGTTGCTGAAGCGCTCAGCGACGCGCGCTGACGGCTCGGGGGTGGTCGGCTCGCCTCTGCGAGAGCAGCCTGCAATGACTGCCAGAGCCAGCAGGCTGACGATAAGGGAAGTTGTCTTGATCGAGCGCATTGCTTGTTTCCTCCTTTTCTCGGGATTCTTGTTTCACCGAAGCGCTATTCTTCAATGATCGTGAAGTCGACGAGGTCGAACACAACCTCCAGAGGGTCATCACCGAAATGCTCTCCCGGTTCATAGGTGCATAGAACCGTTCGGTGACGGCCTGGGAGGTACATGCTAATGTAAGGATTAGGAAAGGTGTAGACACCCTCCTGAGACGGCTCGCACAGGGCGAAGCTTCCGCCTAAGAATCCCATTTCCTTGAAGTCGCGGAGAGTTAAAGCACGCCACATGTAGTCGTCGCGCGCCCATCCTTTGCACTCAATCCGCAGGGTGGCGCATCCGTCAGGGTCCTCCCCGCAGCATGGGGAATAGCGAACGATTGGGTCTCCGTTATTCACAACCATCTTGAGATGGTAAGGCTCGGGCTGGTTGGCGCTGATCGGGAAATCCTCGAACGGGTTCGTGACGTGTGTGACTGTCGGGGGCTCCCAACAGGCCTCGACCGCGTAGCCCGCAATTACGGGCTCTCCGGGAGGCAGCCAGATCCTGTAGGTGCGACTGACCTGGCCGCCGGTCCTGAACATATGCCGCTCTTCATCAGTGTAGAAGTTGAGATACGCATTTATTCCCGCGTTGGGAGCGCCCTTCGCGTATTTTCCCTGCCAGTAATTGAAAATCGGCATGGCGCTTCCCGATTGATACACCGGACTCCACCGAAACGTGTAACCGTCCGGGTTCAGGACCTCCGGGTCTCCCAGCTCCCGCCATGAGACCATGCACAGGTACGGAATCGGCAGATGACCATAGTGATCGGTCCACAGCTCCGCGGACCCGTTGAACATCATGATGCCCTTCACGTCGAAGCCGGTGTATTCCGGGAGGCCGGGGAAGGGATGGGTGATCTGCACCGTGAGATCGATCGTACCGTCTCCGTTGTTCTTGATGCCGGTGATCCGGAGGCAGTCCTTGCAGTACTCTTCGAGGAACTTAAGCGCGTTGAGGTGGAAGTGAGGGTCGCGGCGGGGGACGACATCGACCCGATCATGCTCGGCATTTATGAAGAGCCTCCACTCCCCTAGGAGCCGATAGGGCGCGTCGCGGCCGGCGCCAGACGGATGCGGACTTGAAAGTCCGCGCTCCTCCACCGGCACCGTGGGATTCTGACCCGCGTGGGCGCAGCCAAAGAGAATGACCGCGAATACCGCGAGTATCGCCATGTACCTCATGGGATGGCCTCCTTCATGTCGGAAACCCGCCACTGCACTGTCATCTGCCTTCTCCGTTCCTTATATCTCAATCAAAAGTCTACTCCCCCCCGGGAGTATGTCAATGGTCCAGCATGTGAAAATCCGGGGAAAAACGGTCGGGGGTTTGAGCACACACATCGCTTCCACCTTCGCTCAAGCTTCGGTGGACAAATCGCGCTGTGTGTGGCGCTGTGGTGCAAGGAAAGAAAAACCCCCGCGGGGGCGGGGGAATTGAATTCATGAAAAAACCTATAGGGTCGCCGGCAGATGCGATCTACCAGTCCGGAGGAGTGGACCAGAACTCGAGGGAGTCAGTATCCGGCATTATCAGGTTGCGGATAGCCTCGTTGGGATCGGGGTTGATGGCGAACGCAGGCCAGGCGACGAGGCTGTACTCAGCATCCAGCAGATTGTAGCTGGAATCGAGGCGGATGAGCTCGCCGGACTGATCCAGCAGGCGTCCATAGACAAGGATTCTGCAGCGCTCCTCGGGAGCGTTGATATGGTCGACATCGATATCGGCATAGCCGGCGAATCCGGTCGGGCCGCCGCTGACGTAATCAAGCACCTGACTGAAGACTGAGGTTATGGGAGTCTGGACGAATGACGCGGGGAAGCCGTCGGCGGCGACATACACGTGCAGGGCGCCCCGGCCGGAGGTTCCGGTCTCGAGGAGATAGAGCAAGTCGGCTTCGTAGTTGAGAGCTATATCAAAAACGTCCGTCTCGGTACCCACCTGAGGAGTGATATTGAGGAGGCTGGTGATGTCGACCTGGTAGTAAGGCTCGTCGGGGAGGTAGACAAACCTGATGAGGCGATACACGACGCCCGAGGTGCCATCGCGCAAGACGGCCCAGAAATCGCCGTCCTGCTCGACGTCGATCGCGACCCAGGTCATGAGGGGATCGCCGGAGTTGATCTTGCCGATGATGGGATTACCGAAGATGATGCTGGAGTCAATGATTTTGATGACATGTGGCTCGTCAAGGGTCACGACCAGGATGCGGCCCTCCATCGGATCGGAGTCGATGCTCAGGGCGGCGTCCCTCTTGCCGAGGAAGTATTTCCAGAGGACGTTCGTGGCGCCCGGGCTGTCGGCGTCAAACGCGCCCAGAGTGCTCGGGCCGATCTGCGCAACGGCGAGACCCTTCAGTCCCTCCGCCCCGCCGTCGAGGAATGCGATGTCGGCCCTGGGGATGATGCTCATGGGAGCGATCGAGTACGCGCTCGGATTGACCTCACCGAGATAGGTGTGAGCGCTTCCGGAGCACGGATGCAGTATGACGGTGACGTCGAGTGGAGTCGCGAACGACTGGCCCACACCGTCATACACCCTGCAGCCCACCGTCCACAACCCGACTCCATACGTGGACCAGTCGACCAGGATTTCCCCTGTCGCGCTGTAGATGGAGTAGACCGGCGGGCTTCCCGACGGCTGGATCGAGAACCAGTAATGCAGAGTCTGGCCGGGATCACAGTCGGTGGCGGGAGGATCGAGGTAGTACGTCTCGGTGTCGAGATCGTTAACCAGGGCGGGTCCGGTGACGGCGCCGACGACGGGAGGGGTATTGGCGCGGTTGACGGTGATGACGGTACCGTAAGCGGTGGTCACACCATCATCAACTCTGACGTTGATATCGTAGCCGCCGACAGCGCGGGTCGACCAGTCAACGTCGATCGAGCCGTCGCCATTGTCCGGGATGTTGTAGTTGGGCATCCCGCCGCTCAGGACGAGGCTCCACATGATGGTCAGAGGCTGACCGGTATCGGGATCGCTGATAGTCGCTGAATAGTGAGCGGAGGTGTCGCTGCAATAGACGGTAAGCGGCCCGGTGATGGGGCCGATGACCGGGGGGGTATTCACTCGACTGACTGTGAGGAGTGTTCCCTCGACCGGCCCGGATCCATCATCGACCCGCACATTGATATCGTAATCGCCGATTGCGTAGCCGGACCAGTCGATAGTGATTGAGCCGGCGCCGGAGTCCGGGATGGTGTAGCCGGCCGGGTCTCCGGTGGGAACGAGGCTCCAGAGAATCGTTAGCGACTGGCCGGGATCGATGTCATTTATCGGGGCCGAATAGACGGCCGCGGTATCAGTGCCGTCCACCGGGGTGGGACCGGAGACAGCACCCACATCCGGGGGCGAGTTGAGCAGCGCAACGACGAGGAGGGTACCCTCGACCGGGGGATGGTAGAGATCGGCAGCCCGGACATTCACATCGTAGTCGCCGAGGTCCGGATAATCCGACCAGTCGAGAATGAGCGGGTTGCCGACGGTGCCTGGAATAGAGTAATCCGGCGGGTCGCCGCTCGGGACAACGCTCCACAGGACAGTAAGGGTGTCCCCTTCCGGATCGCTGATTGGAGCGTTGTACTCGCTCGCCGTGTCCGAGTGGTAGACGGGAGTCGGGCCGGAGACCGCGCCGACGGTAGGAGGCTGATTGTCGAACTTGGTGACAGTGAGGAGAGCACCCTCGACCTGGTCGATTCCGTCATCCACTCTCACGTTCACGTCATAGTCGCCGTCCGCCTGGGCGGACCAGTCAACGATCAGTGACAGGTCAGGCTCGGAAACGATGCTGTAATCGGGAGGGTCGCCGGTCGGGACGACGCTCCAGAGCGCGACGAGGGGCTGGTCGGGATCGGCGTCCAAAATGGGAGCGGAGTATTGAGCTGCGGTGTCGGCGGACGAGACGGGATTGGGACCGGAGACCTGACCGACGACCGGGGGCAGGTTGTTCCTCGTGACGGTGAGCGGCGCGCCCTCGACGGAGTCTATTCCGTCGTCAGCCAGGAGATTCAGGGTCCAGCTTCCTACGGGATATGCGGACCAGTCGATGTTGATGGACCCGTCCGGGTTGGCCGGGACGCTGAAATCTTCAGGATCGCCCTCGGGAACGATGCTCCAGAGGAAGTCGATGGTCTGGGTCTTGTCGGGGTCCGACCACAGGGCCAGGTAGATTTCGTCGGTATCCAGGGAAGTGACCGGGGTCTTGCCCTCGACCTGTCCCACACTCGGTGGGGTGTTGTTATGCACGACGGTGAGGGGCATGCTCTGAGTGTCGGCATAGCCGTCGGAGACCTGCACGTTGATGACGTAGGTGCCGGGATCGACGTTGGAGAAATCGATGGTCAGCGAGCCGTCGCCAGGATCAGCCGGGATGTTGAAGTCATCGGGATCACCCTCGGGGACGAAGCTCCAGGTGAATGTGAGGGTCTGGCCCTGGTCGGGATCGGTGGCTACGGCGGTGTATTTCGCCGCGGTATCAGCGGCGGACACAACCGCAGGCCCCTCGACGGGGCCGACAGTCGGGGGAGTGTTGCCGACCAGCACCTCAAGCGGTGTCGCGGGGACAGCGGGATTGATGCTGTCGGAGACGACGCACTCGACAGTGAACGGGCCGAAACCGAAGTCAGCCCAGTCGATATCGATAGTGCCGTCGCCGTTGCCCGGATCATCGGTGATAAGAGGATCGACGGTCCAGGAGTAGGTGAGCGGGTCGCCGTTCGGGTCGATGGCCACCACGGTATAGGTCTCGACAGTCAGTCCGGGGCTGGCGTTTCCGGTAACTCCCGAGCTGATCATGGGTGCAAGGTTAGGCTCCGTGTCGGACACGGTGGCGGAAAACAGACTGGCTGCAATCAATGGTGTGTCGGGATCAAGAATGCCGCCGTAGCCGGCGCCATCGGAGCTCTCGGCCCAGATCAAGTACTCGACATCGTCGGTGGAGGTCAGAGCGCCTACCTGGGGAGCAAGGGTCATGGTCCAGACGGAGTAGCCGGCCTGGACCGACTCGAATTCGGCCTCCACCAGATCAAACAGCGCGGGCCATTCACCGACGACCTGATTGATGGAGCCGGCGGGTGCCTGGGCGGGGTTCTGCCAGTCATAGACGAGGACCTCCAGAATCAGTTGTCCGCCCTGCTCGTGCTCGTCGGCGTCATAAAAGAGCGTATTCGCGACCTCCTGCACGACAATGCGCCACGGCTCGGGTTGGTTGGCCTCGATGGGGAAATCATCGGGCACAACCGGCGGCTTGGTGAGCGGGGGCTCCCAGCTTGCGTCGATGGCGTAGTTGTACCTGAGCTGGCCGAGAGTCGGGACAGAGATCGTGTAGTGGCGGATGTTGTTGGATCCCGCTCTGAAAACACCACGATCGTCGCGGTCGAGATTCTCCACCGGGTCATTCGCGCCGAGGGAGTCGCAGAAGTACTTATATCCGTTGAGTGTGGAAGAGAACTGCCAGACGGAGTCCTTCATGCCGAGCGCGCCGTCCCTGTATGAGAATATGTTGTTTCCCGGGAACTCTCTGGGGTTCCACCAGCGCGTATAGCCGTCGGGGTTCATGAGCCGCAGTTGATCCGGTCCGGACATCACCAGATCGGGATCCGACAGTCCCGTGAAAGCGCCCCGGGTGATCAGGATTCCCTTCACGTCGAATCCCGAGAACTGAAGCGCTCCGGGGAAGGGATGGACGAGCCTGATATCCAGATCAAGGACCGTCTTATCTATATTCCAGTTGAGCCCGCCGACGAGCTGGACCATGCCGACCTTGCCGTTGGGCTCGAGGAACTTGAGGACGTTCAGGTGCAGCGTCGGGGAGCGGAGGGGCACGATCTCGAACGTGTTTTTATCCGGATCGATCAGGATCTCGTAGAGTCCCCAGAGAGCTCGCGGACCCTGCAGCTTCTGGCCCTGAAGGGGATGGGAGGTTCCATCAGTGAGGTCCTGATAATCCCCCGGGACGGCGTCGAGGTCAGGGGCCGTCCGGCTGGCCGGGGGCGGCACGGATCCGTCGGTGGTCACGCCAGGTGCTGTCGGGGCTGAACTTCCTCCGCCGCAGCCAATCGCAACCAACAGGAACGCAAGCGGGAAGATAAGCAATGATACTCGGCGCATAAATATGCACTCCTTATGATAACGAGGCGTGTATCAGCCTCACGCTTTCTGACGCATTGCAGCTCGCAAAACCGCGGATTATCTCATCGAAAAGTATAGCCAAGGCCTGCTTGAAAATCCATCTGAACATCGGGCGGTCTCAGGCCGCCACTCATTTAGACGGCTTGCAAGACCGCTCCAATACAGAATTCGGCAGGGACGGACGATCCTTCAGCGAGCGAGGTCCCTCACGGGCTTCAAGAACCAGATCGCCCGGTCGGCCTTGCCGAGAGGCAAACATCTGCGCTTTCCACACAGGCTTAGTACTACTAGACTGTACTAAACTAAAGAGACAACAATTGTAGCAAGCATAGTAGAGCGGTGGAGAATATGCTGGGAATGGCGTGAGGAGCGGGATTGTGCAGGATCAGCGCATGTGGAAAGCGGTGTGGAGTGCAGTTGAAACAATGGGAGGAAAGTGCGGGAATGATCCAGTTCAGGATCAGTGTGGAAGCTGCGGGATTGAGACGTGGAGAGAGGGTGGCGACGGGGGTCTTTGCTGCGAATGAGGGATATGGTATTTTGATAGCTGGGATCAGGAACCCGGTTGCAGATGGAATGGAGGCGATAAGATGAGCGGATCGCTTTTGGAGTGGACGTTCGCCGATTGGCTGAGGATCGGGGTCATTTGGCTGGTTGTATTCGCGGTCATCGGTGGGATAGTATCCCAGACGGCAGGAGGTGTGAGCGGCAGAGGGTTTTGGGAGGGAGTGTGGAAAGGTGTGGAGTGGTTTCTCATAGTGGTGGTGTGCATCTGTGTCCTGTTCGGGATACTATACGTGATGGGGATGACATCGAGTGCGCTCAATACGGGCTGAGAGCAGCATGGAGGACTCACGGGGAGCCAAGCTGACGGAAGCGATAGCCGATGGACGGCTGCTGGGGGAGTATCTGGATGACCTCAGGTACCGCCGACGCTTGAGCCCCCGCACAGTGCAGGCTTACCGAGCCGATCTGGGGAGGTTCGTCAGGTTCATGTCGGAGAAAAGAGGTGTTGGTGCGACGCGGTGTCGGCGTGCGGATGTCGCTGCATTTCTTGCGGATTGCGAGAGCACGGGCCAGCGTGCAAGCACGAGGGCAAGAAGGCTGTCAAGCCTCAGGGGGTTCTTCGCATTCCTGAAGGAGAAGGGGAGGATTGATGAGGATCCGGTGAGCGGGCTTCGAGGCTCGTCCATTCCGCGCCCACTACCCGATATCCTCACCAGGGAGCAGATGGAAAGGCTGCTGAGGGCGGGGATGCGAGGAGGGAAGGTCGAGCGGAGGGCGGGGATGCTGGTGGAGCTGATGTACGCGACGGGGCTGAGGGTTTCAGAGGCGGTTGGACTGAGAGTTGAGCATCTTCTCCTTGATGAGGCAGTGATTCTTGTTCAGAGAGGGAAGGGGGGCAAGGGAAGGGTTGTGGTGGCTCCCCCGATCACGCTGCGGCATCTTCGGGAGTATCTTACGGAGGTGCTGCCGCTCATACTTGAGGACAGCCATTCAAGCCAGGTGTTTCCGACGAGCAGCGGTCGGGCGATGGGGAGGCAGGCGGCGTGGAAGGACATCAAGGCCCTGGGGCGAGCGGCGGGGATCGAGACCCCATTGCACCCGCATGTGCTGAGGCATACGTGCGCGACTCATCTGCTGGAGAACGGGTGCGATCTTCTGACGGTCCAGATGCTGCTGGGGCACGCGGACATATCGACCACGGAGATCTACACTCACATACTGGAGGAGCGGAAGCGGAGCGTGTTCAGCTCGGCGCATCCGCGGGCGGGGCGGGTTCGAGGAAAATAGATGAACTTGTCTCCCGAAATGCTGCTGGAGATGATACCCGAGCAGTCGGGCGGTACATGCCGGATCGTGCATTCGAGGGAGATGGTGCGGGAGGGCGAGCGTTGGCTCAGCGGAGACGGATTCGTGGCGGCGGTGCGGGATTCGGGGGAGGCGGGAGCCGGCTGGGAGGTCCGGATAAGCGGGACCGGGCTGCCTGCCGAGTGGTATCTGGCGCTGCCGAGGGCGCTGGTGGCCCGGGGCGCGGCACGGATCGAGCTTGAGTCGTGGGGGTGGTGGCTGGGGGAGGGGCCGAAGCCTGGGGAGGTGGCGGTGCTGGACCACATAGCGTGCCGATTGCCGAGCGTGCTGACCGGGAGCGTTGCGGCGAGGTCGGGGGCCGCGTTCCTCGATATGAGAGGCGCGTATTCTGCGGGTCCCGGGGGGAGCGAGTCAGGGGTGGTTGTGTGGCACACGGAGGAGACGGAAGGGCTGAGTGAGGAGGAGATGGAGGCGGCGCGACTGGCGGGGTGTGCAGTGGCCAGCCCGAGCGGGGTACCATGGGCGATCGGAGCCCGCGCCGCGGGATGCGGATTCAGGGCGGTTCTGCGGTGTCTCTACGAGACGTGGGAATAGGAGCGGGCCGCGGCAAGAAGGAGGCGGAACAAAGAGACGGGCCGTGAGGCCCGTCGTCGTGAAAGACACAGCGCATGTCGGTTGCAGGCAGACGCTGTATGGCTAGCCTCCGAGAGAGTCGCTCGTCCCGCCAGACTTTCCTCCAGCTTCATCATCGGCGGACTCGTCACCGTTCTCGGTGACCTCGCCGTTGCCCTCTGTGTCGGTAACCGCGTCGCCATCGGTCACGTCAGCGTCGGTGTCTGTTGCCTCGTCGCCGTTAGTGGCCGTAGTCCCATTCTGTCCGGTTTGATCGGTTCCACCACCACCCGATGGTGGGCAACCCAGAGCGCAGAGAAGCAGGCCAACCATAAGAAGAGCCAGAAGCAGCTTCTTCATATGATGCGGTCCTCCTTCGAACAAGGGGGTTCCTGCGGGATACCCCCTCGTGAGTTAGATAATGCCGTCAAAATGCTAGCACAATCCTGGCTTGAGTTAAAGCCCGTGGGGTGGTGGGGGCGGGAAACGCCCCCCGGGGAGGGGACGTGCTTTGCGTCGGTGACCGGGGCTGCAGGCCCTAGACATCATGGAGGGCCTGAAACAGCGCCATGCCGTTGATGCGGTTGGTGGACTGATTCCAGTTGTAGATCGGGGGGTCGTTAACGGCGACTACGTTGGCCACGACGCTGCCGTCATCAGTGATGAAGGCGAAGTTCAGGGTCCCTCCGTTGAAAGGGTCGGCGGAAGAGACGGTGAAGCGGTACCTGACGAGGAGGCAGGGAAGGGTGGTGCCGCCGTTGTACGGGATGGTGACGTCGCCTTCCCCGATGGCGCGGACGCTGTAGTTCAGCACGAAGCCGGCTTGAACGATGTCGAACGAGTAGTTGGTGGTGGCCGTGAGCGGGTAAGGTATGGCAAGGCTCTCGACCGTGTCGGGCGGTCCGAAGGGACAGGAGCCGATGGCCAGGGGGTCGTGGAAGCCGTATATGAAGAGCTTGTTTGTCGCGATATGATGGTATTCAGCCTGGTAGAGTACCGGGAAGATCGGGTCGAACATGCTCTCGAACTTGACGAAATGGGCGGTGTTGGCGTTGAAGTCGTTCACGAAGCCGGCCACTTCGGGATCATCGCGCCCGAGGATCCTCATCCAGTTGGGCCCGAGGGAAAGGCCGATCGAAGTGAAATCCCAGGGCCCGTCGGTATCCTCGAGATTTATCAGAGCCCCGGAATCGTATGTATGGTCAAGGGACTGGTGGCGATAGTTTGTGCCGATGGGCTTGGAGTCGAGGTCCTCGCGCAGCGTGATGCAGAGGCCGACGTCCATGACGATGGGGGAGTCGAGCTGGTCGGTTGCTCCCGGCTTATCCTTGACCATGTGATTGACCTGGTAGATGCCTGGAGCGAGCCAGGAATGGGTGACCTCGAAGCCCTGCTCGTCCCATGTCCCGTCGTTGTTCCAGTCCCACCAGCTCTCGCTGAGGTCGTCCGGACCCTCGGGGTCAGTCGAGTCATCGGTGAAGGTCACGAGTTCTCCGGGGTCGGGGTCGAGGTCGGAGACGACCGCGGAGCAGGTGGGGGCATGATTGACGATGACCGGGACGGAGACCATGCGCCAGGCGATGTTGTCGATGAGCTCGCCGGGCTGGCTCGAGGTGTCGAGGACCTGAACCAGGACAGGATAGTTGCCCTGGGAGACAGTGCCGTACTCATTGACGAGCTGGCAGGTGAAGCGCTGGGTGCCCGGGCCGCCGGCAGTTTCGGGGGCCTCGATGAGCCCGTCCCAGAAATAGGGACCCTCAACATGCACTTCACCGATGGTGGATTGACCCTGCCAGTCGTAGACATCGAGGGTGAAAGTGGCGGTTGAGTCGGGATTGGTGGCGAGAGCGTTGCTGAGGCTAGTCTCTATGAGGTAAGCCTCGGCGGAGTTGGCGGTCAGGGGGAAGCTGTCGGGCACGGTGGTGGGTTTGGACGGCTTGTCCCACGAAGCGTCGACGGCGTAGCCGAAGGTGAAGGGTGAGGAGAGGGGACTAAGGAGAAACGTGGCGGACAGGGCGTCACCGGCCAGGAAATAGCGCCTGTTGGCGTTCGAGAAGTAAGTCTTGAAGCCGTTCAGAGTGGCGTCCGGCGTGGAGTGACCGGGCGCCATCCTGCCCTTGATGTATCCGCGGAAACCATTGCCCGCTGTGTTCGGATTGTAGAGGGTCGTGTGGCCGTCCGCGTTCAGAAGCTCCGTGTCACCCTCGAGAGAACTCGAAGCCGTGACGCCGAGCGCAGGGAAGTTCATCGAGCCGTTGAACATGGCGATGCCCCGCACGTCGAATCCGCTCAGGTTCGGCTGACTGAATGGATGCGTCAGGGTGATCTCGATCTGCAGGTTCTTGTTCGGGAGCACCTGCAGGTCGGTGATTTTGAGGCAGTTGGTGCAGGGGCCGAACTCGAGAAACGACAGGACATTCAGGTGCAGATCCGCGACTCGGACCGGGACCGACTCGTGGGCGCCGGTCTCGGGGTCGACATGGATCGACCAGAAACCGAGCAGGTTGTGTCCCGGTTGAAGGCCGTCGCCGGACAGGTAATGCACCGGCTGCGTTGAGACAGCTTGGGGAGCGGTGGGTGGCGATGTCGGCGGGCTCTGCGAGCAGGCTCCCAGCGAGGAAAGCAGCAGAGCCAACAGAAGAAAGACAAAAGCCCTGAATCTCATCTGTTGCCTCCTAGCGTATGGATCACTAACGCAGGCCGTGCCTCAGCCTGCTGTAATAGTCTAATATAACTCCGCGTCGGATATCAAACCGCCTTCGGTACGCATATTGTAACCGATTGTGCGGCCCAGGGGTAGGGAAAAAGAAAAAAATCCGCCATGTTCACGCGGAACATCAAAGGGCGCCGGGCTCGACGAAGTCGATGTAGTACTCGCCGGGCTCGCGCCTCATGGTTCTCCATTTCCACCAGGCGGCTCGCCAGTCGGGATCCGAGAAGCGGTCCAGCTCTTCGCGCAGTTGATCGCGCTCATGCTGAAGTTGTGAGAGCTCCGCCGCAAGCTGCTCGTCCGCGATGCTCGCGGTGTGTCGGGCCGAGATACTGCCGCCGAGGAGGAAGAGAATCATCACCACCATCGCCCATCTCAGCGAGGCTTCGAGGAATCTGGACAGGGAGGGACGGCGCCGTGCCGGCGCGGCGGGACGCGGTGGCGGCTTCGGGGTTGGCGGGACTCGGCGGCCGCGGACGTAACGGAAATCAGCCGATCGCCGTCGCGGGTCGGTCATTCGATTCCCCCTTCCAGGCCATAGATCAGGCGTATGGTGCGCATATCGCGAGCGGAGGGAGTTCTCCTGGAGGCGATGGGATACATGCAATCGCCCTCGTAGTCGGAATGCCCCCATATTCCGAGGGCGTGGCCGAGCTCGTGGCACGCGACTGTCTCGAGCATGATCTGCGAGGGCATCGGGCCCTGAACATCGATTCGGATAAATATCTCTGGACGATATCGGGTCCCCGGTCTGAGGGTGGCCAGTCCGGCGGAGGGGAGGTCGGGCACGAAATGGACGAGGAGGTCGTCGACGCCTGCCGCGGGTGCGGGGACAAAGCTCACCGCTCCGCCGAGCGCATCGCTCCAACTCTGCATCGCCCTGAGGAGCGGGGCCTGGTAGTAAGTCAGAACATGCTGTGAGAAGCTGGACGGTATCACGAGTGAGTAACGGACCTCCCGGCGTTCAAATCTCAGCGGCCGGCCGTCGGACGAAATCCTGGAATAGTAGTCCGGCGAGGTCGGCCTGACAATCGCGGACCGAACCAGGCCGAGGGCGGAAGGAAGGGCGAAGACGGTGGCGAAGAAGATCAGGACAACAAGCGCGGTCAGGCGGATCGCGCGAGTCAGCCATACGGAGTGTCCAGCCAGCGAATCCTCGTCGAGACTCTCGACGAGCTCGAGATGCGGATCCGTTTCTTCGTCTTCGTCCGGCCGAATCTCGAAGTCATCGGGACCGTCGGTCGAGTAGAGGTCCCAGCCATCGAGGTCCCAGCGGTCCCGCCTGGTCGGGTCTTTATTATTATCGTGAGGCGGATTCAATCTTATTAACCGTTTACGAGCGAAAAAGTGGACAGGAGCCGTTAAACATGCATTCAGCAATATAGCAAGGGTGGAGCGGTGAAGCAAGAATCGGCAATTTCATGCAAGATTCGGCCAGACGGGATGGCCTGCTCGCGCCGCGAGGCGGTTCGGGATCGGGCTCAGAAAGAGGAAGGGAGTCCGAACGCCCGTTTCGTGTGGTCCGGACTCCCTTTCAGGTGCGGGGAAAAAGTAGTGGCAACATGAAGCTTCGGGTTAGCCAGGGACAGAAGCTTCGATGCGGTTTTCTCGGTAGTGTCGAATTCGTCTATTCTTCGCCCCGATCGGCGCCTGAGAACGGCGCGAAGGGCCTGCCGTCGAGATTTTTCACGAGAGAGACGCGGTTGCCTTTATCGTTGAACACGACATCGTCCATGATGGTGCGCATGATGTAGATACCGCGGCCGTTGATGTTGAGCAGGTTCTCGTCAGCGGTCGGATCCGGAAGGTTCCTGTGATCGAAGCCGTCGCCCGTATCCTCGATGGTGAAGACCATTCGGGCGGGCCCGATCGCGTACTTGAGCCTCAGGTTGGTTACCGCGTGGTCCAGCGGCTCGCCATGGCCGTGAATTATCGCGTTGTTGATGGCCTCATCCAGAGCGAGTCGCACCCAGAACCAGTCATTTGCCTGCGCCAGGTAGCGGCTGGCGTGCTCGAGCAGTACACCCGTGGCCTCGTCGCGCGAGGTCTCGGGAATGAAGAACTCGCCTTCGTGGCGGGAGGTCGGCGCGGAATGAGGCGACTGATCGGCCTTCAGGAGCACGTCCAGCTCAGAGCTGACCTGCGCGAGGAAGAGCTCGATTTCGAGGATGTCGCTCTCGTGCAGGACCAGTGCTCCGTGGCCCATCACGAACCCGAGCAGCTCAGTCGCGCCGTTTTCTCCGGAGCGGCGAGCGAGGGGCATGATGGTGGGGAACGGGCGGTGGGGCTCGACTCCCAGGGAGCGGATGATGTCGCCGACGAGGTCGGTGGGGAGCGTAAGCGGATCGTCGCACCCGGTGTTGAGGCTGTCGAAGGCATGCTGCGACAGGGCAAGTACACAGGATGTCGGATCAGGCTTGTAGCCCCGCGACGCGGCGACGGAGAAACTACGTCCGGTGTCGCGCAGCGCGATCAGACAATCGGCCATATGCAGGACGCCGGCGAGCTGATCGAGAGTGATGCGGAGGATGTCGTCGAGGGATGTCAGAAACTGGATTGAATCGGCGATTCTCTCGAGACGTTTTTTCTGTTCGCCTGCGCCGCTGCCGGCGAGGGCGTGTATTCGCTCGACGATCTCCCTGGTGCCGTACGGCTTCAGCAGGTAATCGCTTGCCCCGACGCCGAGCGCCTTGCATGCGACCTCGGGGGTCTTGTAGTTCGCAGTGACAAGAATCCGGACGTTTTCCGAGCTTGAGGCGAGGCGCTCGATATCCTCGGTCTGGACCCTCTCGCCGTCGTGCAGGTCCACCAGCGCGATGGCGGGCTGGTCGCCCGGGGTGCCCTGGATTATGTCGTTGACGCTCTGAGCCGGGGTCACGTCGAATCCCTCGGTCTCAAGTATGCGGCGAAGGCATTCCGCGAAGTCGGGATCGTGTTCTATGATGAAAACGGTGGCCATGAGCCCTGGCGTGAAAGGGACAATCTCCCCCCGGTTCGGGCTTTGCACGGTTGATACCAAAAGGCGGGGAAAAGGGAGGAAAATCAGGTACTGACGGGTAGATGCGGCGATCGTCCGAGGCGGGCGTGAATAGCGGCTTTGGGACATCCCAGCCCCGCCCGACGGGGCAACGGGAGGGCTGTAATTCGATATTACGGATACCTCTCAGGAATGTTCGGCGGTCAGATTGTCGCTAATTGGTCACTTTGCCCCAACTGTCTAGTTTGCGTTTGAGGGTTTTGCGGCTGATGCCGAGGAGCTCCGCGGCGTTCTTTCGGTGATGGTTGGTGAATTTCAAAGTGGCGAGGATGTGCTCTTTCTCGAGCTGGTCGAGTGGTATGGGCCTGAAGCCGCCGTTTCTCCGGGCGGTGGCTCCGGTGCGCGTGCCGGAGCGTATCTCCTCGGGCAGGTGCTTGACCTCTATGACCTCGACATCTTCAAGAATCATGATACGTTCGATGACATTGTCGATCTCTCGAACGTTGCCGGGCCAGTCGTGGGCCTTCATGAGGAGGGAGGCCTGGGGATCGATCTGGCGGACGTTTCTGCCAAGCAGCTTGTTGTGAATCTGAATGAAGTGCTTGGCGAGGGCGATCACGTCATCGCCGCGCTCGCGGACAGGGGGGATGTCGATGGGGACGACGTTGAGACGGTAGTAGAGGTCCTCGCGGAATCTGCCTTCGGAAATGAGTTTCTTCAGGTCCTGGTGAGTGGCGGCCATGACCCGGACATCCACATCGATCGTTCTCTCTCCGCCGAGGCGCTCGATCTCGCGGTTCTCCAGGACTCTCAGGATTTTCGCCTGGAGGTGCAGGGGCATGTCGCCGATCTCATCGAGGAAGAGTGTGCCCTTGTCGGCGCGCTCGATCCGTCCCATCTTGCGTTTCTTGGCGTCGGTGAACGCCCCCGGCTCGTAGCCGAACAGCTCGCTTTCGAGGAGGGTGTCGGGGATGTTGGCGCAATTAACCGGGATGAACTCATGTCCCGCCCGGGTGCTGATGAAATGGATGGCGCGGGCGAAGACCTCCTTGCCGGTTCCGGTATCGCCGGTGAAGAGGATGGTTGCGTCGGTGGAGGCGACTTTTCTAGCCTGGGACTTGACCCGCTTGATGGCGGGGGAGTTGCCGATGATGGACTCGAGGGCGAATTGGTGGGCCTCGGTCGCCAAGCGTTCGTCATTGGATATGCGGAGGTTGATGAGCTCGCTGGCGGCATGGAGTCTGGCGGCGAGGTCCTCCTGGCTCCAGGGCTTGGTGAGGAAGTGGTAGGCGCCGGAGCGCATGGCCTCGACTGCCAGCTCGATGGTGCCGTAGCCGGTCATCATGATGATGACGGGGTTTCCGGGTCGGCTGGTGAGCTCCTTGAGGACGGTCAGTCCGTCCATGTCGGGCAGCTTGTAGTCGAGGAGGACAATGTCGGGTTCGTTGCCGGCCTTTTCCAGCGCGGCATTGCCGTCCTGGGCCTCGTCGACATCGAAACCCTCTTCCTGGAGCCATTCTCTCAGGCCGTATCGAATGAGCTCCTCGTCATCAACGATCAGAACGGACAACGCCATTCATGCTCACCATAGCTCTTAGAGGAATTTGTCGAAATATTATCGCATTGAATCCCGCCTTATTTTCTCCGGGCGAGCGCAGGGATGCGCTCGATACGGCCAATGTGGGGGCGGGGGCTGCCAGCCCCCGGTATGGAGGACGTCCCCGTCCTCCGGTGGCGAGCGCAGGGATGCGCTCGATACGGCCGACGGGGACGTCGCCCCTCCCAATCCTGGCCGGATCATAGATACTAATCTGAGAAAGCACGAGGGTCTTGGAGCAGCACATGGACGTACAACAGGTCACGGCCGGTGTGGTGGCGCTTCTGAGCGGATCGAGGATTGCGGGTCGAGGCGGGGAGCCGGTGGAGCTCGGAGCGCTAAGGGGGAGCGGGGACGGGCGGGAGGTCGAGGGTCGGGATCGACTGGCGGTGCGTCAGGGGGGCCTTCGCCAATCGCACGCGAGAGTGAGGGAAGCGAGCAATGAGCTGAGGGTTGAGCAGTCGCGGCAGACGATCGCACAGACAGTAATGAGCGCGATGAAATCTCTTCAGGCGGAGCTGGCGGAGATCGGGAGGCTTGCGGAGGCGGTTTCGGAGGGGGAGGTGCCGGAGAGCCAGCTTGGGGACGTGCAGGATCTGATCGAGGCGAGGCTGGCGAGGATGGATGAGATTGTCGCGCGGACGGGATACATGGGCTCCAGGCTGCTGACAGGGGAGGCGGTGAGGGTCACGACCGACATTCTCTCCGGAGCGGGGTTCGAGGTGCAGTATCCGGACCTAAGGAGCGGGGCGCTGGGTCTGGGCTCGGTTGATGTAGCGAGCGGGGATGCGGCCGAGAGCCTGGAGTTGGTGGCGGAAGCGTCGGCAAAGCTCGCAGCGGCTGAATCGAAAGTCGAGTCCGAGCTGTCGGCCGTCGAAGCGTCCCTCGGGGGGAAGGTGAGCGAGCTGGAGGGAAGGCTTGCGGAGATGCGTGGACGGGAGATGCTGAATGCTCCGGAAGAGACCGGGTGGCTGACGATGGAGTCTGTGGGTTCAAGGATCTCAGCTGGCGAGTTGAGAGTCGCGCAGGCGTCTCGCGGTCTCGATGCGGGGATGGTCGCCGCACTTCTGAAGTGAAGTCCTGTGGGGAGTCGGGCAGCGGGCACAGGCACGCTGGACTCTGTCCAGCTCAGTCAATACCCGGGTGCCGCCTACAAACTCGTCCTCGAGTTTGTAGGTGTCTCGATACGGTCCAAACGAATGCGAATCAGATGCGGTTGACTTGAGATGGTCCACCTACAAAATCCGGGGACGGATTTTGTAGGCGGCACCCGTCGGCCGGATCAACTCGGGGACGCACCGGTGCAGGCGGCTCGCGTGAACCCGGCGCGTGGTATGATTATCGTAGAAAGCGGCGGGGATGGTTTCCGTATTCCTTTAAGTAGGGAGCAAAGGGGACAACAGATGGATACGAAAGCAGCAGGCAGGATGATTCTCGCGACCGTGGCGGCGATGGCCCTGATTGTATATGCGGGGCCTCTGAGAGCGGAGATACTGAACGACGACGAATACGGATCGCTCGAGATAATCGATGTGAGCGTGATCGAGCAGGCGGCCGATATGTTCAGTCCGGTGGGGCTGAGTTTCAACGTATCGCGCGGCGGCCCGCTTCGTCCGGGAGAGGAGATAGCGATCTACTACCGGGGCCAGCATGAGCGATATGTGACGCTTCTGGACTTCTCGCCGGATCGCAAGGTGAAGCCGCTGGTGATGAACGAGCTCACCAGGCTGACCGAGGGCGGGATCGAGAGGGAATATCGGGCGACGATCGGCGATTCGCTGGGGAAGGAGTACGTGGTTCTGATCATCTCGGCGCTGCCGCTCACCGAGGAGAGGGTGGAGGGGATAGCGCTCGCGCCGGACGAGGTGGAGATCGGGGACGAGATTCTGTCCATGGCGGTGAATGATTTCAGCGTGGTGGGGTACGGGCGAGATCCCGGCCGAGTGGTGGAATGGGGGGAAAATGTGAGAGGGGGCTCCGACAGTGACCCGTTTATCGAGCTGGAGGAATTCGCCCAGTTCATCGACTATCCGTTGAACGTGTATCCCTATAACCCGTGGCCGTACATGTATCTGTATCCGTACGCGAAATTCCGTCCGTCGGCCTATGTGACACGATACGGCCCGTTCTCCAGGACGTGGTACGTATTTCCGACTGGGGAGAGGCTGCAGAGCAATTTCTGGGACTACGCGACGTCAGGCTGGATTGACAACGGGATCTGGATCATACCGCCGGGAGGCTATTGGCAGGGGACTTTCCGCGTCGACGATCCGTACTCCGCCTACTACATTCGTATCCTGCCCTACCTGATCAGAGAGAACAGGTCGTATTTAAGCCTGCAGATGGAGATCAACGGAACGCTCGTGCAGTCGTCGATCGATGCAACCGGCGCGATAGGATGGGGGCAGTACTGGACACAGGACCCGTTCGCATACTACAACCTCGCGACTCTGTTGCACATGGGAGAGAACTCGCTGCGTCTGTACTGGCCTGCCGACCGGGATGAGAACCTGGAGCTGCAGATGGTGGACCTTGTGCCGGCGGAGGTGCTGGTGGATGAGATAGACGAGGCGAGAGACGCAGCGGAGGAAGGGAACGGCGATGCATCGTCGGCGGGGGACGGGGTCGGCGGTGAGGACTAAGAAGTAGGTGAGCATTTTCCTTTTGATTGCATCGGTGTGATCGGATTTGGTACAGTGTGCCCTCGACCGGAATTCGAGCGGAATCACATCACGAGAGATGGAACCTTCTGTTCGGAATCTCTGGAACAAGAGTCTTGAGAACCTGGAGGTCTGCCGGCTCGCGCGGGGCGAGGGACATTTCAATGCTGCTGCGTCGAGATACTACTATGCCATGCGGATGGCGGTGCATGCGCTTTTCAAGAAGAAGGGTATTGAGGGGGAATGGAAGACCGCAAGCGGGGGATACAGGGTGGAAGAGTGGAAGCACAGGAGGATGATTGATGTGGCGGGCGAGAGGTTTAGCCAGGTGTTACCCGGTATCGCGCGTTTTCTTGGAACTACCAGAGAGCTACGGGAAAGAGCAGACTACGAGCCGTTGCCGATAGGTGAGCACCAGTTGCAGCCTTTCATACGCATGTCGAAAAGAATATTCAGAGGCATCTTCGATGAAATCCGCAGATCGTAAAAGGATGGATCACATTCGGGCAGTTATTGATCGAATCGAGAGGGAGTTCCCGGGTTCGCTTGTGATTTGGAGGAACACGGGGACGGCGAGCGATCATTTTGAGGACGATACCGAAGTTTTTGAAGCGTACATGATTCGTGAGGAGGACTACGAGAGGTTTGTGCGTTTCACTTGGGTGTTGATGGACGAGATCGCCACGCCGAACGGCTTTTCGATAATGATCCACGATCTCAGCCCTGATCAGACGCGAAAATACCGCTGGGAGGAGTACAGGGCGGAGAAACAAAGACGGTTGGAAGGCTTCCTCGATCGGACGGAGGAGAGGCGGATGGGATCAGGAGAGACTACCTTGCGGATTCGGAAGGCATCTCCGGCGAAGAGGGGTAAAGACTCGTAGTTTCTGTCTTCGAGTGGCCTGCGGGCCGGCACTTCTCACGTGTTCGCTGAGTCCCATTAGCCAGGTAGTGTCTCTATCCGATTGCGGGTTTGGCTGTGCTCAGGACTTCCTCGACTTTCCTCGCGAGCTCGTCTTTCCTGAAAGGCTTGGTGATGAAGTCGGCTGCTCCGGCGGAGAGGGCCTGATCGATGGCCTCCTGCTCGGCCTTTCCGGAGATGAAGACGATGGGGATGTCGCGGGTGTTCTTGTCGGATTTGAGCGAGATCATGCAACTGAGACCGTCCACGCCCGGCATCATCCAGTCGAGAAGAACCAGGTCCACCTTGCTGCTTCTGATGATCTCCAGCCCGTCGGTGCCGTTGGAGGCGAGGAGCACGCGATGTTTTTTCCCGAGGATGAACTCGACAAGCCTGAGCGTGAACTCGTCGTCGTCAATCACGACGATGCAGGGTTTCCTTGTCGGCTCCGCAGGCGGCGGAGCGGGTTCCCGACCGATGGCTCTTCTGAGCTGGGAGACATTCCTGATGCCGGGGTGGTCCAGGGCGGCGTGTTTCCTCAAGACGGGCAGGGCGACGGTGAAGACCGATCCGACGGCGAGCTTGCTGCGGACGGAGATGGACCCGCCCATGAGCTCGACAAGCTCCTTGCAGATGGCCAGCCCGAGCCCGGTGCCGTCGTGCGACCGCGTGTCAACCGGCTCAGCCTGGTAGAAGCGGTCGAATATGCGGGGCAGTTTCTCCTCGGAGATACCCACTCCGTTGTCGCCGACGGAGATGAGACCCATGCCGTTTCTCACTTCGGTGTGGACAACGATTTCAACGCTGTCCCCCGAGTACTTGACGGCATTGCCCAGGAGGTTCTGTATTACCTGGCGCAGTCTGGATGGATCGGCGCGGACGGTGAAATCGGGGCCTTCGAGCCTGATGTTTACGGGCTTGCCGAAGTCCATGTCCTGGTAGGGCGATATGATGTCGGGGAGGAAGTTGGAGACGGACAGGGGCTCGAGGACGATTGAGATGTTTCTGCGTTCGAGCCTGGAGAGCTGCAGGAGGTCCTCGATAAGGACTCTGAGCGATTCGGCCCTGTCGTGGAGGATTTGGATGGGCTTGCGAAGGGCCTCGGGGACCTCGCCGAAGGTGTTGCTGAGGATCATCTCGGAGTAACCGAGGATGGGAACCAGGGGTGTTCTGAGCTCGTGGGAGACCATGGAGAGGAACTCGCCCTTGACGGCGAGGGCGTCTCGCAGCTCCTCGTTCTTGAGTCTCAGCTCGTTCTCGACCGCTCTTCGGTCGGTGATGTCGACGACCTGACCGAGCATGAGCTGCTTGCCCCCTATTTCAATCAGGTCTGCCGAACCGAGGCAGGTGTGGATGTCGCCGGATTTCGTCTTGATCCTGATCTCGCTCCCGATCACACTGCCTTTTGTTTTAAGGAGCCTGACGATCTCGGAGCGCTCGGAAAGGTCGGCATAGACGCCCAGATCGACAGCGGATCGTCCGATGAGTTCGTCGGTCTCGTAGCCGACGAGCCTGGCGAATGCCTCGTTTGCCCTGATGATGTGGCCGCTGTCGAGGCTGGAGAGCACCGTGCCGACGGGGCTGGTGTAGAAGACTCTCGAGAAGAGCTCTTCGGACATCTTCAGGGCTTCATCGGCGCGCCTGCGCCGGATGTGCTTCCACATGCCGTCCATCAGCAGGGTGAGCTGGCTGAGGTCGGAGTCGTTATAATCGGATTTCTTGTTTGCGATACCGGCGACCGCAACGACCTTACGGCCGTCCAGGACGGGCAGAATGACGAGCCGTTTGAGAGGGACATGGCTTCTTGGGAAGGGTTCTTCTCTCGTGTAGGGATGCGGGGACTGGCAGTCATTGATGATGATGGGCTTTCTTCCCCGGACGACGGCTGACCAGATGTCGTTGCGGTTGGTCGGGTAGATGCGGGGCGGATCGGGGATACGGCAGTTTTCGAGGGTGGCGGAGGACCAGGCATGCATGATGAGGGTGGTCTCGTCCTCGCTGGTGAAGGCAAGGTGGCCGAACTCCGAGCCGGTCAGCTCGACGGCCTTCTCGAGGACGAACTCGCAGATTTCCTGCTCGGTCGCGTCGGTCATCTGGCTCAGCTTGAGGAGGGCGGCCAGACGGGACTCCTCTCGCTCCAGGGCTTCAAGTGCGAGCTTGCGGTCGGTGATGTCGATGATGATTCCTCTAAGCCCAGTGATTCGCCCGTACCTGATGATCGGGCGTGAGCCGATGAGGACCGGAAACGTGGTGCCGTCCTTCCTGAGGCCTGTGTATTCGTTGAACGCGACGCGCTCTTCGATCTCGCCCGACATAATCAGGGCGATATTCTCGGCTGCACGAGTGCGATCCTGCTCATCGAGGCAGTCGAGGGCCCTGAGAGCACCCGACCGGTAGTCATCTTCATGGTACCCGAATATGGTGAGAGCGTGCCTGTTGATGAGAGTGATGAATCCCTCTCGATCCGTCTCGAAGATGACCTCGGGGAGGGAGTCGACCAGATCCTGGTATTTCGTTTCGCTCTCCCTGAGGGCTTCGAGGGTGGTGACTCGGTCGCTGATGTTGCGAAGGGTGCCGACGACTCTTGACGGAGCTCCGCGCTCGTCGCAAGCCAACCGCAAGCTTACCGAGAAAGGCTTTGCCGTCCCGTCCTTGTCTTTCAACAGGGTCTCGTATTCCGGCACTGCTCCATTCTCGAGGACCAATGACAGCAGCCGGTCGCGGTCTGATGGGTCGGCGAGATACTCGGTGCAAGGCAGCCCGATCATTTCTTCTCTCTGGTAGCCCGAGAATCGCTGGATCGAGGGGCTTATATCGAGGATGGTGCCGTCCAGGGCTGCCTCGTAGTAGACGTCGTGGATGTTCTCGACGATGTTCCTGAATCTCTGCTCGCTCAGTCTGAGTTTGCGTTCGGAGGCCAGCCTCTCTTCTTCCCTTGTGAGGAGTGCGGCGAGGGAGGCGACGATCTGCAGCTCGGGAGGGGAGAAGGAACGGTCTTTCGAGCAGGCGAGGCAGAGGACGCCGACATGTTCGTCGTTCAGAGCAACGACATGGCCGACAAAGCAGTTGATGTTCCTTTCGACGATGCAGGGGTCATGATGGGCGAACGGCGACTGCCTCAGGTCGCCCGCTGTGAAGCACTCGCCCTGGCTCAGGGAGACAGTCTTGCCGCAGACAGTAGATTCCTCACCGGCGATCTCCCCCGTGCCGGACTTCGGGCAATTGAAGCAGGGATGGTCGGCCAGCTCGTCATCGATGAATCGTCTGTACGCGGCGGAGTCGGCATGGAGGAGTTCTTTTGCGGCGTTGAGGATCAGGCTGACGTTTTCCGGGAAATGGGGTCCAAGGCCGGTGATGCATCGGGCGACACCGGTGACGAACTCATCAGTCCCGGAGTCGATCATGTGCTCCGAGTCCGGAATGGTATGGGGATTCGGCGCAGTCATAGTGTTGGTGTCGTCGCACATTCAGGCGGCGACGTCCGGTCATTCCCGCGGCAGGTACATCAATATAATCACGCCGGGAAAGGCGCGAATTCTTAATGGGAGTTGATGGGAGGTGATGTCGGAGCGCCAGCCGGGTTATGGACCGGGTTGCTCGGGGATGATGATCCAGCCGGCGGAGCCTTCGTTGCGGCTGGCGGTATTGCTGATATTCACCGCGTCGCTTCCGTCGAGCTTCATGACCCAGATGTCCTGGAAGTCAAAAGCAGGGTCCTGGCGGTAGAAGAAGAGGAGGGAGTTGTCCGGGGCGATGGGTGGGATGTTGGTGGGCGGACGGAGGAGGAAGGAGCGGGCGGAAGTATCGGTGAGGTACTGGAAGTCGGCGCCGTCGGTGCTGGAGAGCGCGATGCGGCTCATGGGGGTGTCCTCGCCTTCGATATCTTCCTGTCGGCGGAGGAGGAGGCGGCGGTGGGAGTCGGCGTCGGTGAAGGTCTGGTAGACGTACGTGACGGTGAAGGGCTCCATCAGGCTGCGCACTGTCCCATCATCGAGGTTGATCGACAGGACTTCGCGAGACCTGGCGCCGCCGAACGGCCCGACGCCCTCTTCGGAGGTCTTGATGTCGCAGTAGATGACGTTCTCGTCAGCGTCGATGTGGGCGGGTCCGACTTTTGTGACGTTTTCGAAGCGGTGGAGGACGGTCACGGCGCCGGTTTCGATATCGACGGAGATGTACTCGAAAACGGATATCGCCTCCGGGTCTCGTCTGACCGCTATGCACCGGCGCCCGTCGGGCATCATGGTGAGAGGAACGTCCTCGACGGGATCGGTGTAGAGCCCGCGAATCTGTCCGGAGGAGACCTCGCATTCGAAGATGTTGAATTCGCCGGATTCGACCGACCATCTTGAGAGGAAAATAACCCAGTTGCCGTCGGGGGTGAAGATCGGGGGCGTCTGGACCGCCCTGGAGTAAAAGCCGGTGGCGGAGACATCGGTAAGGCTGCCTGAGGCGAGATCGTAGAGCAGCAGGTGCCTCTCGTCCTGACCGGACTCACCCCAGACGCTTCCGACGACGGCGATATGTGTGCCTGCGGGCGAGGGGACGGCATGGAAGATGAAGCCGGAGTAGTCGAAGAGAATCTCGCGGCGGGAGCCGTCGGGCTTGGCGATAAGCACGTGAGCGGAGCGCGCGACGCCGAAGGTGACGGAGCGGGGATCGTTCACGGCATAGACAAGGTGCAAGCCGGGGGTTTTGGCGAGGGGAATCCTGGGGACCGAGGCCGCGTTCTGCTCCAAGGGAGAGTCGGGCGCATGTCTCTGAGGGCAGGCGAGGAGGAGCGTAGCGAGAAGCATCGCCGCGCAGAGCGCGAAACTGCGTGTCAAGGGCGTCCGGGGCATCGGTGCGATGAATATTGTAGCATGATGGGACGAATCGAATTCGTGCAGGCGCGCACGGCAGTGCCTTCCTGACTACGACTGGACAGGGAAGCAGCCCGGCAATTCATTTGCCGGCAAGCAACCCGCCAATCCCGGGTGCCGGGCACAGGCTCAGCGAGTCTTCGAGCGTGCCTGTGCCCGCTTTTTAATTATAGGTAGCCCGCCAATTCATTTGCCGGGATCAATGAGTGATTGACGAACGCAGCAAATGAACTGCCGGGCTACTTGCTAGAGGCCAAGGCCAGCGCGGATGAGCATAACGCCGAGCGCGATTCGAGATCGGCGACAGGCACGCTTGCGCTGAGCCTGTCGCCGGCACCCGGGTCAAGAGAAGCGTCAGAGCAACAAGAGCGGGTGCAATCCTGAATGCATTCATGGCATGTGTCTCCTTCCGCTCATTGACTTGGATCGTCAACCGTATAGTCAAAGACCTCATATGCAATGTGCTGATGACCGGGATTCACGTAATTGTAGGCTACGAAGCGGTGTGTTCCGTTGCCGTACTTACAGCTGTCGATCGTGGGGGGTTCATACCACCCCTCCTGATCGTTGCCGCACGGGGTCAGGAACATGCTCCAGCGACCCTCGTGAGGGGGAGGCCAGTTTATGATCGCTCTGTTCGGGAAGGGTGGGTCCCAGTCTTTCCAGATCTCGGAGTGGAAACCAAGCTCGAAGTGCAGGTCGCTGCAGTCGTGGAAAGCCCCGCAGCATGAGGAACAGTCCGTGATCACCTCCCCGTTGTTTACGATGAGCTTGAAATGGTAAGCCTCCGTCTGGTTGGCGGTGATGGGAAAATCCTCCAGCGGGTTTGTTATCGGGGTCTTGATCGGCGGCTCCCAGCAGGCCTCGACCGCGTAGCCCGCCACGATCTTGTCCGCCGGCATGTAGATTCTGTAGGTGCGCGAGACGGACGCGTCATGCGCGAACATGTGCCGCTCCTCGTGCGAGTAGAAGTTCAGGTACGCATTCAGGTCGGCGTTCGGGACGCCGGAGGCGTACCTGCCCCGCCAGTAGTTGAAGACGGGCATCTCGCTTCCCGAATCGTAGTTCGGACTCCATCGGGGAGTGTAACCGTCCGGGTTGAGCAGCTCCGGATCGCCCATCTCTCGCCAGGAGATCCGGAAAAAGGGCATGGGCAACTGAGTCCATGTCTGATTATACTTAACTGGATTTGGGTACTCATAGGATCCATTGAACATGATGATGCCCTTGACGTCGAAGCCGGTGTACTGCGGGAAGCCCTTGAAGGGGTGGGTGATTCTCACCGTCAGGTCGATAGTGCCGTCACCGTTGTTTTTGATGCCGGTGATCTGGAGGCAGTCCTTGCAGTACT
>Ga0315296_10000471_pt1 | contig 36844 bp, 36 predicted proteins | sample YL17G14_18_MG_FD_203921 | JGI IMG/M metagenome (GOLD analysis project Ga0315296, IMG submission 203921) | Sediment microbial communities from Yellowstone Lake, YNP, Wyoming, USA - YL17G14_18 | ecosystem: Environmental > Aquatic > Freshwater > Lake > Sediment | place: USA: Wyoming | collected... | reverse complement strand
CCCTCTCAACCTTCTTCGGCATGTTGGATCACCTCGGTGGTTTTTGTCACCCACCTTATCGATCCAGCCTCCAACGTACACCAATGACTCGATCGTCGATTGATTTAAGATTAATGCAACACACCACACCTGTGGTTGTGCGCAAAGTCTAAGGCAAATATAGGTGTGAAGCCCATAGGCAGATAATTAAGGCTTGAACAACTCCTCGTACTTGGCTTGAACTGCGTCAGCATAAAATTTTTTGACACCTTCTTCCGTCTTTGGATGTTTGAGCATTTCCTTGATCACATCGAAAGGAATGGTTGCAATGTCGCATCCAGCTTCAGCCACTTCTCTGACCTGTTGGGGGTTTCTCATGCTGGAAGCTATCACCTTTGTTTTCATGTCGTATTTTTTGAAGATGTCGATTGTTTTCCTGACCAAGTCCACCCCGCTGGTTATCCCCTTGTTGTTTCCAACGTCGATTGTTTCCCTTATCTTTTCAGAGCGGAACGAAGGAATTACCCCCGAGGCCGCATTTTTCAAGTACTCGCTGAGCATAGTTTTTGAAATTTCATCTATAAGCCCCAAGTCGAAGTAATCATCCTTCTTGAAATCAATTCCTAAATTTTTCCTCGAGTAATCATCGATCCTCCCCGCAAATGGACTCACATACGCGCCCCCGGCTTTCGCCGCCAAAAGGGCCTGCTCGGGTGTCATCACCAAGGTCACGTTTACAGGAATCCCCCTCCCGCTCAATTCATTTATCGCCTTCAACCCCTCGTATTCAGAGACCCCTTGCCCGGTGCAGGTGTTGATAGGTATCTTTATGATGACGTTTCTTGCAATTGGGTTGAATTTTCTATAGAGGATTTGAGCTTCCTCGACCATCTTGACAGCATCTTGGCTTAACACCTCCAAACTCACAGGCCTTCCTTCCCCAGCCGTTTCGCATATTTTTTTGACATAATTCTCTAGGCTCACCTTCCCTCCCGTTCTTCCTTCTTCTTCGATAGCATCCTTGATCAGGCTGGGGTTAGTCGTCACTCCGTCGACGATACCCCATGAAACTGCTTCCTCGATTTCGCTCAATTTGGCCGTATCGATAAATATTTTCATCAAACCACCTAGGTTTATTTCATCTTAAATTTTGCTGGGGGCGGGTAGATTTGGTTTAATGACGTAGCCTGTCCCTGAGGTTTCTAAGGGATAATTTCTGACCTCTACCGTAAAAAGCGAATCCTATCACGAGGACGTTCGCCCCAGCCTTCACGGCCAACTCCGCCGTTTTTTCGTTTATGCCTCCGTCCACCCCTATGTCAATGTCCAATCTTCTTGTGTCGACGATTCGCCTTGTTTCTCGAACCTTAGGCAGCACCTCCGAGATGAACTCTTGGCCCCCAAATCCAGGATTCACCGTCATAATCAGGAGGAAATCGAGATCATCCAACACATGCTCAACCACGTTCAGCGGAGTTTCTGGGTTAAGCGCCACCCCCGCTTTTATTCCCAAACCTTTGACATGCTTGATGGTATCCCGTAAACTATCGCACGCCTCGGCATGGACGGATATGGTATCGCTACCGGCTTCGGCAAACTTTTCGATAAAATTGTCAGGGTTCTCGATCATGAGATGCGTATTGAAAGGTAGCTTGGTTTTATCTCTCAGCGCTCGAATCGCCGCTGGCCCGAATGTGATATTCGGTACAAAATGACCGTCCATGATGTCCCAGTGGATGAGGTCGGCCCCCTCCACTTCAGCTTTTTTAATTTCTTCACCGAGTTTACTGAAGTCCGCGGAGAGTAATGAGGCAGCTATTTTTAACCCCATCTACCTCCTCCTTTTCATGACCTCTCTGACCTTCTTTACGATATCAGGGGAAGTCAGACCGTACTTGGCGAAAAGTTCCTGCCAGCCCCCCGATTCGCAGAAGGTATCTCTAATGCCCACCCTCTCCATAGGCACGGGCTCGTTCTCCACGAGCAACTCTGCGACTGCGCCACCCAATCCCCCCAAGATGCTGTGCTCCTCAGCCGTCACGACCGCGCCACTTTTTCTCGCCGCCGTCAGAATTGCTTCCTGATCAAGAGGTTTGATCGTGTGGATGTTGATAACTCCAGCATCTATACCTTCCTTCGCCAAATCGGACGCCGCTTTTAGCGTCTCGGCCACTAAAAGCCCAGTGGCTAAAATCGTCACATCATCACCCTCTTTCAGGGTTATGCTCTTGCCCAACTGGAAAGTCAACTCTTTGCCGGCGTATCGATAACCCTCTTCGTAAACCAATGGCGGTTTGGGTCGGCACAACCTCATAAAAACTGGTCCTCGGTATTCGGCGATCGCCCTAGTCGCAACCCTGGTTTCGACTGCATCTGCCGGGACTACTACTGTCACATTAGGTAAAGCGCGCATAATGGCTATGTCTTCGATACAAAAGTGGGATACACCGTCTCCCCCTGGACTTATCCCCCCGTGGCTTACAACGAGCTTCACGTTGAGATTTGGATACGCGACAGATTGCTTGAATTGATTCAGCCCTTTTTCCACGCCGAATACAGAGAATGTGCTTGCGAATGCGATCTTTCCCGCCAACGCGAACCCAGCGGCCATTGATATCAAGTTCGCCTCGGCCACCCCAACATCGAAGAATCGCTCCGGGAATTTTTCCGCGAACAGTATGGTTCTAGTCGAGGGTGAGAGGTCTGCATCTAAGACCACCACATTTTTGTTGACCTGCCCGATTTCGACCAGGGTCATGCCGTATGCATCCCGGCTCGTTTCTAAGAGATTACTCACGGAGTTCCTCCAGAGCTTTTGTCAGTTCCGATTCGGTCAGAGGGACACCATGATGTTGGTAGTGCCCCTTGGCGAATGATCCTTCGACGAATGACACACCTTTGCCCTTGAACGTTTTGGCGATTATCACGGTTGGCTTGCCTTTTATCCCCTCCGCTTCGTCGAGCGAGTCTAGGATTTGCTTTGTCCGATGGCCATCGATCTCTATCACGTGCCAACCGAAAGCCCGCCATTTATCGGCAACTGGTTTGAGCGACATGATCTTATCCGTGGGCCCGCTCAGCTGGTGGCGGTTGAGGTCCACGATTGCGGTCAAGTTGTCTATCCAATAATGTGACGCGGACATAGCCGCTTCCCATACTTGCCCCTCGTCGAGTTCCCCATCGCCGAGCAGGACGTACACCCGGTAAGATTTTCCGTCTAATCTGGCAGATAGGGCGATTCCTTCACCTATCGATAAGCCCTGGCCGAGAGTCCCCGTAGATGCCTCTACGCCAGGTGTCTTTCTCATGTCTGGGTGCCCCTGAAGCATACTTCCAGCTTTCCTCAGCTTCCACAGCTCCTCTCTTGGGAAATACCCGACCATTGCCAGTGCCGCGTAAACCACCGGGCAAGCGTGACCTTTGGATAGTATGAACCTGTCCCTGTCTTCCCACTTTGGGTTTTGGGGGTCATGCCTGATTTGGTGAAAATACAAAGCTGCCACGATTTCGGCGGCTGAGAGGGACCCTCCTATATGTCCTGAGCCTGCTTTCGTGGTCATGACTAAAGAGTCTCTCCTGAGAGAAACAGCTATCGAATCCAACTTCTTTATCAATTCTTCATCATGCGGAACTTTTTTTTCGTTTAGCGGCGCCATTTTTGTCCCTTCATAGCTCATCGCCCCACCGATTTAAAAACTTTTTAGAAGCACAAAGCAACGTTGTTAACTTGACGCCCACTGAGTTTTTTCGAAGAACCATCGTCTAGCTTAATTTTGGGTTTATTCAGCATTTCAAGCGAAGCACCATATCTTTTCTACAGAGGGAGCAATAATTCCTCTCTAAATTTTTTGTTTATTTTTCAGTGCCAAGTGTCCGAAAATCGCTTTAACTACATCTTGGTGGAGCGCTTGAGATAATACCGGTGGCAGTGTTCCTGAGTTATTTTGTGTTTAAGGCGCCTCGTCCGCATCATAAGCCCTTCTAGACGGGGGGCGCACGAATACCCTGTACTTGTCGGACCCCTGCAGCTCCATCTCTATGCGCCTGGCTATGAAGGCTTTCGAGTTTACCAGTCCCCGCACCCGCTTTTCAAGGTCTTGGAAGTCGGCAAAGGGGCCTTTCTTCCTCTCCTCGATGATTGCCCACATGAGCTTCTTCCCTATTCCAGGGATGAGTTCGAGCTGGTGGAAACGGGTCGTGAGTGGGGCAGCCCTGTTGAAAAATTCTATGAAACGCTCTGGGGCATCCGCAATTAAACTCTCGATGGCTGAGAGTAGTTCCGCCTTCGCCGCCGCTGTGAGTTCCTCGTAGCCCACACGGCGCTTTATCCGGTCTACCTTTTCTCGCTCCCCCTTGCCGATGAATACGCGCTCATGAGTTGAGAAGGTCACGTCCTTTGTGGGTACTATTTCCAGCAACGTGAAGAAGGTGTCGCCGAGAATCTGCGCGATGGGCTCCTTAAGATGAATCGGCCTTGGGTCGTTGGGGTTTCCTTGGGGGAGGAAATCCAGTACTATCCCCTTATCCTCATACTTTTTGTCCACAAAAATCGCCTCCGGGTCTGACAGGTCTACTCACGGTAGTTGTTTATGAGTTCTAGGATCTTTTTTATTTCATCTTCCTCGAGTCTGGTCCGCTCTTTCGAGAAAATCAGCTCCACATCCTCTTTCGTCTTTGGCATCAGATCTACGAGCGCCACGGCCTGATGCTCCCTGATTTTTTCGAGCTTGAGCAACTCACCCCTAAGTTCTTCCGCCTGCTTGGGGTTTAGTTTCGCAAACTTCTGAGTGTAGTCGTAGGTCAATCTCTGTCCGTACTCGAGTTCTCCCTCCTTTTTTTCCTTTTCTAGGACTTTGAGAACTTCCGCCGCCGGTACGGATCTTTCCTTCACCACTCGCTTGCCTATCATTGTTTCACCATCCTAAGGTGTTCTGGACGGGAGATAATCTTTTTTGTTGATCCCCCGTCTTTGATCTCCACCACATAGGCCACGCCCCGCTGCTCTTGGACGACCCCAATTCTGCCGTGATATCTGGGGTGGGGCTGGCCCTTCGCCACGCTCGGGTCGATGAATATCGCGACTTTCGTCCCAGCGGGGAGGTCCTGAATCGCCCTACTCACGGGAGGAAGTCCCCGCTGGCGAGGATGCTTGGTGAGCTTACTCCTGCTCTTACTTCTCAAACCCTTAGACCGCCTAGCCATGTGAACACCTAAGCAAATTGTATAGCCACCACACTTTTATGTTAACGCCTTCAATGTTTAAAAGTGTTTTTTGCCTCCGCTGAAATCTGGTGGGACCCCCTTAGACATCTCCTTCATTATCTTCGCGAACGGTCCGAACTTTGGTCCCCGTCCTTTCGCGAAGGCCTTGATGAACTTCTTCATGAACTCGTACTGTTTCAGCAGTTCCTTAACCTCTGTTTCGCTCGTCCCCGAGCCCTTCGCCACACGACGTATGCGGGAGGCGTTGAGCACCTTTGGATCCTCCAACTCCTCTGGGGTCATCGACCGCATGATCACCTTGAACCGCTTCAACTTCTCCTCCCCGACCTGCACCTGTTCTTCCGGCATGGTGACTCCTATTCCCGGGATCATCTGCATGAGCTTCTTCAAAGGACCCATTTTGCTCATAGCCTCGAGCTGGTCGTACACATCACGCAGTGTCAGCTTGCCTGCCAGGATTGCCTTCATGTCAGCTGGTTTAAGTTTCTCCTCCTCCGTCGCCTCCTTGATTTTCCTCAGGAGGGTCTCTATGTCACCCATCCCAAGCAGGCGGGCCACGAAGCGCTCAGGCACGAAGGGTTCAAGGTCATCGATGTGTTCCCCGGCGCCTATAAACTTGATCGGGGCGCCGGTGGCTGTGACTGCCGAGAGCGCTCCACCGCCCTTCGCCGTGCCATCGAGTTTTGTGATCAATATCGAGCCAATATCGGTGGCAGCTTTAAATGCAGCAGCTTGCTCCTTTGCCTGCTGCCCGATGGTGGCGTCCAAAACAAGCATTACTTCGTCAGCCCCCACGACTTTGGCTATCTGTTTCATTTCCTCCATCAGGGCTTCCTCCTTGCGATGTCTGCCGGCTGAGTCGACGATGATTAACTCAAGACGCTCATCCTTGAACCGCTTGACTCCCTCTCTCGCTATTTTGACCGAATCCTTCGCCTTTGGGTCGCCGTAGATAATGACGCCGACTTGCTGCCCCAGTTGGCTGAGCTGCTCGTATGCTCCGGGGCGGAAGGTGTCCGCGCAGACGATACCGACCTTGAACCCGCGCTTCTTGAAGTGGGCGGCCAGCTTGGCAACCGAGGTGGTCTTCCCGCTTCCCTGGAGACCCACCATCAACAACACCGTGGACTTTCCGGGCTCGAGCTGGAGCTGAGCTGGCTTCCCAAGAAATGCAGATAGTTCCTCGTACACGATCTTTATGACGTGCTCCTTGCGCCCCATGCCCGGGGGGAGCTTCTCCTCCAGCGCGCGCTTCTCTATCCGCTTGGTCAGCCCGAGCACGAGCTCCACGTTGACATCGGCTTGGAGAAGGGCCCGCTGTATCTCCCGCACGAGTTCTTTGATTGCCCGCGCGTCAACATGGGTCGCCCGTGTTAGCTTCTGGATGGCACCGTGGAGGGCCCTCCCGAGCATGTCAAGCACCATGGTTTCACGTTCGATAATCGTTTGTCGCGAGAGGATTAAATACACATTCTGAGAAGTACTGGTGTGAGAAAAATGAAAGCTTTGATACTGGCAGGTGGATTCTCAAAAAGGCTTGGGCCTTTAGGGGGCGGCATCCCCAAAGCTATGCTAGTTACAGAGGGAGATACCACTCTGGGCCATTTGATAAGAAAACTTGAGGCAGAAAAAATTGAACATTTTATCTCGACTAATAAAAAATTTGAAAGTTTCTTCGATAAGTACAAAAACGTCCTTGTCGAGAAGGCTATGACTGAGGAACAGAAACGGGGAGCCCTCTCCGCGATTGACTACGCGATAAAACAACTAAAAATCAATGAAGATCTGTTGGTGGTCTGCGTCGATAACTACTTCTCGTCTGGCTTCAGGGGTTTCGTGTCCAGTTACACAGGCGAACCACTCGTAGGTGTTTACTACGCTGGCCAAAAGCCCGATATGGAGCTGGAGGAAATGGCGACCGTGAAGTTCAAGGGAAGCGAACGATATCCTCCGCCCGAGCAGAGCTTTTTTATAACAGATTTCAAGGAGAAGGTCGAACAGCCGCTCAGCAAGTACGTCGCGGCAGGAATATACATCCTCCCGAAGCGGATTTTCCCGATCCTCGATGAATTTTGCAAAAAGAAAAAGCAGGACGCTCCTGGATTTTTCATCCAGCATTTGGTAGAGCGCGGTGAGAAGGTCAAGGGTTATTTGTTCAGCGGTAAGTGGTACGACATTTCCCAAAAAAGTTATCTACATGTATTCAGCGACGCGAGACTCGTAAAGAACGACGATCGCTACGTGGTATGCGACAAGTCATTGAGTGAAAAGCTTGTGGTGTCTATTACCATCCTGCACCCGGGCAGGCAAACCACCGGGCATTCCCATCCTGGGGCTGAAGTCTATTTCTTTGTGGAGGGCGAAGGGGAGATAGAAGTAGACAAAAGCAGGCAGCATGTAGGCGGTAAGGACGTTGTGCCGATTAAACCCAACCAGTTCCACCGCGTCTACAATACCACTGATAAGGAACTCATCTTTGTGGCAGCGTTTGAGAAATACGGAGAACGGGGCTAGCTGGGGATTAAACCCCAACAATTTAACGGAATCGACTTTAGGAGCAGATAAGACTTTTGGAGCAAGGCCACTGTGATAGCAAAGATATTTAACGCACGTGAAAAGATTTCTGTCGATGTTCAAACCCGAAAAATTTGTCGAGGAGAAAATCGCTTGGCTGGGGCGGGCAATTGGTGACGGAGAAGCGCTGGCCGCAACTTCAGGAGGTGTAGATAGCATGACCACGGCCGCGCTTGGGCACAAGGCCGTGGGTGATAGGTCGAAAGTCATATTCTTGGATGACGGGCTGATGCGGAAAGGTGAGCCACAAAAGGTTGTGAGTATCCTCAAGCGGTTTGGCATAAAGGCGAGAATTTGTGATGTGAAAGATTATTTCTTTGAAGCGCTGAAGGGCAAGACGGATCCTGAGGAGAAGAGGAAAGCGTTCAGAGAGGCTTTCTACCAGACGTTTGCCAGTATCGCGCGCGAACTTAAGGTTGACTGCTTGCTGCAGGGGACGATAGCGGCCGACGTGATCGAAACAAAAGGCGGAGTAAAATCCCAACATAACGTGCTCGAGCAGATAGGCATCAACCCAATGGAAAGGTATGGCTACAAGGTCCTCGAACCGCTGAAAGAAATTTACAAGCCTCAGGTCAGGGAGGTGGCGCGGGCGCTGGGCCTCCCACGCGAAGTTGTTCAGAGAAGGCCATTTCCAGGCCCGGGTTTGTCGATAAGGGTTTTAGGCGAAGTGACACCCGAACGGGTAGAACTCGTCAGGGAAGCAACGGCGATAGTGGAGGATGAAACAGAGGACGTGTCATGTTTTCAGGCTTTTGCCGTGCTTATGCAGGATAGAGCAACCGGTATTACAAAAACCGGGAAGAGAAAATACGGCGAGATAGTCGTTGTAAGAGTGGTTCAATCTGAAGATGCCATGACAGCCGAGTCAACTGCTTTACCACGGGAAACTCTGCGCAGAATCGAGAAAAGAATAACAGAAGAGCTTCCCACGGTTACCCATGTTCTTTTCGATTTGTCGGGCAAGCCTCCGGCAACAATTGAGTTTGAATAATCTCGTCCGAAAAAATAGCTAGCGCTTTAAATATTCGACCAGGGACTCGAATATCAGCCGACCGTGTGCATACTTCGGCGCTTCCTTCATCGCCGTCCAGTTCGGGAGCTGGACCCCCCAGTATGCTCGTTCGGGGTGGGGCATCAGTCCAAAAACGGTTCCGTTGGGATCACAGATTCCGGCAATGTCATAAAATGCTCCGTTTGGATTGGTCGGGTAATTCCCTTCCGCATAGTTGCCGTTTTCATCGCAGTACCGGAAGACAAGTTGGTCGTTCTCATCCAGTTTCCGCAGATATTCCGCCTCTTTCTCCTTTTGAAAGACGAACCTTCCTTCGGCGTGCGCGACCGGTATGAAGATTTTTCGTCCGATTCCCAATTTTCGCGTGAAGATGCACTTACCACGGTTTTCATGCTTTAAGTGAATCCATCTACATTCATATCTTGCCGAACCGTTGAGTGCGAGCGCCGCTTGGGGATAGTCCCACATCCCCTCGAACCCGGGCAGAAGTCCAGACTCGACCAGCACCTGAAAACCGTTGCATATGCCGAGGATGGGCCTTCCTTCCTCGACGAACCTCCTCAGCTCCCTGGAAAACGTGTTGCTCACCCTCTTGCCCAAAATCGCCCCTGCCCTGACGTAGTCGCCGTAAGAAAAGCCGCCTGGAATTATGAGCGCATCGTACCTTGTGAGTTTACCGTCGATCAGCTTGTTTAGATGGAGAATTTCCGGCCTTGTTCCTAGGTCTTCGAGTGCCGCTTTTGTTTCAGCGTCGCAGTTCGTGCCGCCGACGCGCAGGATGCAAATCTTCGGTTCTACCATGGGAATTATCTCCACTTTAGCCTCCGCGGTTTAGGCCTCCTTTCCAAGCTTTCCGCAATTTTTCAGAATCGGTGTCGAGTATTTTTCCCCCTTTCAGTCCCATTACGGAGAAGTCATCGGTTTCGCTTACTTCGCCGACGAGCGCCGAGTAGTCTCCCGTCATCCTCTCGAACTCTTTCTCCTTCCCCTTCGCAACTTCGACGAGGAATCTGCTGTTCGATTCCGAAAATAGTATGAGATCATCCCTAGCTTTGCCGTTCATCGAGGCCAGAACCTTTCCCAAGTCTATGTCAGCTCCGTAATCGCTACTGAGCACCATTTCCGCCGCAGCAACAGCCAACCCGCCCTCCGAAATGTCGTGGCAGGCCCGAAGGTAACCCGAGTCGATCGCTTTCGTGATTGAATTTAACACTCTTTTCGCGTCGGCTGACCTCAACTTGGGGACGCTTCTACCAACTTTCCCAAACAACTTGTAATATTCCGAACCGCCGAGCTCTGGATAGGTCCGCCCGACTGTGTATATCGAGTTGCCCGGTTCCTTCAGGTCAACCGACACAGCCCCCCTGACGTCTGGGATGATGCCGATTGCCGTTATCAGCAGTGTCGGTGTCACGGGACCAAGTGGGGACTCATTGTACAGGCTGTCCTTCCCCGAGATGAACGGGGTGCCGAAAGCCTTGGCGAATTCATAACAGGCTTCGCAGGCCTCCACGAGGGCGCTGAGCTGCTCCGTCTTTTCAGGGTTTCCCCAGGTAAAGTTATCGAGCAGCGCGATTCTCCTGCCTCCGACCGCAACGTTGTTCCTGATTGCCTCCTCAACGCTCGCGGCGGCCATCCAATAAGGATCAATTCGCCCGTAGCCGGGATTCATCCCGCAGGAGAGCACCACACCCTCCCAAGAGTCCTGAAGCGGCTTCAGTATCGCAGCGTCGTTCGGTCCCCCGTGCTTGCCATGCAATGGTTTCAGTATGGTGTTTCCCTGAACTTCGTGGTCATACGTTCTGATCACGCTCTCCTTGCTGGCTATGTTGGGCGTTGCGAGTAGTTTCAGTAGAACTTCGGTCAGATTGGAGGGTTGCGAAAGACGCGGCTCGGTGAGTCTGGCCGGTTTTCGTTTTGCAGTTCTTTTGATTGTGGGCGGGCCGTACAGAAAATCTAAATCTAGGTTCAAAATCTCGTGCCCATGATATAGAACTTTAACCGCGTTGCCTTCCGTGAAACGCCCAACAACTGATGCTTCCACATCTTCTTCGTCGAAAATCTCGAGCACTCTCCGGACGTTTTTCTCCGGAACTGTTAGGAACATCCTTTCTTGAGACTCGGAGACCCAGATCTCCCAGGGGAGCATGTTTAGATACTTCAGTTTCACCTTCTCGAGTTCGACGCGGATGCCGCAGTTCGACCGGTTGGCCACCTCACCAGCTGCGCAAGAGAACCCGCCGCCGCCCAAGTCAGTTATGCCGGAGGCCAGACCTTCGTCCCTTATCTGGATGATCGCCCGTTTCAGCTTTTCCTCCTCTATGGGATTCGCGATTTGGACAGCAGGCCTGGAAATCTCCCCTGACTCCGACGTGAGTTCCGCCGAGGCAAAGGTGACGCCGTGGATGCCGTCTCTTCCGGTTAGTCCACCTGCGAGCACGGCTATATCGCCCGGCCGTGTCCTTTTCACGTACTTCTCCACGGGAAGCAATCCCACACAACCGCAGTAAACCACAGGATTGCCGACATAGCTCTCATCGAAGTAAATTCCGCCGTTGACAGTCGGGATGCCCATATTGTTGCCGTAGCTACCTATACCAGCCACCACCCCGCGAAAGATATATTTCGGATGCTTCACGCCAGCGGGTAAATCTTCGTATTTGTAGTCCAGCGGGCCAAATCCCAGCACATCGATGTTGGCTATTGGTTTAGCCCAGACACCTAAGATATCCCTTATCACACCTCCAACACCGGTAGCCGCGCCGCCGAAGGGCTCTATTGCCGAAGGATGGTTGTGTGTTTCAACCTTAGCCGCGATCGCATAGCCACGCTCAAAGTCGACGATGCCAGCATTGTCTTCGAAGACCGAGATACACCATTTTGGCGAGAGTTCTTTCGTTGCCTTAGAGATGAGATCCCTGAAGAGTCTCACCTTTCGCCTGCCGACAAGTATCTCGCCCTTGAAAGTCTTGTGATAGCAGTGCTCCGACCAAGTCTGACCAATGGTTTGAAGCTCAACATCGGTCGGGTTTCTCCCCTTCACCGAGAAGTATCGCTTGCATGCCTGCATTTCCTTTAGATTCAGGGCGAGGCCGAGTTCTTGACTTATTTGCAAAAGTTGTTCTTCGCCCGCATGCAACAAGTTGACATCGGAAAGTTCAAACGGGAGTTTCTTTCTCTCGTAGAGGGAAGTCATTTCATCTCCCTTATTTCAAACGTGTAATCATCTTTGACGGGGTTCGCGAGCAATCTTCTACACATCTCATCCACTTTTTTCTTCGCGTCTTCTGGCGAGGAAGCTTGGAAGTCTACCTCGTAAATCCTCGCGGTGCCGACTCGCTTGACTTTGTACCTCAAGTCGAGCAGCGCTTTTTTAGCTGTTTCACCTTCCGGATCCATGTAGCCTGACTTCAGCCTGACTTCGATCCTCGCGTGATATAATTTGACACTCATTAACTCACCTGTACTCAAATTTTCCGAACTCACTTTTAATCGTCAGTCTATTTCCCCCATCGCTTTTTTCACATCTTCCAATTACTTTAGCCCCGATACCAAATCTTTCTGCAGTGGCTAAAATTTCATCTACACTTTTTTTTCTGGCTATTATTTCAAAACCGACCCCCATGTTAAAATCTTGGAACATCTCCATCCAGCTTACCTTCGCTTCTCTTTGAATCAACCTAAATATTGGGTCAGGCTCGATAAGGTCGTCCTTGAGGTAATGGATATTCTTCCCTAATCCCAAACACTTCGTCTGCCCGCCGCCGGTGCTGTGAACCAAACCGGTCACTTGTTTGCCATGCTTTTCAAGAATCTTTGCGATCACCGGAGCGAAAATCCTAGTTGGCGATAAAATGGCTTCTCCGACTGTCATGTCGAGTTCGTCAAGGTAATCATCAAATGCGAACCTGCCGTAATAACTCTTGGCATCGGGATCTTTAAGTTCGGGATACTTGCGCTCATATTCGTTTTTCATCAAACAATGCCTCGCAAGTGTTATGCCATTACACATTATCCCGCTGTTTTCCTGCCGTTCGTACCTCGTGCGTCCGCCGCTCCTTAAACCTATGATAACATCTCCTTGCCCGATCTTCTCGCCGCTTATGACTTTGGACAACTCAACGCGTGCGCTTATAATGCCAGAGACATCTAGCGTCCGAAGCTGGTCCGGCAAGTCGGCAGTTTCACCGCCGAGAAAGGAAATCTTTATCCCATGTTTTTCCAACATGCTAAAGCATTCCTTGAAGCCGGTGTTGAGGGCAGCAAGTAATTCTTCTTTAGGAACCCTCAATCGGTTTACTGCGACGTAATCGACAAAACCTAACGGCGTTGCTCCCACACACATCACGTCATCGATGTTCATCGCCATGACATCGTAGGCGATGCTCCGGAACCATCTGCTCTCGCCCGTCTCACGCCAGTGCAGGTAGTTCTGAATGGGCTTGCTCCCGGCGCCGTCGGTGTGAAGCACCATCCCATATTTTGGTAGATTGGGGTCCCGAGTTATCGGGCAGAAGGCTCTAGGAAAAAGGCTTTTTAAAGCTGGCTTGAACACTTCTGTGCCCTTCTTTTTAACATCAACGCCAACCTCAGCATACTTCGAACTCATTTTCCCCACCAATTTCCCACATTTCACGATAGGTTTTTCGCCTAAAAATGCAGCACTCTTTTTTCTGTTACTAAAATATTCACTGGCACATCTCGTGAGGTCTTCGGTAATTTATCAACAACCTGCAGTTCGTACGCCAAACCGACGAATGGCAGCGAAGGTTTGATCGAAGCTAACTCCCGCAGGAGCCTGTCGTAGTAGCCTCCTCCGTAGCCAAGTCTGTGTCCTTGAAGATCAAACACCAGAGCAGGCACGATCATGAGGTCACTTTCAGTTGCTGGAACAAGTCGCCTATACGAAGGTTTAGGCTCAAGGATGTCAAACTCGCCAGGAGCTAGCTCCGAATCGTAATCTCGCAATTCAGAGAAGAATATTTTTCTCGCTGCCTTGTCAACGATGGGCACCAGCACGCGTTTGTCCGCTATCAAGCTTTCTTTGATCATTTCTTCGGTTTCTACCTCTCTGCTGGCTTGTTTAGCAACGTAAAACGCGATGGTTTTTGCCCTCGTAAATTCTGACAGTCCGAAGAGTAATTTTTTGATCCGCGCACTTTTTGTTAACACTTCTTCTCTGGAGAGGCGCATCCTCAAAGATTTGAATTTTTCCCTGGTGGTTTTTTTCTCGTTGAACACTATGCTCCTTCCGCAATCTTTGTTGCTATCAAAACGTTGTGCAGCAGCATTACGCGCGTCATTGGGCCAACACCACCAGGAACAGGTGTGATGTGTGATGCTTTTTCTTTCACTCGCTCGAAATCAACATCACCCTGCAGTTTACCACCGATATAGTTCATGCCAACATCTACGACGACCGCACCTTCTTTGACCATTTCCCCGCCAACGACAAAACTTGGACGTTTGCCAACTGCACTGACCAGAACATCCGCGGCTTTGGTGTGTTTTTCCAGCTCCGGCGTTTTAGAATGACAGATGACAACCGTCGCATTCCTATCTAAAAATAGCTTTGCGAGAGGTTTACCGACGAGGTCGCTCCGATTTATTATCACGGCCATTTTGCCCTCAAGCTCGATGCCGTAACGATCCAAAAGTTTCACGATTCCCTTGGGCGTGCAGGGCAAGAGATCATTTTCGAGCTCATATGCGCCGAGCCAGAGCTTCCCGACGTTATATGGGTGCAACCCATCGACATCTTTTAGGGGGCTTATGCCCATGGTCACATTTTTTCTGTTTATGTGCTTGGGAAGCGGCAACTGCACAATTATGCCGTGAACATCTTCATCGTCGTTTAGCCTTTCGATGAGTTCTATCAACTCACACTCGGTAACGCTCGAAGGAAGTTTGTATAGCCCGAAGTTGATGCCGACTTCTCCGCAATCCCTGTATTTTCCATCCACGTAAGTTTTCGATGAGGGATCGTCTCCAACTAAAATGGTGGCTAAGGTCGGCGTTATCCCCCGTTCTTTCATAATTTTTGCGCGTCTGGCAATGTCTTGTTTGATCTCTTCAGCAAGAGTTTTTCCGTCCATGACCACAGCCAAGAATATCACCGGTGCTTAAAACTCGGCGCTTCTCCTCTTTCCCACCCTATTTCTGTATTTCGAGAGAATTGGTTTAATTGAGGTTTTCACGAATCTCTCGCATCGCTCGCTGGCATCGCCCAAGTGTTTGGTCGGGTCGAGCAACTTATCTATTTCCCTATCATTCAGCCTGGAGCTTATCGTTCGGTCCTTTTTCAATAGATCAGGCAGTGGATTTTGTTCGCCTTTCATCACCTTCTCCCACGCTTTGAACGAGAGCCTCCTAAGTTTCTCATGCATGCGTTGTCTGTCCTCGCCCCGCTCAACGAGCTTCATCAGCACGGCTTCGGTGGCCGCAAATGGCGCATAGCGTTCCAAGTTTCGTTTCATCATCACGGGATAAACCACAAGACCGTGTGCCAACTGATCGTATACCATCAAGCACTCATCTAAGGCCAAGAACGACTCGGCGAGCGCGATTCTCCGATTAGCTGAATCATCGAGAGTACGTTCGAGTATCGCCTGAGCTGCATTCTCCCATGCCACTTCTGGCAAAGTTGAAATGTATCTGGCAAGAGAGCACATCCGCTCGGCCGATATGGGATTTTTCTTGAAAGGCATGGCAGAGGAGCCCACACGCGCTCCCTCGATTGGTTCAGATAACTCTCCGTAGGCAGGCGATTGTAAGTGCCTCAGATCGACCCCAAATTTATGCAAGCTCTGGGCTATGCCTGCCAAGACAGCTAAGACCAAATAATCGAGCTTTCTTGGGTAGGTTTGGGTTGAGATTGGAAATGCTTTAATACCAAGTTTTTTCATCACTTGATCTTCCAGTGCGCTGGCTCTGCCCTTTCCCTTCAACAACATTTGAAAACTAGCGGAGGTGCCCACAGCGCCTTTTATCCCTTTCCCCTTCACGAAATCTCGAAGAAGATTTTCCGCGCTACGAATGTCAAGAACCAAATCCTGTGCGTAGCCAGCCAGTCTGTAACCAAGTGTCGTCGGCTCAGCCGGCTGTAGGTGGGTCCAGCCAATGCACGGCGAGTCTTTGAATTTGATGATTTGTTCGGAAAGAGAGTCCAAACAGTTGGCGAGTCTGGTGAGTACGAGGTCGAGTGCGGCTTTGATTCGCAACACTTCGGCGTTATCCTCGATGTCCATGGACGTCGCGCCGAGATGGATTTTCCCTCTGCCGGTTGGACACTGCTCGGCATACGTTTTGATCTCGGCCATCATGTCGTGCCGTATCTCACGTTCGATCTCGTGCGCCCTTTTGAGGTCGATGTGCGCTAGACCCATTTTTGATTTCAGATCGGCTAGCTCCTCTCGAGTAACAAGGCCGTATTTGGACTGAGCTTCGGCGAGAGCAACCCAAATTTTTCTCCATGTCGCTCTGTAATTGATTTCAGAAAAAATCTTCCTCATCTCGGGGCTGCCGTAACGCCATGTGAAAGGAGAAAGGAAAGTGCTGTAATCAAATTCTTCCGTCATCCCACCCCGTTTACCAATCTCCCTTCTATTTTGACCTCTTTAAACTTTAGCCGCGAGGGTTAGAAATCTATAAATCCCGTTCCCAGAGAATATCAACGAATGTCGCGAAAAGTCGTTATCCTGTTTGGCTCCAAAGCGGATGTCGATTTTGCCGAACCGCTGAGGCGCACATTGAAAGAGTTTGGGATAGGTTTCGATCAACGTATCGCTTCGGCTCACAAGACACCAGAAAAAGTACTCAAAATATTGGGAGAATACGAAAAGGGTAAAGATGAATTGGTCTACATAACGATTGCTGGTAGATCAAATGCTCTTTCGGGATTGGTCGATGCGAATACTAAATACCCCGTAGTAGCATGTCCTCCTTATTCTGAATTTGCGGGCATAGACATTTATTCATCGCTTCGCATGCCCAGCGGTGTCGCTCCACTTGTCGTTTTGGACCCGGAATCCGCCGCCCTAGCCGCCGCAAAGATGCTGGCACTAGGTGATGAGAAGTTATCGAAAAAGATTGCGGAGTACAGGCGTCGTGTTAAGGAAAAGGTAGAAGAGGACGATAGAGTGCTCTGGAAGTGACCCGATGGAAGAGGTCTTGACGGAGTCTTGCCTCCCCCTCAAATTGTTCAGTCGTGGGAAGGTAAGGGACGTCTACGATTTGGGCGATAAACTGCTGATAGTCTCCACCGACAGGCTATCCGCCTTCGACGTCGTCCTGCCCGACGGAATCCCGCACAAAGGAGAGGCCCTTAACAGGTTGTCCGCGTACTGGTTCGAAAAGCTCAGGAAGGTATTCCCCAACCACCTAGTGGACGTCATCGATCAACGGACGATGCTCGTGAAGAAGACAAAGCCGATAAAGATAGAGTTTGTGATACGCGGATACCTCTACGGCGCGGCATGGGAAAATTATCGCCTTGGGAAACCGGTCTCCGGGATAGAGCTGCCGAAGGGCCTGGATAAGGCCTCCAAACTGCCCGAACCGATCCTTACCCCAACGACGAAAGCGGAGGCCGGACACGATATGGAGATCATGAAAAAGGATGTGGTGAAAAAACTGGGAAAGGATGTAACAGACCAAATAGAGAAAGCCAGCGTCAAACTCTACGAGCACGTCTCGAAGAAAGCGGAGGCGAACGGAATAATCGTGGCTGACACTAAATTCGAGTTCGGTTTCTATGGCGAAGAGCCCATGCTGATAGACGAGATATTCACTCCCGACTCTTCTAGGTTCTGGCCGCTAGACGGCTACGAGGTCGGAAAGGATCAATACAGCTTCGACAAACAGTACGTGCGTGACTACCTCATCCGCATAAAGTGGAACAAAAAGCCCCCTGCACCGACTCTGCTGAAGGAGATAATCTCCCAGACCTCAAAGAGATACATAGAGTGCTACGAGAAGCTGACCGGGCGGAAGTTCTAGGTGAACAAGGTCAATTCTTTTTACTCGGTTTAGCTATGGACTCCCCAGTCCAGACATATAGGTTGAGTCGCTCCTTGGGAAGCCCGATGGCCTTTATCATGTCGTCAAGCCTCTGATACTTCAACGAGGTAGCGTTCAGCTCCTTTGCTATGTAATCCACCATCTTCTTGTACTTCTCCGAACCCGGATCGATGTATTCGCTCACTTCCTCAATGTCCCCGCCTTCGATGGCGCGTATGGCGCGTCGGGCGGCCAGTTCCTCCATCGTCCTAGTCGAGTAATCGAATACGCTCGGGAACATCAGCGGGGGGCACGCTATCCTCAGGTGAACCTCTTTCGGCTTGTTTTCCCACAGCGTTTCCACGATATTCCTCAACTGAGTGCCTCTCACTATCGAATCGTCGCAGAGGATGATCCTTTGTCCCTCGATGAGCTCCCTTATCGGAATCAGCTTCATCTTCGCGATCAAATCTCTCTCAGTCTGTGAAGGCGGCGTGTAGCTCCTGTCGTACCCGGGAGTATACTTAACCAGCGGCCTCCTGAAAGGAATTCCAGACTCCAGCGAATATCCAATGGCGTGGGTAGTGCCCGAATCAGGTACTCCGGCGACCATGTCCGCTTTGACGTTGTCGTTCTTCGCCAGATACCTTCCACACCTCTCCCTGACGATCTCTACATTTATTCCCTCATAGGCGGAGGCCGGGAACCCGGTGTAGATCCACAGGAAGCTGTTTATCTCGCCCGTGTCCATGCCTTCCTGCTTTTGCTGCATCCCTGAGTAACTGAGCAGAACTATTTCTCCCGGTGAAAGATATTTCGAAATTTTGAAACCTAGGTTGTAAAAAGCCGAAGTCTCGGAAGTCACCGCCCAGTCGTTTCCCCTCTGCCCGACAACGAGAGGGCTATAACCAAACTTGTCCCTGACGGCATAGATGCCCTCTTTGTTGAGCAGGAGGAGCGAGCAGGAACCCTTAATCTTGCTGAATATGTGATTGATGCCCTCAGTTATGTTCTTACCTTCCGTGATGAGCTTGGCGACGAGTTCAGTGGTATTCACTCCCCCTTCAGTTATCTCGCTGAACGAAACGCCCTTTTCGCGCAATTCGTTAGCCAGCTCTTCGGCATTTTGTATCAAGCCGGTCGCACACACACAGAACGGGCCAAATTTTGACTCCAAACATACGGGCTGTACTTCCTTGGAGCTTATCACGCCCAACCCGCTATTGCCATGCATGTACTTGTGATCCTCGTAAAACTTTGACTTGAACTTGCTCTGCATCAGAGTGTGGATTTTCCTTTGAATTTTTTCCCCAAAAATTACTAAGCCGCCGTACTCCGTGCCCAAGTGGGAGAGATAATCCGTGCCGTAAAACAGGTCATCCGAACAATCCCGTTGAGAGACTATGCCAAAAACTCCACCCATGTGTCCGCCCCCGTTTAAATATCTGGAATTCGCTTAAGAAGGTTATTGTGAACTTTTATTAAGTTTTCATACCAGAATTTCTTCCATGTGTTTTTTGCTTCTGTTTATGTATTCTGGGAGGGCTATATCCTCCCTGTGCCTCAGGGGGCCGTCAATTTTTCTAATTCCTTCCATGGAGATTTCCCTAGCTTTTTCTAACGTGCCGGCTACTCCCACTACTGCGACAGTTCTAGATCCCAGAGCATAGTTTTCCCCGTTCCTTACTCCCATAGAGCCCGGATAGATCCTCAGATTGTCGCCGTACTTTTCGTTTAATTTTTCAGCCCTGCGCAGGTCTACTTTTTTGGGGCCAGAGTAATTCGCGTATCCACCATATTCTAGTGGAACGGCGTAAGTTACAACTGTGGCCTTATCCTCGAAATCGAGTTTCTTTAGTTTGCCGTCTAAAATTTTGAGACAAACGTCCACGAAATCGTCTTTTAAAATCGGCAAAATGCTCATTGCTTCAGGGTCACCCCACCTGCTGTTTATCTCAAGAACCTTCACCCCATCTTTCGTGATGGTATATGCCATGTACAAAACTCCTCTGACATCTGGATTTCTTTTAGCGCCCTTCAACTTCTCGTGGATCTTTTCTCCTATCTCCAAAGACTCCTTCCAATCGCTTTTCCTCATAAATGGAAGCAAATCCCCCTTGTCCTTGTAGGAGCCCATACCACCAGTATTTGGACCGAGGTCCCAGTCGAATGCCCTCTTGTAGTCTCTCACGGCTGGAGTGGGGACCAGATGTTCTCCATCGGAAACAAACTGTAGAGAAAACTCTTCCCCCTCCAACTTTTTCTCAACTATTACGGCCCCCTTTTCAAAATTTGGTAAGAAATAATCTTCAAATAGGCTTTCTCTGCTGGTGAAATGGTCGCCCCAGACGCCCACACCCTTTCCCGTTGCTGGTGCGTCGGGTTTTACAGCTACTTCGTTTCCAATCTCGTCCAGCCACTTATAGACAGCTTTCTTAACCTCACTTTTTGAGCCATAATCGCGCGGATTGAAGACCTTAAATTTGGGATTTGCGGTGGGGATTATTCCCTCTATCAATTTTCTCTGCTCCACCTTGCTGCGCTCGATGAAATGTTCGACCGTTGGGCAAATCATTTTTATTTTAGTTTCTTTTTCAATCATGTCCCGAATTCCGTTCATGCCGGGGGCTTCAGGGCCGAGTACTCCGAAGTCTATTTCATTTTCATGTTTTTTCGCAAATTTAGTGATATCATCCACATTTAGGTCTGGAATTACGACGTGTTTGCCGCCCGTCTCTTCCGCTTTTCTCATGTTGAAAGGGTTGCCCTGCTTGTCCGCTATGAAGAGTCTTACATCGTGATCACTTCTAGAGAGAGAATCGGCCATGCAAGCGAACCTGCTTCCATAGCTTATTCCTAAAATCCCAACCGCCAATTTTCCACCCCTTTAAAACTTTTTCACCCACTTACCCTTGTCTCTGATGTAAATATTTTTGTTGGAATCAATGGCGAACATACCCTTCGACAACATGTTTAGAGCTTCCCTATAGGCCGGGCCATCGCATTTCTTTTTCATGAGTTCTTGCTGTTCCTTCGGGCTCCTGTTCCCCACCGACAACCCCTCTGAGATGAATAAGATGGGACCGTGGTCCGCCCTTTCGTCCATTATATGTACGGTGGACTTTGTCACTTTTTCACCGGCTTTTATCTGATTTTCGACCACATGGCTTCCAGTGTATTCCCTCTTCCCATTTTCCATTATCGATAAATCCGCGGGATGTACGTTCAGAACCCTGTTTGGAAATCTGTTCAAAAACTTCTTGGTCAAAATGTACATGTAGCCCGAGCACGCGATTATATCCGGTTCCCATTTTTTCCTGTCTATAGTTGAAAGGAGTTTTTCGTCGTAGGCTTCTCTAGTCCTCATGTCCGTGATAGCTTTGCCCCCGTAAAAATCGTGGATATCCGCCACTTCGACCGGTATCCCCAACTTTTCGAGCTTCTTAATGCCGGAAGCTTTTTTATCAGTAGAGATAGCTCCGACAATTTCGTACCCGCCGCAGCCCACCATGAAAGGAACAGCGCTAGCGCCTCCAGAAAACAGCACCACAATTCTCATCTTTCTATCGCTTCTTGGTTCGTAAATGGGCATCAATTTTTTGTTCATAAAACTTCCCCCGCCTCAATAACATTTTTTACTATACCTATAATCATTACGAGTTTTCCGTTTGAGAGATAGCCAAAATAGATTACTTGATTGAACGAAGTTTCCTTTTTTTCTTCGGTTTGCGCTTTTTTGGGGCTCGATGCGGCCGAGTTATAAAACGTTTGAATCTGAGACGTTTAATTCTGAGGTTTCTTAGACGGAGGTGCACAAGTCCCAGATTTCTTCGAATGTCCTTGATGAAATAAATGAAATAATAGACAAACACGAAAGCGAGAACATAAACCATCGGGGACAACGCAACGGCATAAAAACTGTGCAAGGATCTATTGCCGAGGAGATACACGGAAACAAATCCCAAGAAAGTAAAACTAAACCAGAACCCCGGGACAAGATAATCTCGCTTAACCTTGTAAGCCAAGTAGGGAATAAAGGCCAAACCAATTACCGATGCAAAATAAGTTGCCGAATTAACTGAAGCCACGATATCAGGATTGAAATTCATTGCAAATGCATTTTGGTTTACAAACCATCCCCACGGTGCCGAACCACCTTCTTTAGAAGTTAAAAACCAATGGATGTTGCCAGGGAAATTATTCGTGAGCCAACCCCAACCAAATCGGGCAGTGAACGGGATATCAAATATGAATATGATGAATATCGGAATGATAAGCGCGTAAATATACAGGCGCGGATTGATCAGCCGCTTGGCAAATTGAACCAGTTTTGTTTTTCGAGTTCCAGACAGTGGCGGCTTGTGCTGGATAACCATTAACAAAAAGAGCGCGGGCGCCGCGAATAGCCCATTCAGCTTACACGAAGCCGCCAATCCCACGGATATAGCAGACAAAAAATAGTTCCTTCTTAAAGCGAGCCAAGCCGATAAAGTTACGAAAAATGCGGCGTATATATCGAGCATGGCTATTGAAGACATCGCCTTCATGACCGGGTCCGTGAAAGCGAATAGGTAGACAGGTAACGCGATAAATTTGTTGTTTATCAACTTTGCAACTATCAGGTACACAAGCAGCACCGTTAAAGAGCCCGCTATTATGCCGGGTATCCTCCAGTTTATCGGCTGATCCCCTAACGTGAGCATGGAAAGGCCAATTATGTACTTTACAAGTGGGGGGTGTTCCGGGTTCAGAGAATTTTCTAATCCGGAATCAGTGTCTGGATGATAATTGTAACCGCTCTGGATAATTATTATCTGTGGAAAGTTTCTGGAGACGTTTTCGTAGTTCAATTCCTTCTGGGTTGCTATCGATACGCCGGCAGTTTTATCGTATGTATAAGTTATATCGCCTTCAAACTCTGTTCTTATGAAATTTCTAAAATTTTCCCGTACATCGTTAAAATCGGAACTGGACGAGAAAAATATAGTATAATGACGCAAGCCCCATGAATCTACGTAAGACGGTTGGACGCCGAAGACTTCTCTTAAAATGTTTCTCGCAGAACATACGTACCATTTCTCATCTGAGACGTACCCCATTGAGCCTTGGGCTTCCTGCGCTGTTTTGAAACTAGTGTAAGCAAAAGCCAATGTAAGGATTAATACAATTTCTGCGCAAATTATCTGTTTTTTATTCAGCCGAGTGATTGAGTGGATTATTCTTCTCGCATAAGGAGGACATCTTACCTTTTTGTTTCCCCCGCGTTTTCTTCCTGTTTTCATGTTCCGTTTAGCGGCGCGCATTTGTTCATCACTCCATTTTTTGGATTGCGGGATATATCGGTATTGTTTTACAGCCGTCTCCAAACGAAAATTTCGCTGAGGAGATAGTTCAGTACAAAGCCCAGGAGTATCCCGATCGTGTTTGCGACTATCAGGTGGAAACCCGCGGCCAGAAGCAGCGCGAAGGTCATATAGTTGACAATGGCACCCAAAACCATCGAACCATGATATTTCGCCAGCTTGTACGGGAATTTCTCGCCTTTTCTCTCTTTGAAGGTCCAAAAGTTGTTCAGCAGAAAGTTGGTCATTATGGAAGTTTCTATCGAGATTATCACGGCTAAAAGTGGCAGCATACTCGCTAAAGACACGAGAAGCCACAGAACCCCGTTGTTCACGACAATCCCTGAGGCACCAACCGCCATGAACTTCAGCACCCGGTATTCCGAGAGTCTCAGGAGCTGTTTCACGTAGCTCAGTATTTGCATAGAGCCCAGCTTGCTCTTTCCAGCTGCCCTAGTCTTGAACGTGTAAGGTATCTCGACTACCTCTTTGTATTTTCCCTTTGCGAGTATTTCGACGAGCAGCTTGAACTCCTTGACATTCAGGGACACGTTTTCTATCACGTGTCTTTTGAAGAGGAAGTATCCCGACTGAGTGTCCTCCACTTTTCTGGTTTTGGGCAGGAACAGGTGGGACAGCCAAATTGCACCCTTCGACATGGCCTCCCGGAAGAAGGACCAGCTTTCAACACCCCCACCTTTGACGTAACGGGACGCTATCACAATATCTGCACCGGCTTCGGCCTTCTCCAACATTGTCCTTAACACTTCTGGTGGGTGCTGCATGTCGGCGTCCATTACACCCATTATCTCGCCGTCAGCGACTTTCGCACCATCCAAGATGGCCGTGCCAAGACCGAGCCTTCCCTGCCTGTGGACAACTTTCACGTTCTTATGTTTCGATGCTAACTCGTCGGCTAGTTTTCCCGTTCCATCTGGGCTGTTGTCGTCAACGATGATCAACTCGAATTTTAAACCTTTCAGCGAACTTAATGTTTTTTCCACGAGTTTTTTCAGGTTTTCCCGTTCGTTGTACGTTGGAACTATAACAGAAAGCTTGCTCATACTTTTGAAAGCGTTTTGCGGACATAAAAATATTGGGCAGAGGAGCATTGCAAAATAAATTTGTTTTGCGGACATCCGAAAGCTTGCTTTGTTATATATATAACAAAACCTTTAAATAGAGATATTTGTTATAAATACAACAAGTGAGTCATATGACAAAAATTTTGATCATTTGGGACGTGAAAACGCGAGGCTCGCCCGCGACACTGTTCTACCGGGCGCTCAGCGGCTACGATTACAAGACCAAGGCGGGGCGGAGCCACTCACCAGGGATACTAGACGAGATACCGGAGGATGTCTGGGAGTTCATAAATAGGAGCACCCTGCTGATCGAGGATGAGTACGCCAAGCTCGTGGAAAAAATCTTTAAAGAGTTCAGCGAGCATTTGGTTTGGCACATGTTCGAAGTCGAGAGTGAGAGGTGGTAAAAATGGATAAGAAAAAGCGAAAACCGTTTGGTTGGTTCTCTCCTGACGATGAAGACTGGTTCAAGATGCCATTTTCTCACCTATCCGAAGAGCTAGAAAAAGAACAGGAAGAGTTATTTAGAGAGCTAGAAAAAGAGCAGGAAGAGTTACAGCGGCTGCCCGCAAAACCAAGTAAGGGTGAGCATAGGACCGGGATATTTTTTAGTATTTCTTCTGACGGAGTACATCCGCCTAGAATAGAAGTAAGCCGCTTGGGCCCAGAGGGATGGAAACCTATACAAAGAGAACTCCGCGGAGTATCGCCTATAAAAGAAACTGTTAAACCCCCTATGGTACGTTATCCCACACCCAAGAAGTCTGCTGCCGTGGTAGAGCCAGGTACAAAGTATGAAGAAGCTCCGTATACCTACAATATAGACATTAATCAAGTGACAATAGAATTAAAAATAAGCGGTGTTGAAAAAGAAGAAAACATAGATTTGCGGTTTTATCCGGAATCTCTAGAAGTAAAAGCGATAGTACCCGAAACGAAAAAGGGATATTTCGTGGTATTAAAGGTGCCAGCTCAAATTGATCGAGAAAACACAAAAATAAAGTTGGAAAAGGACAAAGTCGTGATAACCATTCCCCGAAAACACCCGATAATCCGCGGAGTCGAGCGATGACAAGCCTTTCGCGAAAGGTGATTAAATGGTCAAAAAAGAGGAGTTAAAGCTCACTGTTCTTGAGGCTGGAAGACAGGCAGATGTCGGGCGAGGTGTGGCACGATTGCCTGAGCAAGTCATGGAAAAGCTGAATGTTGAACAATATGACGTGATTGAGATAACTGGTTCTAAATCCACCGGCGCGATTGTGATGAACGGTTTTCAGGATGATTACGGTCTTGACGTTATTCGGATTGATGGGCTCATTCGGCAAAATGCGGGCACCACATCGATAGGTGAAAAAGTCACTGTTCGTAGAGCTGAGGTAAAGGAAGCTAAGAGCATTACTATCGTACCAGCAGAATCTATAGAAATTAAGTTCACAGGCGAAGACGTTAGGCCCCACTTATTTAACAGAGTAGTAGTGAAGGACGACTTTATTATTGTGTCAGGTAACGTGCCTGTTAAAATACCAACTCCACTTGGAGAGATGGAAGTACCATTTAGCCTTGGTGAGATAGGCTTCGTGATTTCTGATACTAATCCAACTGGTATTGTTGTAATCACCGAATCCACAAATATAAAGGTGTTGCCTGAACCGGTGAGCGTGAGAAAGCCAGTTTATTACGAGGACATTGGCGGATTAAAAGCAAAACTCGAGCGCGTGCGCGAGATGATCGAGCTGCCACTGAAACATCCCGAGGTCTTCGATCGCTTGGGTATCGAGCCCCCGAAAGGTGTGTTGCTGCACGGCCCGCCCGGCACTGGAAAGACGCTGATAGCGAAGGCAGTGGCGAACGAATCAGGCGCGAATTTCACCTCGATAAATGGCCCAGAGATCATGTGCGTCGCTGGAGACACTCAGATAATCGTGGACGGCCAGCTGAAAAACGCAGAGGAGGTCTTTACCTCACACCGCACCTCGCCGCTTGGCAATGGGCCGCGCCACATATCGTTCGGGGCTACCGGCAAGGTCATTGGCGTGGTCAATCCTTCGTTCACTGTACAGGGCATGCCGCTGATAGAGACAACTCAAGTAAGTGTACCCTACTACTACAACGTTGAGCTTGGGACAGCTGGGTACGATGTTTCTTCCAACCATCCGATACTAGTTTTGACTGAAGCTGGCCTAGCTTGGAAAACGCCGCCCATGTTAAAGTCTGGTGAATATGCCGTTGGATCGGTCATTAAAAAGCTTCGGCCGCCGGAGATAGAATACCCGTCAAAACCGGGTGGCATAAAGATTCCGAACGAGTTCACGCCAGAGTTAGCATTTCTCCTCGGAATGCTAGCTGGCGATGGACACATTAGCAACGATGGCATAACCCTCTGCGGAAAGAGCCTGCAACTCCATGAAAAATTCAAGCAAATTGTGCAAAGTCAGTTTGGAATTGATAAGTTCAGCACGTATTGTGACAAGGACGAAAACGTCAGGACCGTAGTTTACTCTACAACGCTACGAGGATTCCTTAACTGGTTGGGGTTCAAGACCGGAAAGAAGGATTACGCGGCCTTGCTAAAGAGATGGTTACCGCGCTTCGATCAAAGGCTGTACGTCAGCTTTGTCCTTGGGCTTCTTGCCACAGATGGAACGGCGACGCCATTTTCCTTGATACTATATAGCAGAGACAGAGCTGCTCTCGATAACATTGCTCGCATTGGTAGAAGCCGAGGCATTCCCATTGCGGGACCCGTAGAGCACAACACTCCTCTGGGTAAGGTGTGGAAGACGATCATCAGTGGAAAGTACACGCTGAGAGAGTTTGGCAAAGTCTGCGGTCAGCTCGGCGATATCGGGCGCCTTGTCAGCATACCACGGCCGCCGAGACGTTCCTACGAATACGTGCCACCCACGCTCGTGGCTCTGCTGAAGCGTGCACTTGTAGATGCGGGCGTGAAATACGGCCAAGACTGGACCATCGAGCCCTACCTAAACATGAGAAAGAGAGCTACTTTAGCTACTGTCGAGAAGATTCTTGGTATCCTGAAAACGAGCGGAGTCACGTCCGCACAACACGCAGATACAATAAACTTTGCATATAGGCTGGTAGCTGGCGAGCTGTGGCTGGATGAAATCTGCAACGTTTGCAAGATCAATAAACAAACAACTATGTACGATTTTGGAACGCTCTCGAATAACTTTGTCACAGGATACGGACACGTGATGCACAACTCCAAATGGTATGGTGAGTCTGAAGCCCGCTTGAGGGAGATCTTTGAGCAAGCTGAGAAAAATGCCCCATCGATTGTATTCATAGACGAGCTTGACTCGGTGGCTCCAAAGCGTGAGGAGGTCACCGGTGAGGTAGAGCGGCGAGTGGTGGCAACCCTTTGTACGGCACTCGATGGTTTAAAGTCCCGCGGAAGGGTGATTGTCATTGGCGCAACAAATCGTCCAAATGCTCTTGATCCCGCGATCCGCCGCCCAGGGAGATTCGACCGCGAGATTGAGATAGGTGTCCCAGACCGTGACGGGCGTAAGGAAGTACTGCAAATTCACACCCGTGGCATGCCGCTCGCGAAGGACGTCAGTCTCGACCATTACGCGAATGTCACGCACGGCTTCGTCGGCGCAGACCTTGAGGGCCTGGCAAAGGAGGCTGCGATGAGCGCTCTGCGGCGCATTCTCCCTGAGATAAAACTTGAGGAAAAAATCATCCCATCTGAGGTGCTCGAGAAGCTGCAGGTTACAAAGGAAGACTTTGACGGCGCACTGAGAATGGCCGAACCCTCAGCGATGCGTGAAGTTTTGATTGAGGTTCCCAATGTGCACTGGGACGACGTAGGTGGTCTGGAGCAGGCAAAGCAGGAGCTGATCGAGGCTGTTGAATGGCCGATGAAGTATCCAGATGCTTTCAAGCGTGTTGGCATAGAACCCCCGCACGGTATTCTTCTGTACGGCCCGCCGGGAACTGGTAAAACGATGCTCGCGCGCGCGGTGGCGACGGAGAGCGAGGCCAACTTCATCTCGATTAAAGGGCCAGAGCTTCTGAGCAAATGGGTGGGAGAATCCGAGAAGGGCGTGCGAGAAACATTCCGCAAAGCCAGGATGGCTGCTCCCGCAATAATTTTCTTCGACGAAATCGATGCGCTCGTGCCCAGACGCGGCTCTGGATTCGGGGACTCCCACACGACGGAGCGCGTGATAAGCCAGCTGCTAACCGAACTCGATGGGCTTGAGAAACTTGAAAATGTTGTCGTCATCGGTGCTACAAACCGTCCTGACTTGGTAGACCCAGCGTTACTCCGTCCAGGGCGTTTCGACAGACTGGTTCTGGTTTCAGCTCCCGACGAAAAGGCCCGCCTAGAAATATTCAAAATTCACACGAAGAACATGCCGCTCACGAAAGATGTCGATTTAAAGTTGCTCGCGAAGGAGACTGAGGGGTATTCAGGGTCGGACATCGCCGCACTATGCCGTGAAGCTGCGATGCTTGTGCTGCGCAAGGACATAAAGGGCAAGGAGGTCAGGATGCAGCACTTCCAAGAGGCAATGAAAGAAATCAGACCCTCTCTGGCGCCCGAAACTATCAAGGAATATGAATCCTTCATCGAAAGAAAAAGCAAGAGCGTAACGGGAGAAGCAACCCGAATGCACTACTAACCTTTTTAAGGTCTAGTTCCAATTTAAAGCGGAGGTCATAGCTTGACGCAAATTCTCGCAAGCAGACTTAAATCAATAGGAATCATCTCCGATCGTGGTCTCCAGCTAGGTAGGCTCGACGACATATTGTTTGACGAGAATGACGGCAAGATCCATTCCCTCATAATCAAACCGATCACAAAGGAAACTCTAGAAGGGATACCTCGGGATTCAAGCGGGAACGCATTGATCCCATTCAAAGCTGTGATGTCAATCCGAGATTTCATCGTGGTTAACGAACGTGTGTTGGCGATTCAGCAGCTAAAGACACAGCCCAAGCCCGCACAGCCCGCCCAGACTCTGCCACCCATCCAGGCTCTGCCGCCTACCTTACCATCCGAAGAATAGTCTTGCCGCCAGCTCCTCGGGCAAACCCGCCGCTTTTATTTTCTCAGCTGTATCATCAACGTCGTACTCCGTCCGCTTGTAACTCACCTCGACCTCCTTGTCCAATGTCAGGACCACATAGCTGGCTCTGGGATCGCGATCTCGGGGCTGCCCCACGCTCCCCGGGTTGACGATGAGCTTCCCCATTATCATGCGCTTCATGGGCACGTGGGTATGGCCCAGCACCACGATCTCTGCGTCCGCACCTTCCAAGATTTTAGCGAGCTCTCGGTTAGGATAGTCTGGAAAAACGTATTCGTTAAGAGGGTCGCGGGGGCTTCCGTGCGCCACGTAGATCTTATGTTTCAGGGTGAGCTCGAGATGCGTGGGGAAGTTCGACAAGAATTTTAGATTTCCCCCGCTCAAGTGATCGGCGGTCCAGAGCGCCGCCTGTGCTGCGAGTGAATTGAAGCCCCGTACGTCACGCGTCACCGCCGCGTAATCATGATTCCCCATCACCACCTGTATGTGCTTCGACCTCGCTAGGTTGACCACCTCATTTGGCTCGGCGGCATAGCCCACGAGGTCACCGACGCAGATAATTTGATCAACGCGGGGCATGTCCTTAAGTACAGCTTTAAAAGCGGCGAGGTTTGAGTGGGGGTCGGCGATCAAGCCAATTTTCATAAGTTTCACCAAGGCAAACATAATTATTTGGATATAAAACTAAATAACGTACCCACTCGAGGAAATTAAGTCATCGCTGGAGCTACCGGTTTTAGCAATAATCCCCGAAGACTTTGAGGCGAGACGTTCCGTGGCGTTGGGAGAACCTGTCGTCACCCATATCCCAAAATCCTCCGTCCGCGAGGGAATTCAAGAAGCTCGCCGCGACACTCGCCAAAGTCAGCGATGTAAGCTAAGGATACTTTCTATAGCTTCAGCAGCGCCTTTCCCGTAAGGTGAAGTTGTCACATGGGTGCACGCACGCTTCACTTCATCCGCTGAGTTTGCCACGGCGAAGCTGATCCCAGCTACACTCAACATCTCGATGTCATTTGGGCCATCACCAATTGCGGCTATTTCGGCCAGCGGCACCCGTCTCATCGACGAAACTTTGCGAAGGGCATTCCCCTTGTTAACCTCCGGACTCCTGATCTGGATCGCGAATCCAGAATCAACCGCGACAAGTGACAACCCTTCACGCTGGATGACTTTTCGGACATCCTCAACGGAGACCGTACGCTTGAGCGTCAGGCCCGTAAGGCGCTCGGCTGAACTCCTGGTTTGTTCCAATGGGCCGAAGGTCTGTTCAAGCGCAGCCAGCCCACGGTCGGCCTCCAGTCGATCGCCCAAAACATGTTTTTCTCCAGTCGATCGGTCAAACACGATTCCACCATCTTCCGCTATCAGAGGGCCCGAGGTCCCCAGCATGATCGAAGCAGCCTCTGCAAAAGTCAGCACATTTCCTGTCGCGAGTACCACTGTGAGGCCAGAGGCCTCGGCTTTTCGGACAGCCTCGACCGCTGTCAGGTCCAGCTTTCGATCCCTGAATGTCAGAGTACCATCAATATCAATGGCGACAAGCCGGATCAAAATTTTCACCCGTTCAGTCTCTTATTCCTTGTTCGGTGACGGTGAACACGACCTCCCTTTCAGGAAGGTTCGGGCTGTCAAAAATCCGCGCGATCCTTTTTGGTGGTTTGGACTTTCTGAGGTAGATGCGGGTCGTGGCCGAGTGAGCGAGCACATGCCCCCCAATGGGTCGAGTTGGGTCTCCGAAAAAGATGTCTGGCCTGGCCATCACCTGGTTCGTCACAAAAATGGCCAAGTCATGCAGGTCTGCTATCCGATGCAGGGTCATGAGGTGCCGGTTTAGCTTCTGCTGTCGGTCGGCTAACATCCCTCTCCCCGTGAACTCTGCCCTGAAATGAGCGGTGAGGGAATCCACAACTATGAGTCGTACATTCTCCTCTTCAACCATTTTTTCCGCTTTTTCGGCTATCAGGAGCTGCTGGTCTGTGTTGTACGACCTTATGTAGTAAATGTTTTGGAGGACCTTTACAGGGTCCAAACCCATGCCCATCGCCATGTCGCGGATTCTCTCGGGCCTGAATGTGTTCTCGGTATCTACGTAGATCGCCTTCGCTTCAAGCCCTTTTTGGTCGGGGGGTAACTGAACGTTCACGCAGAGCTGGTGCGCGAGCTGAGTTTTCCCTGACCCAAACTCGCCAAACACTTCCGTCACGGCTTGTGTCTCAACGCCCCCACCGAGCAGATCGTCGAACTGTGGGCTGCTGGTGGTTATCAGCCCTATCTTCTCTCGACGCTCAAGAACCTTGTCAGCAGTTACAAAAAGACCGATCTCAGCGGCTTCCCTGGCAGCAGAGATTATTTTTTTTGCCTGCGCTTCACCGATCTCGGCGACATCGCGAAGCTCGGCCACTGTGGCCACCGCGAGCGATTCAATCGCGTTGTAACCAGCTTCTCGAAGTTTTTGGGCTGTAGCTTCGCCAACCCCCGGCAGGGACTCGAGTGTCCGTTTGCTCTCCTCGGTCAACTTATGCCTCCATTATAAATTTTCATGTCTTCTCTTTTAACTTTTCAAGAATGAATCTTGCCTCTTGCTTTGGGTCCGGGGTCAGCACCTCAGAACCCCTGAGCTCAAGCTGGTTGAAATATTTGTCCTGCCTCGTCGTTCCAGTTGTCACCAGCTCTCTACCGACCAGATTCAACTTGTCGTAGAATTCGGCAAGGTCAGGCGTGCTCTTGAACAAGTCAAATATCTGTTTTGCGTCCATGCAAAGCAGTTGCTCCGCAACCTTGCCGAACAAGACGACACGAATGTTGTCGGTGCCGTCATCCAAAAGGAAGCTGAGTATCACACGGTGTTCTGGCGTCACGACTTTTCCACACTCCTCGCAAGACAGACTCGTGTCAACGCTCCCCAAGCTTCTGCCGCAGTTTGGGCACGTGTCAAATATCGGGCGGCGATGAAAGACTTGCATCACCGTTCCCCCGACCTGTACGCGAATGCCTTCCTTTTCAATTTCAGCTATCTTGAGCCGCTCCACCTTCGGCGTTGCTGCCCCCACCAACTCTACCGGGGGCAGTTCCTCCGCAACGGGATTAAGCTCGATGTGTCCATGACTGCCCAGATGCAGCTCGGGTTGCCCGAAGAGGCCCAGCGTGCTGTAGCAGTCGATTAATTTCAAAACATCACCGACCTTTATTTCCTCCACCTTGTCAGCCTGTTCGTGCCAGAGTGAGACTCTCGTGGTGCCGGTCTCGTCGCCAATGATGATGGACGCGACTTTCCCCTTTCTACCATCCGAGCGGGTGAACTCGCGGGGTTTCGTGGTCTCCATCACTCTGCCGACAACTTCTATGGCGTCCACATTGGGTTCTAGTTCCCCTATTTTCATGCGACTTGGTCTGGGCTCCCCAACACTCACTTCAGGTGGGTTGACCTCTAAGTGAGTGGCCCCGCCGATGTGTACTTCGATTCTCCCACCAAGGCCAACGCGCGAGTAGGCATTCCGCAGGAGCACCACATCGTTTGGCTGAAGTTTTTGGACCAGGTCCGCGGCGCCTCCCCAAAACGAGGCTCGAATGGTACCCGTCTCGTCCGCCAAGATCACGCTGGCAACTTTGCTCGTTGAACCATCATCTCGCTTGAATTCATGCGGCGGGAGTTTGCGTTTGACTCTTGCCGCCATGTCGAGAGTAGGCATATCGGCTTCAATTTCATCTACCCTCAGCGGGCGCTCGGCGAGTTCTGGTAGCTCAGCTGCTTCTCGAGGGGACGAAATCAGACGTCCACGGGAGTCAAGGCTCAGCTCAGTGCGGCCTCCGAGTCCAAGCCGAACCACAGCATTCTCTAGTCTCACAGTGTCGCCGCGTTTCAGACTCTTCGCGAACTCTGCCAAATCGTCCCAGAGCGATACACGCACCTGTCCCGTTGAGTCTGTGATTATTAGAGTTGAGACTTTACCCGTCGTTTTATCAGGGCGCTCAAAGGTTCTGCAGTCGCTTACCGCAGCAACTCTGCCCGAGATATCCACCTCGGCCATTTCCCGCCTCAGGTCAGATATTTTTACAGCGGCCTCAGCCAGTGGTGGAAGTTCTGCAGCGCGTGGGTCGTCTGGGTCTACCGTGATAGTGCCCCGTGTCCCGAGACTCAGCTCAGCTTGCTTGTCGAAACCTTGGCGAACATACGCATTTTGAGCCCTAATGATGTCACCCTTTCGTATCCCCCCGTCTTTAATCAGCGAAGTTTTGTCATTCCACAGCGTGAGCCTGATTTGACCTGTCGCATCCTGTAGCAACAGGCTCCCCACCCAGCCTGAGGTTCCACCGGAGCGCTGAAATTCTCTAGGTTCCTGAATCCGTGCGACGCGGGCCACGATATCTGCTCTCGACATCCCCGGGATCATGTCTTCAACGCGCAGGGCTCGAACCTCGGGTTCCTTGTGCTCGAAAACTATTCCCATCTCGCGGGCCACGATATTCGCGGCCCCTTCCATAGTTACAAAACCGCTCAACTCTTTCTGTTTGTTATGGATGCGGGCCATCAGCTCGTCGTGGTCGATCTTTGAATCTGATAAGATTTTCTCTACCATCTGCTCGAAATTCAACTCAGCACCCAGCCCATGGAACAATTGCTCGCTCCACGCTTAAAAGATTTTGAGTGTGATGGTTGATTGGTAAAATTGGCTTTTCAAAGATGTTCAAGAATTTTTGCCAAGTCCTTTTCGTCCACGATAACATTGCTGAGTTCTTTCACGATCGGCTGGGCATTAAATGCTATCTTTATGCTCGCGTATCTGAACAGCTTCATATCGTTGGCCCCATCAACGACCGTCACTATATCATCCTTTTTTACCTTCAGCTTCATCAGCAACTTCTCGAGGCCGTCAACGCTATTGCTTTTCACCTTCAGCGGTTCGATGCCGGCAAGTTCACCGTCGTTGAAGGTGAGTTGGTTAGCAAAAAGGTGGTCGAACCCGAGCTCTTTTTTGACTCTCTCTGCGAATATCGTGAACCCTCCCGTCACCGCAATTAGGGTATACCCCCTCCTCTTCAGCTCGCCGCATGCTTTGCGTGCCCCTTTCATGTAGGGCATCGAGTCAGCGACTTCGTCAGCGACCTCGCGTTTAATACCATTAAGAGCGTCTATCCGCTGGCGGAGTCCATCTTCCCATTTGATCTCGCCGCGGATGCCTTTGATCGTGATATCGTGGATGAACTTCTTTTTACCCACACGTTCGGCAAGTAGCGGTAGGAACTCAGCGTCCAACAAGACACTTTCGATGTCGAAAATCGCAACTTTAGTGTTCAATTTAGTCCCTCCTTTTATCAACATAGTTTCTCCTTTTAACTTTAGCGGCTGTGTTGAGTTTGTCGAAAAATAGAACGATTTAATAGCTTCTATAGTATAAAAAGAATTGGTGAGTCAATGAGTATCACGAAATCGGATACAGCAAAAGTCATGATTGAAGTGCTTGGGCGGATCAATGATGAAGTGGAGGGCGCAATAGAGACCCTCGAGATCCTCAGCGATGAGGCTACGCTGAAGGGGATCGAAGAAGGGCTGAAGGACATCAAGGCCGGCAACGTGGTCCCATTCGAAGACTTTTTGAAAAAACATGGATATCGATGAGCTATGTACTCCCTCCAGCTGTCTAACCGGTTTGACCGGGAGTTTTCCAAACTTGGTAAGGAAGTACGGGACAGGGTGGTCGAGGAGCTGAGGGAGATATCTAGGAACCCCCACTTGGGCAAGCCGCTGAAAGGACGGCTTAAGGGGCTATACTCAGCCAGGGTCGGAGCTTATAGGATCGTCTATTAAATTTTAGAAGAAAAACGAGCTGTGATTGTGGTGATGGTGGGACATCGAAAAATCGTGTACAGGTAATTTATGATGAGTTCTACAGTTTGGCATGTCTTAACTTTCAATGGGACTGACCAGAAAATCACCTCCGACACCGGAACCTACACGATGACTATAACGGGGATAGGATTGTGGCTGGTGACTTCGAAGTTTCCCTGCTTCTCGAGATCAGGCAACGCAAAGACATTCCCGCTGAGCCTGGCCGCCAGCTGACAATTTAAAAATCACGAACTATTCGACAAACCCAGCTATGTTTCCCATCCTAAAAAAATCCGTAGAATAGTTATACCCGCTTTTTCTCAAGTTCCTTCAGTATGCAGGTTGCTCTATCAAAGCCCACTTTCCCTTCCTCTACCATACGCTTGGCCACGATATCGATGAGTTTCCCTGTGGCACCAGCCGTCACTGCGACGTTTCTTGCATGTAATCTGAGATGACCCCGTTGTATACCTTCAGTCACCAGCGCCCGCATAGCCGCCAAGTTTTGCGCCAGTCCGACTGCAGCCATGATTTCTCCCAGCTCACGCGCAGACTTTACACCCAATATTTTTCTACAGATTTTGGCCACCGGGTGCACAGCCGTCGCCCCTCCAATTACTCCGACAGCGACAGGAAGTTCAATCCTGCCGAGCAAGTCCCCATCGGCGGTTCGCTCCCAGCTAGTGAGCGGCTTGTAGGCGCCACCCATCGCAGCGTAGGCGTGAGCTCCTGCTTCCAACGCACGCGTATCGTTTGATGTCGCTAAAGCCACGGCGATGACTCCGTTCATCACTCCTTTGTTGTGCGTGGCGCAGCGGTAGGGGTCAGCAGCTGCAAAAGCGTAAGCCTGTATGATCCCGTTGACCACTTCCTCGCCCCCGAGCGCCTCTTTTGAGAATGTAGCACTCGCGCGGACCAGCCGGTGGGTGGCGAGGTTTGAGACTATTCTTAGAAAGACTCTGCCTCCTGTCAACTGCTCGATTACGGGCGCGATAGCTTCACACATGGTGTTTATCACGTTTGCACCCATTGCATCGCGCACGTCGACGAGAAGATGGATGATCGTCATCGGACCGAGAAAAGTTTCTATAATCCGTACATCGAGATCCACGGCTCCGCCACCCAGTTTCACTAGAACTGGATCCTGCTCGTTAGCTTTGGCCAAAATCCGCTCTTTTTCAGCGAGTATTTTCTCCTCCGCCTTTAAGGGATTTTTGACATCGACGAGTTGAATTTGCCCTATCATCACAGGTGGGGTGCTTTCGGTGTAGAAGCCTCCACGCGGGCGGGCCATCTTGGCGGCGTTAGATGCGGCTGCCACTACTGAGGGCTCCTCTATGGCCATTGGGATGAGGTAGTCCCTACCGTTGATGAGGAAATTTGTGGCTATTCCTATGGGCAGCTCTGTGGTGCCTATGACGTTTTCGATCATTCGGTTCGCTTGTTCGAGCTCAAGCGCGCCGGTCTTACGCAATAGAGCCACCTCCTCATCACCAAGCCCGGCAAACTCCTGTACAAATTTCAGCCTCTCTGTAGGACTTAACTTGTAGAAGCCAGGTATTTCTGATGTCTTGCTCATGGGTTTCCCTTCTAATTTAGGCCATGTGCTAATTGTGAACTACCACCCTTTGAAAAGGGTGGCTTCTGAGGTCGAACATTGAACGAAACTACCAAGTTCGCTGGATGGCAATGCCCCAGTTCCGGGCTGGCTCACGACAGCCCCTACCTTGGAGACC
>Ga0315296_10000469_pt1 | contig 36930 bp, 22 predicted proteins | sample YL17G14_18_MG_FD_203921 | JGI IMG/M metagenome (GOLD analysis project Ga0315296, IMG submission 203921) | Sediment microbial communities from Yellowstone Lake, YNP, Wyoming, USA - YL17G14_18 | ecosystem: Environmental > Aquatic > Freshwater > Lake > Sediment | place: USA: Wyoming | collected... | reverse complement strand
AGCGTCTGCGCTGAGAAGTCCATTCCGCGCTGCGACCCGTGCCCCCACACGCTGCCGTGATCCATCAGGCCGTAGCGCTGATAGACCTGTTGCCCGCGCATGATCGCGGCCCTGTCGGTGATTAGAACGCCTGCGCCCGTTACCCGCTCCGGATAGGGCGGCACGGCATTGCGGTTGAACCGCCCTCCCACGAGCAGCACAGCCATCGCTGCCACGAATGCGAAGGCAGCCCCGATCTTCAATCCCCGCGGCACGCTCGCCTCGGGCTCCGGTGGTAACGGGTAGTCAGCCACTGACGATTCTCCCATAGGACGGGATTTCTACCTTCGCGCCGCAACTCCTGCGCCGCCGTCGCCGGCGGACCTTCAGACGCCAACCGCCGGATCCGGGCGCGGGTAAGTGCCAACACGAGGCGGGTCGTTTGGGGGCGGCTTCTCCTGAAGCCGCCCTGCTGCTGTACGGACCCGCGGGGTCAGGAGACCCCGCGCCCAGTTAGCAGTTACGGGTGCGGCCTGCGCTTCAGTAAACGAGGCGGCGGAAGTTCTTCACCGTGTGGAAAGAGATGAAGTTGCCGTCGTGGGCGCTCTTGGCCCGCGAATCCCCCGAACGACTGAGTATGTGCAGGTCGTCGCCGTCAATAACCATGCTGGCATAGTGGCGCGACTGCTTGGGCGACGGGCCGATCGCCACGATCCCGGCGAAGCACCAGTCCACGCAGTTCCTGGAGAAATGCAGAACCAGCCGGTGGCGCTCGTTGTTTGGGAGATTGTAGCGTTCGGGCGGCAGCAACTCGGCGCGCGTCATGCTGTCGGTGGCCTGCGAACTGAGCAGCCAGTAGACCCTGGTAACCTCGTCATAGACGATGTGGAATTTCATCTGGCCGCCGGGACAGGGCACGAAAACCACCTTCTTTCCCGACGGCACGCTTTCGAGCATCGTGGTCATCGTGCCGTCGTCGTTCTCGACCACCTTTGCGATTGCAGCGAAACCAGTCCCGCCGGTGTGAGCGCGCATCCAGAGGTGAAACGTTCGCCCCTTGGGGTCGTGCCAGTACTGCGCGGGATCAACGAACTGCACGACATTTGTTTCCAGCCAGCCGATGGGCGCGCACACCCGACGAGGCGCAATGTCCACAATTGCCTTTGCCGGGGTCTTGTAGAATGGCACGCCGAAGTAGTCGAGAGCCTCCGGGTTGACGGCATCGCAGAAAGCGAGTTCCGACGCGAACGTCCAGTTCTCGCGCCTCGTGAGATCATCGCCGACCTTCGCGCGCAGCAGGACGGGCGCCATTTCGTTCACAGCCCATCCCCTCACATCAAAGTGAACCCTCTTCTCCATCGCCAGGTAAATGAAGCCATTGGCGTAATGGACATTGCAGGGCGCAGCGTGCCAATGCTCGCCCTCAGTGAGGCGCACGGGCGCGCTCCAGGTCTGGCCTTCATCGTCGGACCGGATGATCATCAGGTCGTTGTCGTGTCCCAGGACGTAAAGCGACCCGCCTGCGATGAACGGCCTGGCGTGCAGGAACGGGAAGTCAACGCGATGCTTCCACGTCTTGCCGTGGTCATCGGAAGTGAAAACCTTGCCCTGCGAGGGCGACCCGAAATCCCCGTGCACCGCCTTGGCTCCGGGGAGTTTGCGCACGCCCGACCCACCCAGGTCGAGCGTCGCGATGAGTCGTCCGCTTGGGCAGCGCGCAATGCCCGGGCTGTAGCAGAAAACGTTCTGCGGGTCCGGCGATTCGAAAACCTTCACGAAGTCGTTTGCCAGTGGTTGATACATTTGCGGTCTTCCGTCTTTCCTGATTCGCGCGTCGGGGGCACTTGTCCCTGCAGCGCTGGCTGCACACGCCGTGATTAGGCCCAATACAAGAGCACGGGTCACTTTCCACCTCCGTTACAATTCCCTGACGCAGAAGGAGCGCCGCATTGCTGTCCAACCTGCTACTGCACTCACGACATAAGTCCTGCGAACGCCGTGCCGCCCGGACTGACGATTACCCACTGTGCGCCTCTCGAAAGGTGGGATTCTTCGCTTCGCTCAGAATGACACGGGCGGCGGACTGTCATTCTGAATCCGCCAGCCGGCGGATGAGGAATCCCATTGGGATCTGCCAGGAAACTGCGTAACACTCAGGCAGAGGGGTTGTTGACCGGGAGAGGCGCAGCGGATAGAATTGTTCCCCGTGAACACCACCGAACTGACCGGTTTGGCCCGCATCCCGGAAGGGAATCTGGCATGCCGCTGACAGACCGCGAGAACTATCTGCGCACAGCGAGGCTGCAGGGCGGCGAGTGGATCCCGTCCAGCGTGGGGATGTCCGGGGCCACGTGGACTTCGCTGCGCGAGGAACTGGAGGACGTCGTCGCGCGCCATCCCCTCTTCTTCCCGAACTTCAAGAAGGGGCAGCACGACTACGACAAGTGGGACTATGGCCCCGCCCATCGGCCAAATGAGAAGTTCAAGGACAACTGGGGCTGCGTGTGGGACAATGCGTGGGGAGGGCTCGAGGGCCAGGTGGTCGAGCACCCCCTCGCTGATTGGAGCGCGCTTGCGACATACAAGCCTCCCGATCCGCTGGTCCTGGGCGACCGCGGCCCCGTTGACTGGGAAAAGAACCGCGAGAACACGGCGCGCGCTGCGCAGGAAGGCCGCCTCACCAGCGGCGGGGTGCCGCACGGCTTCATGCTCATGCGCCTCTGGTACCTGCGCGGCTTCGAGAACCTGATGCTCGACATGGCGGAGAACAGGCCTGAACTGAGGTCGCTGATACGCATGTTGACCGACCACAACATGGCACTCATCAGGCAGTGGCTCTCGATGAACGTTGACATGGTCTCGTTTGGCGAGGACCTTGGCGCTCAGACTGCCTCGATCGTCAGCCCCCGTATGTTCCGCGAGTGGATCGCGCCCGCATACCGGGATTTGATGAAGCCTGGCAGGGACGCCGCATGTGAAGTCTATCTCCACAGCGACGGCTACATCATGGAGTTGATTGACGACCTGATCGCAGCCGGCGTTACGATCATCAATCCCCAAGACCTGTGCAACGGCATTGATGATCTCGCACGCCAAGTGAAGGGGCGCGTGTGCATATCGCTCGACGTGGACAGGCAGAAGATCGTCCCGTTCGGCACGCGGCGCGAGATCCGCGAACTGATCCGCGAGGAGGTCATGAAGTTGGGTTCACCAAGAGGCGGCCTGATGCTGGTGTGCGGCATCTACCCGCCCACGCCCGCCGAGAATGTGGACGCGGTGTGCTGCGCGATGGAAGAGTTCCGCACCTACTGGTGGGATGGCCGCGCAAGCGGGGCGTGAGCGACCCACTAATGATTCTCCGGTATGAGCGGAGGGCAGAAGGTGGCGCTGCTTTCTGTCATCCTGAGTCCCGATCCGCCAGCCGGCGGACGGGACGAAGGGTCTCGTCCTAGACCAGGCACGGCTGCGTCAAGAATGGGATTCTTCGTCCGTCGGCTGACGGACTCAGAATGACAGATGGCGAAGGGCCCAGAATGACATTTGTATCGTGTGGGGAATGTGCAGAAGGCTGTTGGGAGAGAGGTGAAGATGAAGGACGTCAAGAAGAGTCCGGCGGGCGAACGCAGGCCGCGCCGGTCTGCGAGCACTGTCTATTTCGCCCCCGCTGCCGCTAGCCAGGGCCGCGGGCCATACCAGTATCTCGACCTCCTCTGGGACAAGGTCAAGGCCGCAGAGTGCATCAGCGAGGGCGACAGCGTTGCCATCAAGGTTCACTTCGGTGAACTGGGCAATACGCGCTACGTCCGCCCGATCTTGGTCGGGCGACTGGTGGAACTTGCGAAGCGGGCGGGCGGCAGTCCGTTCGTTACCGACACGACCACACTTTACAGGCACCACCGACACACGATGTTCGAATACCTGGAAACTGCGCGCAAGAACGGCTTCACGGCAGAGACCATGGGCTGCCCGGTGATCATTGCGGACGGGATCAGGAACGCGGGCGTCGAGGTGCGCGTTGCCGGAGCGTACCAGTTGAGAAAGGTAAGCGTGGCGCAGGCGATCCATGATGCCGACGTGCTGATCACTGCTAACCATCTGACCCTGCACCCGGAATTCCCGTGGGCGGCGGCGCTGAAGAACATCGGCATGGGCTGCAGCACCAAGCAGATGAAACTCGCGATGCACGGAAAAACGGTGCACCCGAATTTCAACCTGGACAAGTGCATCGCGTGCGGCCTCTGCCTGAGGCACTGCCCGGGCCGCGCCTTCAGGGTGCGCGACAAGAAAATCCGCTTCGACGCAAGCAAGTGCGTGAGTTGCGGCGACTGTTTCTCGTGGTGCAAGGGCGGGGCGCTGAGGATTCCGTGGGGCGTCGCGATGAAGCACGTGCAGCGGCGGCTGTGCGATGTCGTGAAGGGGGTGCTGTCCACTTTCGGCCGCGGAAAGGTGTGCCACTTCACCTTCGGCCTGGACGTTACGCGTTTCTGCGACTGCGCGGGCACGAGCACCCTGCCGATCGTGCCCGACATAGGAATATTCGCCTCGAAGGACACGGTGGCGATTGACGTGGCGGCATTCGACATGCTGCAGGGCACTGTCGGCTATCCGGGCGGCGAACTGGAGGGCACCGACGCGATGCGCTCAGGCGGTGACAAGGTGAAGGTTTGTTGGCCTTCGGTTGATGCTCGGGCTTTCCTAGACATACTGGCCCGCCCGCGCATCGGCAGCATGAAATACGTCATTGAGCGCGTGGCCTGACGCCCTCCCGGCCGTCCGAACGGTAGCACAGGTTTCTAACCTGTGCATGGACAGGATAAAATCCTGTCCTACCAAGGCACGGGGTAGGACAGGTTTCCAACCTGTCCCGTGGGTTTTCAACCTGTGCATGGACAGGATAAAATCCTGTCCTACCAAGAGACGCGGACTATGGGGACTTGCCCCCGCTGCCCAGTTGGCGCACCCACCTGCGCACGACCTGGGCGGTCGCCGCCTTGGCGTCGAGCAGGGCATCAGCGTACCAGATGTGTTCGCGTGCCGCGATAGCCTTCTGCACTCCTTCCAGGTAGGCCCGGCTCAGTTCGGTTGCCACGTTCACCTTGCTGATCCCGATCTCGATGGCGCGGCTCAGTTGGTCGGCCGGGGTGCCGGAGCCGCCGTGAAGAACGAGGGGCACGTCCGTTGCTTTCCTGATCGCCTGCAGCCGTTCGAAGTCGAGTTCGGGGCGCTGCCTATAGATGCCGTGGGCGTTGCCGATGGCGACAGCAAGCGCCCGAATCCCCGTCCGCTCGACGAACTCGGCCACCTCGTCGGGGTCGGTGAGACGAGGTTCTCCTCCACCCTCGATCACCGGATCGTCCACCCTTCCCACAGACCCGAGTTCTCCTTCGACATCAACGTCCTTCTGCGCTGCCAACTCGACGACCGCGCGCGTGAGACGAACGTTCTCCTCGAAATCATGCTGCGAGGCATCCATCATGACGGACGAGAAGCCCGCCGCTATGCACTCGCGAACGAGTTCGATGTCGGGAGCATGGTCCAGCAGCAGGCAGACCGGCACATCGGCCCGTGATGCGAGGGATGTTACTATGTCAGCCAGGACCCCGGGGCCGAGCAGCGGTATCTCCCAGGTGCCGATCATCAGCAGCGCGGGCGATCGCAGCGCGGCGCACTCCTCGACTATCGCCTGCGCAGTCTCGGCATTGCAGAAGTTGAACCCGGGCACGGCATACCGCTCCTTCTGCGCTCGCTGAAGGAGTGTTGACAGCCCCACCAGTGCGGAGCGCTTCATATCGTCTCCAGACAGTCCTTGCCGATCTGTTGCTCATGCACTCTTCGATTGGGCGGCCACAATAACCTGTCGGGGCCAGCCCTGCGGAGGAGAATCGGGCGGCGCGACGAATTGTGCACAGTGCGCCGGGGCACGGCATCCGGCCTTCGTCCCGATCCGCCAGCCGGCGGACGGGACTACGGCGGAGTAGGCTGCCGTGCCCCTACTCTGGCGTCAGCATGAGGATCAATGTTTCTGGCGGAATGTGCCAGGCAAAGGAGCATGGAGATGAGGACATTCGGACTTGCAGCAGCGCTGGCAGCAGGGCTGGCGGTGGTTTCGTCGGCCTCGGCGCTGACGATTGATGCGGCAATCCAGAAGAAGTGCAGCGGGTATCGCTACCAGGCTCTTGAAGGCCCGAAGCCATTCCTGCTGCTTTACTCGGACGGCGTGAGGCCTGAATTTCTGGTTGACCACGCTGACCGGCTCGTAAGCGCGGGCTTCGACGGCATACTCCTTGGCAACATAATGGGCAACCAGACCTCGGACGTGTGGGCCGCAGATAAAGACCCGTCGAGCGCAGGTGAAGCAGATGCGACATTGCAGGCTGCGCGCCGCGCGAACGCCGCGTGCCGCCGCGCCGGCATGACCCGCAACTTCCTGCTGGCATCCTTCAGCGGCCAACTGCCGGACTGGTGGGATGACATCGCCTGGGCCAAGATACATGACAACTTCCGCCAGGCCGCCCGTTTTGCGCGCGCCGCTGGCTTCGCCGGCATTTGCATTGACAGCGAGTATGTCGGCGAGCAGTATCAGTACCTGTGGCCTGGCTATACATTCGACCACTACACGGTGGCCGATCTGCGGCGCATGGCGAGGGCGCGCATGAGCCAGATGGCGGCCGCGATGTATGATGAGTTCCCGCAGATGGAGTTCTTCCTGGTGCACGGCGTTGACACGCCTATCGCAGTCGAGATGTTTGCCGGGTGGGTCGAGGAGGCTGCGCGCCGCGATGCTCCAGGGGGCTTGCAACTGGCGACCGAGGGCACCTACAGCGCGTGCAGCGTGCCCTTCATCCTCGCCGATGCCGTTGACCACTTCCGGGTGGTCGAAGAGCGCCTGAGCACCAAGGCCAAAGAGTACTGGCGCAAGCGCTGCGGCCTATCGCCTGGCGGGTGGCCGCTGAGCGTCTCCGTTGATTTCGACGGCAAGCCCTTCAAGCAAGCACGCCTCAACCTCGAGGAATTCCGCGCGATGATGGCGGGTCTGAACATGGCCAGCGCGAAATACAATTGGATCTACCCCAACGGGCCTTCGTGGTGGCAGGCCGACGAAGAGGAGGTAAAGCAATATCGCCTGTCATCGTCGGCCGCGCTGGCGCCGATCGCGAACCTGAAAGAATACCATCGCATCGCCGGGACGCCGGAACAGGTTGACGACGCGAACATGAAGCGCGCCAGCCGCGCGCTGCGCACGATGTCCGTCAGTGATCCTGACCAGTTGCTTTCTTCGCTTGGGCTTCGCGCTGTGTGGACTGTGCAGCACCCCGGCAATCGCCTTGCACGCACGTTCATCCCGGCCGACTACCGGGCGTTCGATGGGACGGCGCGCCAGGCGGACAGGATCGCAGCCGATGAGGAACTGGGACGGCGGCCAAATGTAACGAGCGTCTTCGGATTCGTGCGCGAGTTCAGCGTCATCGGGCCTTTCAGCAACGAACGGTGGGAAGGGCACGCGCGCCCTTACCCTCCTGAGCAGAAGATAGACTTCAACGCGACATATGACGGCATCAGCGGCCCGGTGCGCTGGCAGCAGATCACGGTGCCCGACGGCCAGGGATTCGTGGACTTCGCCTCGCTCATGAAGCCGAAGGATTGGACGGTTGCCTACGCGCTTTGCTACGTCCACTCGGCAACCAGTCAGCGGGCCGAGATAAGAACAGGCACCAACGACGCAATCAAGATGTGGTTCAATGGCCGGCTGGTTGCCGACTACCAGACTGCGAACGGCCGCTGGGCCATCGTGGACGACGACATCGTGCCGGTCACACTTCTCTCTGGGTGGTCAACGATACTCGTGAAGGTTGCACAGACCGTAGGCAACTGGGGCATGTATCTGCGCATAACCGACCAGAATGGCGTCCCGCTGCGCGGGCTGCAGTTCGCAGCAAGACGCCGATGAATGCCCTGCAGCGCAAGGCGACAATTGACTTGGAATAATGCGGGGGATAACATGGGGGACAATCACACCGCAGGAAGAGCGACGCTTGGCGACTTTGGCGACAACCGTCGGCGGGCTGTCTGACGCATCGCAGCGCCTGAAGGAAACGGTGCTGGCCGAAGCATGCCTCTTTCACGAGCGCAACATCCTGATGGCCGAGTCGTTTCGCGAGACGGAAGGAGAACCCAGCCGCCAGATGCGCGTCGCGAAGGCGACGGCCCACGTTTTCCGCCACATGCCGGTACAGATCCGCGATGGCGAGGTGCTCGTCGGCTACCACCCATCGTCCCGCCTCGAGGGCCAGATGCTGGAGCGCCACAAGGAGGCCGAGCGCTACCTGCATGGGGAGAACTGGCACGGCTTCGGCTCGGAGGGTCATCTCGCCCCAGACTATCCCAAGATCCTCTGCGTCGGGCTGGCAGGCATCGGGCGCGAGATCGAGGAGAGGAAGCGCGCGCTCGACATGACTCAGCCCCAGGCCCCTGCTCGGGAGGTGTTCTACAGCGCCGCCGCCGTGTCGCTCCAGGGCCTGCAAGTCTTGATCCGCCGCTACGCCGACCTCGCGCGCGAAATGGCTGTCGCAGCGCCCGATCCTGCCTGGGCTGAAGAGTTGAGCCGCATTGCCGCGGTCTGCGACCACATCGCTGCCGAGCCGCCGCGCGATTTCCGCGAGGCGATCCAACTGGCGTGGTTCGTCTGGCTGGGCGTTGCTATCGAAAACGGGGCCGGCCACTGCTGTTTCGGCCCGGGCCGCATGGATCAGTACCTTTTGCCATACTGCGCGGCAGAGCGCGACGCAGGCACCCTCGACCAGGCTATGGCCGATGAACTGCTCGACCAGTTGTTCATCAAGACCAACGAGTTTGACGGCCGCGAGATGAGCGCCGTGATCATCGGCGTCGCCGGGCGCAAGCCCGACGGCACAGACGCCACCAATGAACTGTCATACGCGATGCTCGAAACCGCAAACCGCGTCCAGATGTACTTTCCCGGCCTGGACATCGCATGGCACAAGGACATCTCCCCGCAATTCAAGCGCGCCGCCTGCCGCCTGCTGCGAAACGGCAAGAACCAGCCCAGCGTTTTCAACGACGAGGTGATCGTCAGGGGGCTGATGCGCTACGGCGTTCCATTCGAGCACGCCGTTGATCACCTGCCGAGCACGTGCACCGAGACCTCGATAGCGGGACGCTGCAATCCCTGGGTCGCATTCCCCTATGTCAGCCTTCCGCTCGCCTTGAACAAGGCCCTGTTCGGCGGCAAAAGCGCGCTGGAGTGGACCAACGATTCCGCATCCACCGACCTGCCTCAGAACTACGAACAACTCCGCCAGGCGCTGCACCGCGAGATCAGCGCAATCGCCAACGATGCCATCGCCTTCGGCCTGCGCTGCCAGATGCAAGAATCATGGCATCGCCCCTTCCCCCTGCTCTCCTGTTTCATCGAGGGCTGCCTGGAACAGGGCAAGGACATCGGCCACGGCGGCGCGCTCTACAACTTCCTTCAGCCCGAGGCCGTCGGCACCACGAACGTCGTGGATGCAATGGCCGCGATCAAGGTCCTGGTTGATGAGCAGAACCGCTACACGCTCGACGATTTTCGCCAGGCCCTGCGCGATGACTGGGAGGGGCACGACCAATTGCGCCGCGCAGTTCTGGAGGAATGCCCCAAGCACGGGAACGATGTGCCATGGGTCAACGACCTCTTCGCCGAGATCGGCGGCACGTGGTGTTCCGCGATCGAGGGCCACGTCAACTACTACGGCGGCCCGGTCTTCCCCGGCTTCCTCGGCTGGGTCATCTGGTATATCGAGGCCGGCAATGTTCCCGCCACCCCGGACGGCAGGCGCAAGGGCGAACCGATGGCCAATTCCATCGGCCCGCGAACCGGCATCAAGACGAAGGGCATTCCGGCAATGATGCTTTCGCTCAGCAAGTTAGATCATTCGCGCGGCCTGGGCGGGATCGTTACCAATGTGCGCCTGCAAGCCGAAGCCCTGCGCGAGGAGGCCGGGGTCGAGCGCCTGGTCGGCCTGATTGATGCATGCATGGAACTCGGCATCTATCACATGCAGTTCGATCTCGCCAGCAGCGAGAAATTGCGCGACGCCCAAGCCCACCCGGAGGGCTACAACGACCTGTTCGTCCGCATCGGCGGTTACCTCGTTCCCTTCACCCTTCTGCCCCGATTCGTTCAGGACGAGGTCATCGCCCGCACCGAGATGGGCCTTTGATGCCGGCCGCGAAATCCTCGATCGCTTCGCGCCGCCGCGTGAAGGGCATCATCTTCGCCATTGACCAGACTGGGATGCACGACGGGCCGGGCCTCCGCATGGCCGTGTATCTCAAGGGCTGCCCGCTGCGGTGCATCTGGTGCCACAGCCCGGAGTCGCAGTCCCCGAAGCCGGAGGTGGTCTGGTATGAGGCTCGCTGCAAGCGCTGCGGCGCGTGCATTGAGGTCTGCCCGCAGCACATCCGCGGCTGGAACGGACAGCCGCCGCCAGATGCTGCCTGTCTCGCCTGCGGCAAGTGCATCGAGGTCTGCAACAACCAGGCCCTGGAGGTCAAGGGCTGGTCCGCATCTGCAGGGGAGATCGCGGATGAAGCCGTCCGCTTGCTGCCGTTCTTCCGCGCCTCCGGCGGCGGGGTAACCATCACCGGCGGCGAGCCTCTGTTTCAACCTCGTTTCTCATGGGCCGTCGCCAGCCTCTGCCGCGAGCATGGAATTCACGTCGCCGTCGAGACGAGCGGCTGTGCGCCGTGGCCTCATCTCGCCCGCCTGGCGTCGGCAACAGACCTTTTCCTGTATGACCTCAAGCAGGCAGACGCAGCATCGCATCGCACCCACACGGGCGCCTCCAACCGGCGCATCCTGGCAAACCTGGGGCGCCTGGTTCAGCAAGGCACCCGGGTCGTCGTCCGAGTGCCTGTGATACCCGGATACAACGGTTGGCCCGACAGCATCGCCGCCATCGCTCGCGTTGCTGCCGAGCGAGGGGTGACCGACATCACGCTACTCCCGTATAACCCCTGCGCGCCTGGCAAATACTCCTGGCTGCGCCAGCCCTATCCTCTGCAAGGAACGCAGGTGCAGACCTCCCAGGAAATGGGGACGCTGGAGGACATCGTCCGCGCAGAAGGCCTGCGCGTCGTGCCAGCGTAGAGCCGTTTCCCGCGCGTCGCAGGTGAGAGGCGGGGCGCGCCACAGGAACCGTCGGCGTGCGACGCGAATTCGGCCGACAATGTGAAGCGCACGATCTCGACATATGAACTGGAAGCAGTGTTGCGGCACTATGATGTCGGGCCGCCAGTAGAGCCGCCGGAGTCGGGCGGGGGGACGGCGAACGCGAACCTGAAGATCACCACAGCATCAGGCACGTATTTCCTGAAGCGGCGCAACCCGAAATACGCGCAGGAGAGTTTCGTCGCGTTCGATCATGCGCTGATGGAGCACATGGCGCAGTATGATGTGAAGACGCCTCTCGCAGTCATCACGCGCGAGGGCAAGCGCTGGCTGCGCATTCACGAAGACGTTTACGAATTGTTCCCGTATCATGACGGAGGCCCGCACGATCGCAACTCGTTCAGCGAAATTGCCGCGGCAGGCAGCGCGCTGGCAAAGTATCACCGCGCTGGTCGGAGTTTTCGCGCTCCGCCCGGCAAGCAATGGCCGCGCTATGATGATCCTCGTTTGATACGCGAGGGCATTGAGGCGATCCGCGCTGATCTCGGCGAGCGGCTGTCCGCTGAGGACGTGCAATACCTTGTCGAGAACGTAGCAGCGCTGGAACGCGAACTGCCGGACGAACGATACCGCGGCCTGCCTAAACTGGTGGTGCACGGCGATTACCATCCCGGCAACATGAAGTTCCTGGACAGCGAGGTCTCGGGTATATTCGACCTCGACTGGGCGACGGTGCAGCCGCGCGTGCGCGACCTGGCCGATGGCATCTTTCTCTTCGCAGGCGAGCGCGCCAGCGACATTGACGCCTCCGACATCTTTTCGCTCACTCAAACCTGGCAGCCGTCCATCGAACGAGGGCGCACTTTCCTGGGCGCATACCTGGCGACCGAGATGCTGAGCGACGAGGAATTGGAGGCATTGCCGCTTTTCGTGCGGGCGCGCTGGCTCTATTGCCGGGTGGCGGGCATGGTCAAGGTGCTGCGGGAGCGGCGCATCGAGTATTTCCTCGCGGGACTGCTGCAGCCACTGCGAATGCTTGATGGGATGGAGCGCCTGTTCTGAACCCCCGGACCCATCAGCAGTTGTAGCCGCAGCCTTCAGGCTGCGGGGGTGCTAGCCACGGTGCCATTCTGCGCGGGCTGAAGCCCGCGGCTACAGGGCGGCTCGGGCACTCAGTCAGAAGCCTGGTGGAGGACGGGGGGCGACGGCGTTGCACTGGGCGAGGCGCGGTGGCGTAGGGAAGGCCAATGGCAATGCAGAAGATGGGGCGGACTGCGAATGCGGTTGCGTGTCCAGCGATGGGGAGTTCCGCCGAAACTGAAGAGGGCGCAGCAGGCGTGTCCGTATCGGAAGCGCCGGCGCTGCCGATGCCGGTGGTTGAGCGAGCGGCGCGGCTGTCGTATGCGCAGGCGATGCTTGCCGCGATATACTCCGCCTCTACCGGCGGGATGTTCCTGATCGGATACGCGCTGAGGCTGGGGGCGAACAATGTGCAGATCGGGCTGATGAGCACGATCCCCATGTTCTGCGTCGTCATGCAGATGGCCGCCGCTGCGCTCGTCGAGCGAGGCATCAGCCGACGGAAAATGACGATCCTGGCAACGCTTGGAACGGTTTCATGCTGGGGGCTGGCGATCTCGATCCCCTATGCCGCGCGTAGCGCGACCGCGCCGATCAAGGTGGGCATGCTGATAGCGGCCATGACGCTTGTCACAATATTCATGCATGTCTGGAGCAATGCGCGCGGCAGTTGGTTGGGCGATCTGATCCCTGCGAGTTTTCGCGGCACTTTCTTCGGCCGGGTGAACATGTACGCGGGAATCATCGGCGTCTTCTTCGCTCTCGCCGAGGGGGCATTCCTGGACTACGTCAAGCGCCTGGGCATCGGCGCGTTCACCTGGCTGTTCGGCTTCGGGATGGTTTTCGGGCTGCTGACTGCGCTTCTCTTTGTCCCGCAGCCCGATATTCCCGTCCCCAGGCACGCGCCCGGCGCCAGATTCGCGCGCCTGGTGAGAGAAGCCTTCGGCAACCGCTCGCTGATGCTGGTTGTGGCATTCGGGCTCCTGTGGTCAATGCAAGCGATTGCTTCCCCGTTCTTCGCGACCTACATGCTGCGCGATCTGAAGATGCCGTTCCTTGGCGTCGGGCTGGTGAACTCGGTGGCAACTCTGACCCTGCTGGCATCGTCGCCATTCTGGGGCCGGGTGGTGGATCGCTATGGCTGCCGGCCGGTGCTGATCGCGTGCGCGGCAACTGTCGCGCCGCTGTATCTGATCTGGCTCGTGATCCCCAATGCGCGCGCAGCATACATTGCGCTTCCGCCAGTCAACCTGATCCTCGGCTTCGGCGTCGCTGGGATCTCGGTGGCTATCAGCACAATCCTTTACAAGGTTACTTCGGCTGTCGGCCGATCCGTGCAGTTGGCGCTCTATTCGATTGTCGTGGTGTTGTGCGCAGCGCCGCTGCCCACCCTGGGCGGGTGTCTGCCGGGCTGGTTGAATTCGCTCGGCATTCGCGCTGACTTGCGGGTTACGTTCTACGCATCGAGCATATTCATTCTTGCCGCTGCATTCGCGGCACGCTTCATAAAGGAACCGGATTCCAGGCGCACGCGCGAACTGGTGCGCAATCTGCCGGGACACCTGCGCGAGCCCAGAACGCTGGGCTAGCCGCGCGAAAGGAGTATCGAGCAGTGAGGAGATGTGCACGGCTTATCGGGACAGCGGCGCTGCTGGTCGCGCTCCTGCAGGCGGGGGCAGCGCGCGGCGGGCTCTCGCACCTGCCGGTTCTTCGAGATGCCGCAGCCGGCCGCGCTTCATCCTCCGACCGCAAGGGCGGGAATGCGGACGCCTGGGCGTTCAACCCGGGGCAGACGCGCGAGTTGGCGAATATCGAGGGGCCGGGGGCTATCACCCACCTGTGGTTCACGATCGCTGCACGCGATCCGGGCTACTACCGGAAGATCGTGCTGCGCATTTATTGGGATGGCGAGCGATCCCCCAGCGTCGAGTGCCCGATCGGCGATTTCTTCGGCCTGGGTCACGGCCAGTATTACCGCTACTCGTGCGCCCCGATCCAGATCGGCGACCGCGGCGGGCTCAATTGCTACTGGCGCATGCCGTTCGAGCGGTCGGCGCGCATCATGGTAACGAACGAGTCATCATTGCCGATGGGCATGTATTTCTATGTGGACTACGAACGCTACCCGGCGGGCAAGCAGGACATGCGGGGGGTGGGGTATTTCCATGCGCAATACCGCCAGGGCCGGCCGCCGCAGAAGGGCGCTGACTACACAATCCTGGATGCGAGAGGCAAGGGAGTTTACGTTGGCTGCAATTTCACGATCCAACTTGGCAGCCCTGGCTGGTGGGGCGAGGGGGATGACAAGATATATGTTGACGGCGCGAAAGAGCCGGCGATATGGGGCACGGGGTCAGAGGATTACTTCGGCGGAGCGTGGGGATTTCCCAACACGGCCTATGCGAACCTTTACACCGGTGTTCCTCTCAACGGTTTCTATGAGACGGGGGCGATAACGAACTGCTATCGCTACCATATCGAGGACCCCATTCCGTTCCAGAAGGCGATCCGCGTGGACATCGAGCATCGCGCGGGCGACTATATAAGCACCGTTGCGTACTGGTATCAGACGGAGCCGCATGCTCCATTCCCGCCTCTTCCGCCCGTGCTCGACCGCCTCATCGAGGAACAACGCAACGCATATGTCGAATTCGCGGCGGCCGAGATAGAGGACTACGCGGGGGTCTTTCGCGTGGAGAATGCCCCGGCGGATGCTCTCCAGATTGAGAAGATGAGCAAATACGTTGGCAAGTGGAGTTTCAACGCGCAGGTGGTATTCAAGGCTTTCGTTCCAGGGGCCCGGCTCATCCTGCCCACAGGAGGAATCCCTGGGTTGAAGAGCCTGACGCTGTGGTTTACTCGCGGCCCTCAGTATGGGACGTTCCGCATCCTGCAAGGGGAAAAAGTGGTTCTCGAATCCTTCGACGGCTATGCGCCGCAAGTAACGCGCGCCGAGCCGGTTGCCCTGACTTTCCCCAGGCCGACGGGAACGGATGACATCATCTTCGAGATCGTGGGAAGGAACGAGGCATCTAAAGGCTATTGGCTCGGCATTGACTGCGCGAGAACAGGTGGATAGGCGGTTACTCCGGCCAATGGATCGGGAGCGTGAGAGTGAGACCAGGGGCGCTTCGCACAATGGTGTTGGCGTCGCTTGCGACCATCGCGCTTGTAGTGGGCGCGACGGATGCGCGCGCAGGGGCGCAGTTGAAGGCTATGGCAAAGGGATTACAGGTCGCATTCGAGGTAACCCCGGCTAGGTTGGGCCGCCAACTGGTGCGGGTATCTCTGCCCTTGCCAAGGAGACTGGTGGGAGAGGGGCAGACGCTGGTCGCGTCTGACGAGAGACGCACCATCACGGCGGCTGTACGCGCGTTGACCTGGCATGGGGGCGCAGGGCAGGCTGCCCGGTCGGTGCAGCGCGCGCTCGTTACGTTCCCGTACAACTTCGCAAGCCTGAATCCCGTCAGGTTCATCGTGAGGCCGACGACAGCCAGCGCCGAGACAGCGCCTCGTCTGCCCGTGGATGTGAGGGTCAGGAGCGAAGTGGTTACGGTCGCCTATCGCGGCGGGGCGACCCTGAAAGCGCGCCTGGTAGCTCCCGCGCGGACTTCTCGCGCGCAGGGCAAGGCGGAACTCGTCGAATCGAACGCGCATTTCCTCTGGAAGCGCACGAGACTGCCCGATCCGCAGTGGCCTCGAATAATCGAGGTGCGGGCAGATGCGCTTGGCGGAGTGGTCCTGGTTGCGCACCTGCAGCGCAACTTGCCGGGCGACGGTCGGGCGCCGGATTTCGGCTGGGAGGTTGAGACTCAGCCGTCTGACTGTTACCTGCGAGAGGGTGTCAAGAAAACCAGGGTCGCGGCAGAAGGGGCAACGCACTCGTTCGCGGACGGGAAGCCATGTCTGTTCGAGTTTGAGGGCGGCCGTTATCGCATCTACCATCCGTGCGCGCCGTTCAAGAGGCGAGGCAGGGTTGAAGTGCGGCTGGACGAGAAAGGGACGCTGCAGTATCGCTACCTGCGCTGCACCGCAGAAGAGAAGGTGCCCATGCAGCAGGCATCGTGGCAGCGCGCGGAGATCGTGATCGCGCCATCGTCGCTCGCCGCGCTCACGCCGACCCTGGAATACCCGCATGGGGTCAAGGTGGACTGGCGTTCGTATGACGCGCTCTATGGGATGGGCCAGCCGCTTGACCTGAAAGGCGAGCGCGTGCTGTCTGCTGCGCTGCGCTATCACCACGATGCCATCATGCACAGCGCGGCGCGCGGCGATGACTGGGGAAATGTAACTGCCTACGCCGATGGCAGCCGGACGGGCGCGGCCTTCGGAATGAACCGCCTCAATCACTGCGCGGCCATCTTCGAGGAAGGATGGCGCAGCGGTGACCGCCGCCTGCTCGAGGTCGCGGTGCTGTGGTGCGAAAACTTCCACGACCAGACCATCTGGTGGGGGCCAGGCGAGACCGGAGGCACGCGCTATAACAACATGGTCGCCATGGGGAAGACGCCCCCGGACAATGATCAGTCCTACATGTGGCGCTCAAACAGCGCAGTGAGTTTTTGCACCAAGGGCTTCGACGCCTTTCTTCTCGCTTACGAGCAGACCGGAGACCCGCGCATGATGGAAGCGCTCGAAGCGCAGGTTGGCTACGCAGAGAAGTCCGTTCACGCTGACCAGGGCGAGGCCCGCAATATAGGCATCGCGCGAGATTTCCTGCGGCTCTATGAATACACCGGCGAGCAACGCTTCCTCGACCAGGCCCTGCGCCTGTTCCGCGAACTGCGCACCAAACTCTCAGCGGGCGACCTTTTCAGCCAGAGCGGCCATCCCATCGTCCCAAATCCGCCTTTCATTGACGATGACCAGGTTGGCTATCGAAACCCATTCGCGAAGCCATACATCATCGGCTATGCCCTTGCCGGATTGCCTGAGTTAGCTCGCCATGCGCCGGAAGAAACCAAACTGCGCGATGTCGTGCAGGCGGTCGCGGATTTTCTCGCAGACAGCCAGGATCCGATCGGCGGCTGGCGCTACCCGCATCCACGGTCGAGTTACGTGATCATGAGCCAGGCGATGGAGCACGCATGGCAACTGGTGCAGGCGGACAGATTCCTGGGCGCGCAGGAGAAACACCTGGATGCGATAGAGCGCGTGCTGCGCCAGCGCATCCACGGCTGGAAGCAGACGGGCAAGGTTTTCGGGGGATTGACCGGCTGGGAAATCGCCACCGGCAAGGTGAAACAGCGAAGCGAGTTGCATAACCTGTATCAACGTCCGGAAGACCGCGATTTCGCGCGCGACTACGTTGAGGGGCAGCCTCACGTCGGTTCCAGCGCGCCCGAGGGGATCGTGCATTTCCCCGAGGTGCTTGCGTTCTATCTCGAACACCGTCCTGCCTCGCGCCTGCTTACGCCGCCTGCGGGCGACGAGCCGCTGGGCAAAGTCCTGGCGCGGGTCGCGGGCAACTGAGGATACAATGGGATTCTTCGTCCGCCGGCTGGCGGACTCAGAATGACATTTGTGGATGCGGGAGGGTGAGTATGAGGTGGCGCATGGATGTCCTGCGTTGGTCGCTCGCGGTTTTGGCCGCGATCGTGTGCGCGGCGTGGATGAGCGGAGCAATACTTGCGCAGGGGATGGAGGGAAAGAACGTGATCATCACTGCGAAGAATCCGGATCCGAAGAACCTGCCGACGCTGAGTGTGTGGGAAGAGGAGAGTTTCGGCAAAGAGCGCAAGTTGCTGATGGTGGCGGCGAGTTTCCCGAACGTGCCGGATTTCACGTGCGATTCGTGGTGCTATGAGAGCGAGGTTGATTTTGTGACCGCAAAGCCCCTCAGCGGCGGACGGCTGGAACTGCGGCACCGCGTGCGCGCGCATCCGGAGATTATCATCGCGACCACCGTTACGCCGGAGCCCGGCGCGGTTGAGTTCGCCGCGCGCGTGGAACTGGAGAAGGGCAAAAAGCGCGCGCTTCCGCAAGATATCCTGACTCCCAACCTCTGCTGGCAACTCAGGCGCGCGCCGGGTTTTCGCAGCAAGCCCGACCCGTATCCGGAGTTCGTGAAGCGGTGCTTCATCTTCACTCCGAACGGCGTTACTTTTCTCGATAAGACCCCGCGCCGCAAGATACCCTGCCGCCCGGCGGACGATCCCTACAACAACCCGCCCTGGGTGCAGATGTATGTCGGGACCTGGCAAAATGTGCCGCAAGTTGGGCCGACCTCTTGGGCGGATTACAGCCCTGACCGCTACACCACCACCATCATCGGCGCTGTATCGCGCGACGGCAAGTATCTGACCGCGATCGCGAACGATTCGGCAAGCACCATGTGCCAGGCATGGCACGACTGCATGCACAACAACCCGCAGTGGCTTCCTGCCAGCGCGCCGCCCGAGAAACGCATGTGGCGCTTGAGGATCTACGCCATGGAGAACGATCCCGATGCGCTCGTCGCGCGCGTTGCCAACGATTTCCCGGCTGCAACGCGCCACTATTTCCAGGCCCCTGGCGTCGCGCACAATCTCCCCATGTTTTACGGCCGCCTGGCACAGCGGCTCACGTTCCCGCTTTCTTGGCTGTCGGGCAAGCGCAAGGATTTCGCAGCGTGGCGCAAGGCCGCGCGCGCAAAGGTGCTGCAGTGCATGATGGCTGCGCCTCCAAAGGTTCCCTTCGAGCCGCAAGTAATCGCCGAACAGGACCGGGGTTCCTACGTCGCGCGCAAGATCGCCTTCAACATCACCGCGGACAGCCGGGTCCTGGCCTACATGCTCGTGCCGAAAGGGAAAGGCCCCTTCCCTGCCGTTCTGCTGCTTCACGATCACGGCGCGCGCTTCGACATCGGGAAGGAGAAAGTCATCGAGCCATTCGATGACAGGCCCGAACGCATTGCATCCGCCAGGCAGTGGGTTGATGAGTTATACGGCGGCCGGTTCATCGGCGATGAACTAGCGAAGCGCGGTTACGTTTGCCTCTCGACCGATGCTCTCAACTGGTCGGATCGGGGAGGAGCCGGCTACGAGGGCCAGCAGGCGCTGGCGAGCAACCTGCTGCACCTCGGCACATCTTTGGCCGGCCTGATCGCGCACGAGGACATGCGCGCAGCGGAGTTCCTGGCTGCGCGCCCGGAGGTGGACAGCACGCGCGTGGCAGCGATGGGCCTGTCAATGGGCTCCTTCCGCACGTGGCAGGTAGCCGCCCTGTCGGATCACATCGCGGCGGGCGTGGCAGTCTGTTGGATGGCTACGATCAAGGGGCTGATGGTGCCAGGTCAGAATCAGACCGTCGGCCAGTCGGCATTCACCATGAACCACCCCGGGCTCAAGAACTACCTGGATATTCCCGATGTAGCGAGCATCGCGTGCCCGAAGCCGATGCTATTCTACAACGGCACGCAGGACGGGCTCTTCCCGGTGCCGATGGTTGAAGAGGCATACGCGAAGATGCGCAAGGTCTGGGAATCGCAGAACGCGGACGACAAGTTGGTTACGAAACTCTGGAACGTGCCTCACGTCTTCAACCGCGAGATGCAGGAAGAAGCCTTCTCCTGGCTCGACAAACAACTTGGAGTCAATCAGACCCCGCGGAGTCGGTAGCCGGGTGGTCTATCGTGTAGGGGCGGCCCCCTGTGGCCGCCCGCCTGGGCTGTCTGTCAGTCGGTGAGTCTGCGCAGTAGTTCCAGGCTCTTCGCGACGAGAAAGTCGTCAATTCTATCGTCGAGGCGGTATGGGCCATAGATCGCGTCGGCGACCATGACCTCGAACCCGCCGCGCGCACGCGCCTCCCTGGTTACCAGGTAGCCAAGCGATCCGTTGGTTGTGCTGGCAATCAGGGTGTGCGGGAAGGGCGCTGCGTGTTTTATGCGCAGGCCGATTTCTGCGAATAACTCGCCGGGGAACGGCACGATGGCTGCGTCGCCGATCCGCAAGAGCGTCTGCAAGAAGGGCCGACGCGTCCTCACCTGGCCTGACTCCCATTCCGCGAGCACGGCCCGGCAATGCTCCTTGCTCGCGATCTCGAACCAGTTCCTGGTGCTCGCCGGCAGCGCCTTGAGTTTCGCCTCCGCAGCATCGCGCGGCTCGAGGGGCGCCCACGGAAGCGCGATTTCCTCGGCGAGGACTTGCATCTCCACATCGTCCCGAAGGCAGATCGTGCCGAAAACGCGCGCTGCCTCGCGCCCGACAACCGTGCCGACCTCGACCGAGCCAGCCGCCCCCGGCCGCGTGTTGCGCGGGGCCACATCGCCCACAACGCCGTTCAACAACATCGCAACGCCCCCCGTGCACGCCTCGACGAAATCAACCGCCACGCCAGGCCAGTCGCGCGACACTGCGCGGCTGTCGCCGCCGCGCGTGGTCGGGTGCGCGCCGTAGTTGACGACGCTCGCCAGATTGCCGTCCGCCGTGTCGAAGCGCAGCACTGTCAATTCGGGGTCATATGGCCCGAAGGGATTCACTCCGAGCACTACCTCGCCGTCCTCGCGGATCTGCCGCCGGTTCACCCCGGCATCACAGCGGCCAACGCCGACGCCGAATCGGGCGGGCTGGCGGCGCGACCATGCCTCACAGACGCAATCCACGACGCGCGGCAGCGCAAATGCGATATAAGCCGGATCCCTCTTATTGAACCCCCAAACGCTCTGCGTCTGTGGGGCTGAATGCGTCTGGATCGCGTGGATGATCATGTTACCAGCGGGAATGCCGGTCCTCTCTTGCACCGCCGAAGCGATGGCGAATCGCTCTTCTTCCTCGATGATGACCCAGTCGAGCACCAGCAGCACCGCGCGCTGGTCGCCCTGCTCCAGGGCCAGCGCAGTTGCGTGGAGCGCGTCATCAACGCGCTCCGCCAGGCGGTTGGGAGCAGCGTAGCCCGCCAGCCATGTCCCGATATTCGGAGTTACATCCACCCGCGCCACGCCGGCCAGCAGTGGAATGGACGAGTGCATGGTATGGTTCATTGCCTATCCTCTGTGATTGCTGATCGGCCCGTGCAACATCATTTCCGTGCTTGCCTGCCGGAGGAAGACTACTTCCGGCAACTGCTGTTTCCCTGCTTGTGACCCATCACGCGGCGGCAGGCATTCAGAACCGCGCGCAGGAAGGTGGACACATGCGAGGGTGGAAACCAGCACGCGAATGCAGCCGCCATACGGCGGAGAGATGCGGAGGGACTGAACAGATGAACGAACAATCGGGCGATCTGAACTGCGAAATCCGCTGCGCGATGTCGCGGCGGCGGTTCCTGGCGACGATGTCATCTGCGGCGGCGGGGGCGGTGCTCGTGGGCCTGGACCGAACGCGCCTGTTTGCTGCCGAGGACCTGGGCGAATATGTTGACCTGGCGGCCCTGCGGCCTCGGCCTGCCGTGTGGATCAAGAGCGCAGTCGTGCGCATCCCGCCGCCCTACTGGCTCGGCTGGCCCGGGACTTCTTATGACCTGGAAGGTCATCGCAAAGAATACGCCGCAGCATTCACGGCCGCCGCGCGCCGTGTCGGCGTGCGGCTTGAGCAAGAGGCCAAGCCATTGGAGAGCGATGAAGCAACCAACACTTTTGCCAACCAGATCGCGGCGGAGAAGCCCGATGCCGTTCTCCTGCTCCTGCAGCACATCGGGGTCTGGCACTGGGTTGACCGCATCGCCAAAGCAGGCGTGCCGACACTGGTGTTCTCTCCAATCGGGATGGCTTTTACCGGGCATGTGTATGAGATCTCGCGCCGGCCCGGCGTGTGCGTGCTCTCATCGCTGGAAACGAGCGCTGTCGAGCAGGCATTCAGAATGGTGCGCGCCAAGCGGCAACTGGAGGCGACCCGCCTTCTCGTCGTCGCGGGAACGGAAAGGCGCGAGACGGTTCTCGAGCGCCTGGGAACCAAGGTGCGCTATATCCCGCGAAGGACGCTGCACGAACTCTTCGCGCGCATGCCCGAGACGAAGGAAGTCCGCCAGGTCGCGGCAGAGATGCGCCGAGGGGCGAAGAAGATAGTCGAGCCAACATTGCAGGACACGCTCAACGCTGCGCGCTCATATATCACTGCGAAGCGGCTGCTGCGCGATGAGGACGCGAATGCCCTGACCACCGACTGCCTGGGAATGGTTTCTGCCAAGGTGGTGCCAACGCCCCCCTGCATGGCCGCATCCCTTTTCCAGGACGGCGGCGTAACCTACGGATGTGAGGCTGATCTTTTCGCCGCGATGTCGCTCTTGCTCACGTCCTATCTTCTCGATAGGCCGGGGTTCATGAACGACCCGGTGCCGGAGACGGTGAAGAACGTCCTGGTTGCCGCGCACTGCACTTGCGGCACCCGCCTGAACGGCTTCAGCAACCCGCGCGAACCCTATATCCTGCGCAGCCATTCAGAGTCCAACATCGGCGTCTCGATGGAAATCCTGTGGCGCATCGGCCAGCCCGTTACCCTCGTCTCATTCCAGAACCCGAATCAATTGATCCTCGACACCGGCACCGTGGTCGGCAATGTGAACACTCCGCCTGCGGGCGGATGCCGCACGAGCGTCGAGATCAAGATGGACCGCGTCGAGGATGTGCGCGACGTGCTCGGCTTCCACCAGGTGGTTTTCTACGGCGATCACCGGCGTGATGTCGAGAACTTCTGCCAGATGTATGGCATCAAGGTCATCAATTCGCCTGAGCGCCCCCCGTCAGGGCAGGGCGCATGAGAGCAGTGCCACGCACGCAACTCCCGTTCACCATTTGGGAAGTGGCCGCGGTTACAATGATGACGCAGCAGGCGTTCGCTCTTTCAGTTGCTCCCGACGAAATGGCCGAGGCTGGCCGGTGGGTTTCTGCGAAGTTCAGAGGGACCGAGGACAAAGGGGCACCGCAGGCGGGCCTGGTTGTGATAGCCAATCACGACCCGGTCCAGAAGAACGCGCGCGTAGGCAGGCCGCTGAAAATCGTTGACAGGCAATATACGCGCGGCCTCTACTGCCACGCATACAGCAAGATCATCGTCCGGCTGCCTGGCCCGGGCAAAACGTTCAGCGCCGTGGTCGGCGTGGACAGCAATGAGCAGACCATCCCCGGAAAGGGCAGCACCGTCTTCTCGGCATATGTAGCAGGCAAGCAAGCGTTTCGCTCCGCGGTGATGAGAGAGGGAATGCCTGGCATCCCGATTTCGGTGGACCTGAGCGGCGCAACCGAGTTCGTGATCGAGGTCGGCGATGCTGGGGACGGCATCGCCTGCGACCAAGCGGACTGGGCCAATGCTCATGTTACCATGATGGATGGGAGCGTGATCTGGCTCGGCGACCTGCCGATCCTGGGCCGGCGCGGGCCATACACCGCCGAGCCGCCATTCTCGTTCACCTACGGCGGCAAGCCGTCAACCGAGTTGTTGCAGAATTGGGACGCGAGACGCACCACCCGCAAACTCGACGACAACCGCACGGAGCACATCATCATCTGGGCTGACCCGGCAACCGGCCTGATCGTCCGCTGCGTCGCGATCGAATACCACGATTTCCCAACTGTTGAGTGGACACTTTACTTCAACAACAACGGGTCCTCCGACACGCCGATCCTCTCCGATATTCGAGCACTGGACACCCGCGTCGAAAGGAACGGCGAAGGCGAGTTCGTCCTGCACCACCACACCGGCAGCCCTTGCACGCCGACCGATTACCAGCCATTCCAGACCGCGCTCGGCCCGCGCGCCGAGAAGCGCATCAGCGCCGCCGGCGGCCGCCCCAGCAACAGCGACCTTCCCTATTTCAACATCGAGTGGCCTGGCGAAGGGGTTGTCATGGCCGTCGGCTGGCCTGGGCAGTGGGCGGCGCAGTTCATTCGCGATGACGACATCGGCCTCCGATTGCAGGGAGGCCAGGAGTTGACTCATTTCAAACTGCACCCCGGCGAGGAAGTCCGTACGCCGTTGATCGCCATGCAGTTCTACAGGGGCGACTGGGTTCGCGCGCAAAATGTCTGGCGCCGCTGGATGCTCGCGCACAACCTTCCGCGTCCGGGCGGCAAAGTGCCGCGCCCCCAGATGGCTGCCTGTAGTTCGCATCAGTACGGCGAGATGATCAACGCCAACGAAGAAAACCAGAAAATGTTCGTGGACCGCTACCTTGAGGAAGGACTGAAACTCGATTACTGGTGGATGGACGCGGGCTGGTATGTGAACAACGGCGGCTGGCCCAACACCGGCACATGGGAGGTGGACACAAAGCGGTTCCCCCGCGGCCTGCGCGCCATCACCGATCACGCTCATGCGAGAGGCGTCAAGAGCATAGTCTGGTTCGAACCCGAGCGCGTGAACCGAGGGACGTGGCTGTATGAGAAACATCCGGAGTGGCTGCTCGGGGCCGACGGCGACAACAAACTCCTGAACCTGGGCAACGAAGAAGCCCGGCAGTGGCTGACTGACCACGTTGACAGGTTGATCAGGGAGCAAGGCATTGACCTGTATCGCAACGATTTCAACATAGACCCGCTCGACTTCTGGCGCTCGAACGACGCCGAGGACAGGCAGGGTATCACCGAGATCAGATACGTTGAGGGATTTCTGGCCTATTGGGACGAGTTGCGCCGCCGCCACCCCGACATGCTGATTGACACGTGCGCCTCCGGCGGCAGGCGCAACGATCTAGAAACTCTGCGCCGCTCTGTTCCTCTTCTGCGCAGCGATTACATTCTGGAGCCCGTCAGCCAGCAACTGCACACCTACGGAATCGCTTTCTGGATTCCGTTCTTCGGCACCGGCGTCAATTCAGCAGACCCATACGTGTTCCGCAGCCAGATGTGTCCGGACATCACCGCCTGCTACGACATGCGCAACAAGGATTTTGACTATGCTTCCGTTCGCCGCCTTTACAAGCAGTGGCGCAAGATCGGCGAATACTATTCCGGCGACTACTATCCGCTCACTCCATATAGCACAGAGAACAGCGCGTGGATGGCCTGGCAATTCGACCGACCCGACCTGGGTGAGGGAATGATGCAGGTATTCCGCCGCGCGGACTCGTTCTACGAATCGGCGCGCCTCAAATTGCGCGGCCTGGACCCGAAAGCGCGCTACAGGGTGCGCGACTTGGACGCGCCGCGAGCAAAAGAAATCACCGGCCGCGAACTGATGGAAAAGGGCATACTTGTTACAATAGCCGCCCAGCCAGGCGCAGTCGTAATCACCTACCAGCGCGCGAAGAGATGAACATGATGCGACCGGCGGTTTCCTGACCGCCCGCCTGGGCCGCTATCAGGAGCCCCAAGGGGGCAGGCACTGGGGCCTGCCCCTACGAATCCTGGGAAGAAGGTGAGCCTCTCTCACCGGCGTAATAGGTGCGAGGGACACCGAGAGGCACCACAGGAGGGTCGTTCAGATGAGCAAGCCGATCAAACTCGCTGACAATCCACCATCCGATCCGCGCATCCCGGCGGTCGGGGTATTCGCGACATGTGACCCGCGTATTGACGAACCATCGCGCCGCCGCGCAGCGAACATCGTCGAGATGGCGGCCAACATTATCGCCAAGGGCGTGACCGTGCCGAACGGGGAACCGGTCCGCGTGGTATATGCTCCCCTGCTGGTTGACGGCGAGCGGCAGGCAGATGCGGTGGCCCGGCAGTTCCACGAGGAAGGCGTCGGCGTGCTCGTCTGCGTGCCCGACACCTGGGCGTTCCCGCAACTGGGGCTCATCTCGCTTCTCTCTCATTTCCCCGAGGACACGCCCATCAACCTGACGTGCGGCAATGCCGGCCCCAAGCCTGGCGTCGTGTTCACACATGCCGCCAGCGGGGCGATCTCGCAGTATGGCGGGCTTGTGCACATCAATGTGGGGAATTGGCCCGACACGGGCGAGCGCCCCGAGATGACCGAGTCAACAGCGGCCGCGCTCATTGATTGGACCTTCGCGGCGGTTACGCACCAGGGTCTCAAGGGCCGCCGCGTGGTGATCTTCGGCCACGATTCGATGGGAATGGAAACCGCGCTCGCGCACATCATTCCAACACGCCGCGCCTTCGGCCTCGAAATCACGCGCCTCGATATGAAACTTCTGGCAGACATGCTGCAAAAGAAGGCTTACGATCAGAAGGAACTCGCCGCCTTGCGCGCCTGGCTCGACAAGCACATCGGCAAGCGCATCGAACTGCGCGGCGATGAAGACAGCGCGCGCCTGAACCAGAGCCTGGCCATGTATCTCATCACGCGCGACCTGCTGCGCGACCTGAACGCGGTGGGCGGCGGCTTCATGAGCCAACTCGAATGGGGCTCGGACCTGCGCGGCATTCCTCTGCCGGTGGCCGATGTGATGGAATCGCTCTTCAACTCCACCTTCGATCACAATGGCCGCAAGCCGCCGATGCCCTACGCCACCGAGGCAGATGTGCAAGGCCTTCTGACCATGCTGTTCTTCACATGGCTCACCGGCGGCAATCCTCCTCTGTTCATGGACTTCCGCAAGGTCTGGGAGCCGTGGGAGACTGACCAACTGGCGGAGAAACTCGGCATGGGCAACGTCGAGCCCGATGCTCTTTGGCGCAAGAAGGGCCTCGTGGACGGCGACAACTCGGGCAGCGCATCCTTCGACTGGGCGGCCGGCCCCGGCGCTCCGGTTGAAGAGATAATGGCCGGGATTTCCCTGCCGCTCGCCGACCCGAACTACTTTCCCGGCCTGGGCAACTCGGTTACTTTCGTGTCACCCGGCGGAATCGAGGGCATCGCCGCGCGCATGGCATTCAGCGGCTCGGCGAACATTTTCTCGCTCGTGTGGGATGAGGCCGTTACCGTCGCTCTGCCCGGAAAACTCGCCCAGGCGGTCTGCAACACGTCCAGCCCCACCTGGCCGCACACGTTTGTCGTCCCCAGGTATGCGACGATGGGCGAATACAAGCAATATGCGCCGGCCAACCACCTCCACATGACCTGGGGTCTGAAACCGTCGCGGCTGCAATACTGGATGGACCTGGCGAACGTCCTGTCGGCAACCCCCTGGCACGAGCGGCCCGCCTACATCGAGGGCGTTGACCGGCCTCTGCCCCTCCTTTACCTGCTCAACGGCGGCGAGACGAACACGAAACTGATGCGCATCCCCCGCTAACGTCGCGGTAGCGCCCCGACACTGTCATTCTGAGTCCGCCGACTGGCGGGCGAAGAATCTCATCCCCTGACGAGTTGCTTCTGGGCGGTCAGCCCTTCAGCGCCCCCACGGTGATGCCCTTGGTTATCTGCCCCTGCAAGAGGCAATAGACAGCCAGGGTCGGGATCATCACCATTACAAGCCCCGCGAAAAGGGCGCCCCAGTCATTCTCATAATGGGTAACCATCAGAAGATTCGCCAGCCCCAGCGGCAGAGTTCGCAGCCGCTCGCTCGAGATCAGCACCAATGCGAAAAGATACTCGTTCCAGATGCCCAGGAAATTGAATATCGCCGCAGTTACCAGTCCAGGCTTCGCAAGCGGCAGCATCACGCGCCAGAAAGCCTGAATCTGCGTGCACCCGTCAATCAGCGCCGCCTCCGCCAGTTCGTGCGGCAGCGTGCGAAAGAACCCCGACAGCACGAAAACCGTGAACGGAAGCGAGAACGCGATGTAAACCAGGATCAGGCCCGCGTATGTGTCGAGCAGGCCCATACCATTCACGAGGAAGAACAGGGGCACCAGCGCCAGTTGGCTGGGCACCATCAATCCTGCCAGGAAAGCGTAGAAGATGACCCGGTTGCCTCGAAAGCGAAAACGCGTCAGCGCATACGCGGCCATCGCCGAGACCAGGATTATCAGAACCACCGAGATGGTGGCCACGAGAACGCTGTTCAGGAAGTAACGCCCAATCCCGGCGCGCACCCACGCGCTGACGAAGTTCTCCCAGTGAGGAACGTGCGGCAATTTCCACGCGCTCGCGAAGATCTCTTGGTTGTTCTTGAGAGACGTATAGAACAGCCAAACCATCGGCAGCACGACAGCCGCCGCGTAAGTCGCCAGCACGACATACAGCGCTCCGAGTCCGAACAAGTGCCCAACAGGTCTCGCTCGCGGGGAAGTAGCCATCAGTATTCAACCTGTTCCCGCCGCATCAGGCGCATCGCGATCGCCGACGCGGCAAATACCAGCGCGAAGAGCACCACCGCAATTGCGATCCCGTAGCCCATGTGCGCATTGGTGAAAGCCTGCTCGTACAGGTATGTCGAAATCACCTGGCTCTGTTCGTTAGGGTAGCCGAGCGCCATCACGTAGATCAAATCGAAGATGCGAAGCCCCCCGATCACGAGAAACACCACGGCAACGGTAATCACATCCCACATCAGGGGCATCGTGATGCTGCGGAACTGCTGCCAGGCGTTGGCGCCGTCAACCTTCGCTGCGTCGTAGAACGACGATGGTATGTTCTCCATCCCCGCCAGGAAGAGAACCAGGTAGAACCCCAGCGCGCACCACACAATGGGCGCAACGAGCGAGGGCATAATGTGATTCGGATCGAGCCACACGATGGCCGACTTCCCATGCTGGAAGGGCCTGATCACGGCGTTCAGCAGCCCGAAACTCGGGTTGTAAATGAACGACCACAGCAAAGTGATCGCAACCATGCTCATGACATTGGGAAAGAAATAGGTGATCCGAAAAAACCGCGCTCCCCGGATGCCGCTCGTCAGCACCGCCGCAAAGAACAGCGCCCCCGCCAGGATGATCACGGTCGGAACGCTTAGCAGGTAAGCATTATGTTTCAGGGCCGTCCAGAAGATCGGGTCATCGCCCAGCAGCCGCGCGAAATTCCCCAGCCCCACGAAATGCCGCTGCTGCGTGAAACCATCCCAATCGTAGAGGCTCAACAGCAGGCTGCTGATTACCGGATAGACGAAGAGAACCGCGTAAACCAAGCACGCCGGCAGCAGGAACAATATCACCAGGCGCCGCGCATCCCGCTTCACTGCAGCGCCTCCCTTGGAGCCTCGACCCGATACTTCGGCGTGCGCGCATCGCGCCTGATGCGCCCGCACGTCTGCTCGATGCGGCGGCAGAATTCCTGCGGCGTGATGTTCCCCGTCATCAGCGATGCCAGCCCATCGCCCAAGCGCTCCGAAAGTTCCGGATACCAGTTGTTCATCATCGGCGACCACGTGTAACTGGCCTGCTTGAGGATTTGCACTGCAGGCGCAAGTTCCTTCGCCACGTAGCGGTCGGCGCCCCTGATCGCAAACAGCGTATTCTTTTCCCGGCAGAACTTGTTGGCGTTGTCCAGCGAGGTGAGCCACTTCACAAAGTCCGCGCCGCCCCTCACATTCGCGGCTTTCGACGGAACGCACCAGTAACCCAGCGATATGCCCGCCACCGAAGCGTCACCCTTGCCGCCGGGGATCGCCGGATAGTTGAAGCACGACATCTCGAACCCCTTGGGCGTCGCGTTCGCCATCTCCGCCTTGAGCCATGTGCCGCACGTTACCATCGCCGCGCACCCGTTCACGAATTCCATCTGCGCCTCGGTGTGGGTCATCCCCATGCAGCCCTGCTGGAAGTAGCCCTTGACCATCATCTCGCGCAGCGTGCGCGCGCTTTGCTCCAGGTCGGGGTGCAGCCAGGCTCCTCTCTCGCTGTTGATCAGCGCGAACAGCGGCCTTTCCCCGGCCCTGCGTTGAAACAGGTTCAGCAGGACCGCCGTCGCGTAGCCCGGGTAGCGCCCCTGAAACGCAATGGGCGCGATGCCCGCGCGCTTGATCTTCTCGCACAGCGACTCGAACTCCGGCCAGGTGCGCGGCACCCTCCAGCCGTGCTCCTTGAACATGCGCACGTTATACCAGATCAGGAACACGCTCAGGTCGGTCGGCACGAAATACGTCTTCCCCTGCACGAGGGTCGTTGACAGGGGGCCGGGCGGGAATGTCTGCCGCCACGTAAGCGGCTGCCCGTAAGCAGGGGTATCGAGTTCCTTGTCCAGCGGGTGCAGCGCGCCGCCGTCCGCCAGCCGCCAGATGGGCATCCATGCCCAGAACGCATCCGGCGGATCGCCCGCCAGGAACCGTGGCCGCAATTTCTCGACATTGCGCGGATCGCCCCAGAGGTTGACCTTGACTCCCGGGTGGGTTTCTTCATAGGTGTGCGCCACATCCTTGAAGAAATCCAGGCCATAGCCGCCCAGGAAAACCGAGACCTCGATCTCCTTGCCAGCCCGCCGCTGCGCGTTCTGCCTCCCCGCGCACCCCGCAGCCGCTGCAAGCAACATCAGCGCGATTGCCGCCCGAAACTTCATCCTATGCTCGCACACCGCCCCTCGACCCTTATTGCTCGCACCGCTTCTTCGCGCGCCGCGCTTTCCCCTATCGAAACCGCACCTCCCGGCTGCGTGGGGCAGTCCGCCAGCAGGCGGATTGCCCCTGCCCCGCGAACTCCAGCGCGGAGGAAACCGCAACATGAAGTGTGCTCGTCGCGCTTGCCTTCTGTTGTGCGGCGTTGCTCTGCCGGCGCTTGCCGCTGCTGCAATCGGCCAAACCGTGAAATCCAGCCGCCCTCGCGTTACCATCGAATCCCTGCTGCGCGATATGGTGGACATGCAGCGCCTGGCGACCGCTCCTGAGCCGGGCCTGGAATGTGACCAGCAGTCCAGTTACGACCGCGCCAGCGTCGCCCCCGATAAGCCAGGCTGGTTCGCCAACGGCGATGCAGGCCAATTCATCAGGCAGGAACGGCGCGACGGCCGCACCGAGTATGTGATGGCCGAGATGAAAGGCCCCGGCGCTATCCTGCGCCTCTGGTCAGCAAACCCCGACGGCGGCGGCACGATCCGCATCTACATTGATGACTTGTCCCGCCCCGCGCTCGAGGCCGATTTTCTCGCTCTCACATCAGCCCAGATACCCGAGTTCCCGGCACCGTTCAGCGGGCGGCGCTCCATGGGCGCGAATCTGTATTTCCCGATTCCATACCAGCAGCGCTGCAAGGTAACAGTGGACAAGCCCAGCCTGTATTACCATGTCGGTTATCGCACTTATCCTACAGGGACACACGTCCAGCCGTTCTCGATGGCATTGCTGCCTTCGCTCAAGAATGCAATGACCGAAGTCGGCCGCATCCTCGAACACCCGGCAGCGCGCTTCCCGACCGATGGAGCGCAGCGCCGCGCGACTGATGCGACCGTTGCGCCTGGTGAAGAAGTAACGCTCTACGACACGCAAGGCCCGGGGGCCATCGTGCGCATGGAGATGAAACCCTCCGTCCCCAGGGAACAGTTGGTGGCCGCGATGAGGGAGGCCCTTCTCACCATTCACTTCGATGATGAGCGCGACCCCTGCGTGTGGGCTCCGCTGGGAGATTTCTTCGGCTCCACTCCCGGCCTGAACCCATATGAAAGCCTGCCCGTCGGCATGCAATATAACGGCAACTGCTACTGCAACTGGTATATGCCGTTTGCGAAGCGCGCACGGATTTCAATACGCAACGAATCCAGCAATCCCATCAACCTGCGTTTCGTGGCGTGGAGCAAGCCCGCAGTCTGGCAAAAAGCAAAGAGCCTTTACTTCCACGCCAAGTGGCGCAGCGAGTGGCTTCCGGAGGAGCCGCAATTCCTGGACTGGCCGATGCTTCAGGCTCAGGGAAGAGGCCGCCTCGTCGGCGTAATGCTCGGCGTCTTCAACCCGCGCGGCGGCTGGTGGGGCGAGGGCGACGAGAAAATATGGGGCGATGATGATACCTTCCCCAGTTACATCGGCACCGGGTCCGAGGATTACTTCGGCTACGCATGGGGCCACACCGCGCGTTTCTCCCACGCCTATCACAACCAGAGCATCTGCACCGGCCCCGGGCACGCTGGATACACGGCCGTCGCCCGCTACCACATCCTCGATGACATCCCATTCCAGAAATCAATCAGGTTCTACATCGAGAAGTGGGACGTTCACGAGCGCGCGTACTGCTGCACCACCTACTGGTATGCCGCGCCGGGTTCCACCGACTTCTTCAAGCCGATCCCTGTCGAGCAGCGCAGAGTCCGGCCAATGCCCGAACCTTTCCGCGTGAAGGGAGCCTCTGAGGGAGAGGGCTCGGCCGTCGCTCGTTGCACCGGGGGGAGGACGCTCGTCCAGGACCTGAGCGGCGATTTCATCGCAAGCAAGCACCTGTGGTGGGTGGATGGAAAGGAAGGGGCAATCCTCGAACTCAACGTGCCGGTCAATAAACCAGGGCGCTGCAAGATCACCCTCGGCCTGACGAAGTCCTGGGACTACGGCATACATCAGCCGCTGATCAACGGAGATCCGGCCGGGCAGCCGGTGGACTTATACGCACCCGAGGTCACGCCCCTGAAGGTCGAGTTGGGCGACCATGAATTGTCCGCCGGCGAAGTGCGCATCGGCCTGCAGTGCGTCGGCACCAATCCGTCGGCCCACCCCGCCCGCTACATGGCCGGCATTGACTACATTCTCCTGGAGCCAGTCCCGTAGGGCAGGACCTTGCGTCCTGCCCGCGAGCGCAACGGCCTGCAAGTCATCGGGCAGGTGGCAAGCACCTGCCCTACGGTCTTATTCCGCCCGCAAGGCCTCGGCTGGCTCGATCGCCGCCGCGCGCATCGCAGGGTATAGCCCGAAGAGCAAACCCGTCGCCGCCGCCACCGCGACGGACATCGCAACCGCTTCCCCCGACACGATCGTCTTCCACTTAGCGTAGGAAGATATCGCATTCGCAAGTTCCACTCCCAGCCCGATTCCAAGCACGCCCCCCAGGCTGGTCATCACGAGCGCCTCGACCAGGAACTGGCCCACGATGTCGAACCGGCTGGCCCCGACGCAGCGCCGGATCCCGATCTCTCGCGCGCGCTGCGTTACCGTCGCCAGCATGATGTTCATGATCCCGATGCCCCCCACGATCAGCGATATGCTCGCGATCGCCCCCATCACGATGTTGAATATCCTCTGCGCCTGCTGCCTCTGCCGCAGCAACTCGGCGGGGATCATGATCTCGTAGTCGCGTATGTCCTTGTGCCTGCGGTCCAGAACGTTGCGAGTCACCAAGGCCGCCTCCACCGTCTGCTCGGGACGCTCGACCTGCATTATGATGCCCGTAACCGGGCGTTCGCTCAAGGGCGGGCGACCCGTGAGCCGGTCCCAGAGTCTATACAACTCGCTCGTATTGGTGGGCAGCACCTGCTCCAGATAGATCGGGAAGCGGTCCATCGCCGTGGTCAGCGGCAGGTAGATGTCCTCGTTTATGTCCGCCAGCGCGAAACTGGCGCCTCCGGCAACAGCGTGGCGCTCGCCCAGTACGCCCACCACGCGGTAATCTTCATCACCCAGTCTTATCGTCTCGCCCAGAGCGTCGCGGAAGGGGAAGATACTGCGCTTGATCGCTGCGCCCAGCACGCAAACCCGCCCATTGTTCTTCACATCTTCCTCGTCCACGAACCGCCCTTCGTCCAGCGGCAGGCGCGAGACCTGAGCGTATGCCGGCACGGTCCCATAGACGCGCGATGGAATCGGTTCGCTGTCGGTGGTCGCATCCGCAAAAACCCGGCACACAGGCACCACCTGGATCGCAAAGCGGCACAATGTGCGCAGCGCTTCGGCGTCGCCGTAGGTCAGCCCATTGGGGGATTTCTTCAAGGCCTCGCCCGCCAACTCTCCCGTGAGCGCCCTGCGCTGCACCCGCACTACGTCCACGCCCAACTGCTTGATCTGCTCCAGGGCCTCGTGCCGCGCCCCCGCCCCGATCGAAACCATGCCGATCACCGATCCCACGCCGAAGATTACCCCCAGCATCGTCAGCAGCGAGCGCAGTTTGTGCGCCCACATCTCGCGGAATCCGGCCATCAGCGCGGATATGATCTTCATTGCGAAGCGCCACCCTGTCCCACCGCGGGCGCCGCTTGGCTGCTGGCCGCGCGCGGCGTGATAACCTCAGGTGTCCGCACCTCCAGGTCGCGCAGCGCCACCCTCGTCCCGGCCTTCACCCCGCTCTCGACGATTGCCGACTCCTCGTTCGACTCGCCCAGTTTCACGCGCACTGCCTCGAATCTTTTTCCCCGGCGCACCCAGACGATCTTGCGCTCGTGCTGCCCCATGCCGCGTGTGAACACGCACGCCAGCGGCACGTTCACCACATCCTTCATTTCCTGGATCACTATCCGCACTGTGGCCCGCGCGCCCGGCTTGAACGTTCCAGGCTTGAACGAGGTAACGGCGATATCGGTGCGAAAAGTTCGTTCCCCGGTTGGCGGACCCCACCCTCTGCTGCTCTGCGTGGCAAACGAGGCGACCTGTTTTACCTTCCCAGGAAAACTCTGGTCGGGCAACCCGTGCGCCTGCACTATCGCCCGCTGGCCGATCTTCACCAACTGGCCCACCTTCTGCGGCAATTCCAGGCGCACCCGCATCTTGGAGAGTTCCAGTATCTGCGCAACCTCCATGTTCCTAGAAACGTAATCCCCTTCCTGAAGCGGCCGCTCAGCCTCGCCGTAGCTAGTACGTGCGTTCCTGTATGCGACCAGGCCGGCCTTTGGAGCGCGAATGAATGCCTTCTGCAGATCGTCGCGCGCACGCTGCAACTGGCGCTGCTGGGTCTCGACGTTGAACCGCGCGTTGCGAAGTTCGTCCTCGCGCCGGCTCTGGGCCCTTTGCAGGCCTGATTTCGCCATGCGAACCTTGGCCTGCAGAGACAGGTTTTCGCTCGTCGCTTTCGCAATCGCTAGTTGCAGGTTCTGCTGCTCCTTCTCGAGATCGAATCGCTGCCCCTTGAGGTTCAGTTCCGCCAGCCTTACTTGCTCCCCGGGTATCAGCCCGGCCTCGGCCTGGCGCCGCTTGCGTTCGAGTTCCGCCTCAGCACGCGTCAAAGACTCCTGATCGAAGGCCGACTGCGCCTCCTTGCTCTGCCGGTCCGCCGCCGCGCTGGCCTCGGCTTTGGCAAGGTCCGCCTCCGCCCCCCGCAGCGTCAGTTCCGCCTGCTTTACGTCAACCTCGCGATCGTGTTCAGCGTTCGCAAAATTGTCTTGAGCCTCCTGCAATTGCCTCTGCCCATCCTCTACGGCGAGCAACATGCGCGGAACGTCCAGGGCGATGATCACGTCGCCCTCCTTCACATACGTTCCGTTGGGCACTATCCCGATGATCTCCCCGGAAGTATCAGACCTGACGCCCGTGTATTCCTCCGCTTCCAGAATGCCGACGTTCTCACTGTAAACCTGGAAATCTCCGCGCCGCACCACGGCCGTGGCTATGAAGGGGGGCTTTTCGCTCTGTGCGCGCTGGTAGCGCGCCAGGCCATAGTCAACCAGTGCCGCTGCCCCCAGCGCAAGCGCCGCAAGCCACGCCATGACATGTGCAAGCCTCTTCACAAACGACCACATCACTGGCCCGCCTTCATTGCGTTGACCGAGGCTGCCGCCGGCCGCTGCACCGCAACCCGGTCGCCCGACTTCAGCCCGCTGAGCATCGCCCAGTAAAGGTCGCTGCGCGGCCCCAACGTTACCGGCACCTCCTCGAACCCAGCCCCCTCCTTGCGATAGACCACCGGCTTGCCCTTCTCACGAAACACAGCCGCCAGCGGAACGGCGATCTTCCCGCGCACGCTGTCAACAATGACCTCAAGCCATGCCGTCATCCCAGGCTTCAGCCGGAGGTCGCCGCCCTCCAGATCAACCGTTGCGGTGAAAGCCCTCTTGCCGGGGCTCCCCCCGTGGTGGCTGTACCAACTCGGCTCGGTGGCTATACTGTCTATCGTCTTGATGGCTCCGGCAAACAGTTTTCCCTGCGCCGTCGCGACGCGCAGCCTGACCTTTTGCCCGGCCTTGATCTTGTTGATGTCAGTCTCGTCAATCTCGCAGTCAACCAGCACGCGCTGCGGGTCTATCACCCGGGCCATCGGCCGTCCCTGCCACGCCTCGTCGCCGACGCGCAGCGGTCGAGGCCCTTCCGGACCTCGCCAGGTTGTCGAGAGCAGGACCACTCCCGGAACGCCCGTTCTGATCGTCGCGCCCTGTATCTGGCGCCGAACCTCCTCCACCTGCCGGCCAATGGCGTTGAGTGCGTTCTGGGCCCCCTGCAGCGCGCGCCGCTTGCCTACTTCGGCGTTCGTCAACGCGAGTTCAGCCTTCTCCAGGTCCTCCTTGGCGGCCCGTTCGCGCTCCGCAGCCTCGCGCTGCGTGTTGATAAGGCTGCGCCGGGACTTCTCCGTGTTGAAGCGCTGCTTCCGGGCGTTTTCATGCTCCTCATCCAGTTCCTGCCGTGTAACCAGTCCCTGATCGAAGAGCCGCTGCTTCTTGGCAAACAATCCCTCCGCATACTCCTGCTCTCGCTGCGCCTGATCGAGTTCCGCCTGGGCCCGCTCCAGGTCTGCGGCGTTCTGGGCCTGCGCTATGCGCAATCTCTCCTGCGCCATTGCGACTGATGACTTGGCATTCTCTATCTGTCTCTCGCCATCCACCTGCGCCCGATTCAGCCTTTCCTTGGCCTGCTGCATTTGGTCCTGCAGGGTGTTGAGCCTCTTCTCGGCCTCGACCGTGTCGAGCCTGATGACCACATCCCCGCCCTTGACCCGCGAACCATCCGGGGCTGCATAGATTATGCTCGACTGTCCAGGTATCTCGGTCACCACGATGGGATAAATGTTGGCTGGTTCGAGCGTGCCCGTCACCAGCAAGGTCGTGTCGAAATCCATCGGCCGCGCTGTGGCTACGGGCACGGGCACAGCCCGCGGCGCCGTGCGCCGCGGGCGCTGAGTCCACATCCATGCCCCGGCGCCCGCTGCGACCAGCAACGCAAAAGTAACGATCGAA
>Ga0315296_10000468_pt1 | contig 36935 bp, 29 predicted proteins | sample YL17G14_18_MG_FD_203921 | JGI IMG/M metagenome (GOLD analysis project Ga0315296, IMG submission 203921) | Sediment microbial communities from Yellowstone Lake, YNP, Wyoming, USA - YL17G14_18 | ecosystem: Environmental > Aquatic > Freshwater > Lake > Sediment | place: USA: Wyoming | collected... | reverse complement strand
CCATGCCGGCCGCCGATACCTGCACCGGGTTCAGGATGTCCACCCCTATTTCGATCATGTCCGGGATGAACTCAGCGACGGCGCCGTCGCTGTGGAAGAAGACCTTGGCCCGCGTCCGTTCCCGAATGGCGGCGATGATGCGGGCATGGCGGGGCTTTATCATCCTCCGGTACATGGCGGGTGAGACCAGGGGGCGATCCTGCATGCCCAGGTCGTCGTAGAAGGCCACCACGTCCAGCAGGTCGCCCACCTGCTCCAGGAAGTGCCCCCAGGCGCGCATGGCGAGCCGCGTCAGCCCGTCCATGAACGCCTCGGCGAAGTCAGGGTAGGCGGCCAGGTCCAGCATCGCCTCCGCGTAGCCGCGGACGTTGAGAAAGATCCCCAGCACGTCCTGGCCGAAATCGCAGTGGCCGACCAGCGCGTAGGGGCTCTCCTCGCGAAGCCGCTGCGCCTGCTGACGCAGCCCCTCGTAGCGAGCGGGGTCATCGACGTCTGGCCAGGCGAACTTCTCCAGGGCGTCCAGGCTGGGCTCCGTTATGCCCGGCTCGGTGAGGTCGAAGTAGAGGCCGCCCGAACGGGGGCGGCTCACCCGGCAGCCCCACTCGTCGATGAAGACCTCGTAGTCCCCCTCCTGGGCGATGGGCGGCTCTCCCCCCGAGGGCGGGTTCGTCCACACAGGCCGGAAATCGACGCCCAGCGCCTCCAGAACGTCCTCGTCGGGGCCAGCCAGACCCTGCTTCCTGTCCACCACCCGAAGCTCGCGCTGGCCCAGGCCCAGGACATCAAGGAGGCCGGCGTAGGCATCCAGGCAGATGCCGCTGACCCGGGTGCTGCCCAGGTCGATGGGGATGCGGTCCGGCTCCTCGTGGTTAAGGGCTGTGAGGACGCGTTCCCGGGGAAGCATGGCCTGCAACTCCCTTATGGAAGCGTGTCGGAAGGCGATGGCTCTTGCCGGGACGACAAAGGCGCCTGTGGCACGTGCACCCTACGCTCCCTCGAAATGCTCCCGGTTCCAGCGATGCCCCTCGTCCAGCATGGCCAGATAATTCTGGACCGGAATGTAGTTGGCGACCGAATTGCCGGTGCCTAAGCAGTAGCCGGCGCCTTTGGCGCCGCAGACCTCCAGGATCTCACGGGTACGGGTGCGCACCTGCTCCTCTGTGCCCCGACCCAGCAGATCCATGTCCACGCCGCCCAGGATGGCTACGCGGTCGCCCCAGCGATGGTAGACCTCCTCCACAGGCATGATCTTGTCTTCGAACGAGTGCTTGGCGTCGACGCCGACGTAGTCGATGAAGTCGTCCATCAACGCGTAGACGTTGCCACAGGAATGGAACACAAGCAGCTTGCCAGCGCCATGGGCTACCTCGGCTATCTTCTTCTGATGAGGTAGGATGTAGCGACGGATGACATCCGGCGACACCAGGGTACCGCTGTGGAAGCCCATGTCGTCGCCCTGGAAAATGATGCCCACGTTGTCCCAGGCGACCACCTGAGCGGCAACCGCAGTCACAAGCTCGCCCAAACGCTGGCAAATAGCTTCTACCAGGTCGGCCTGGTCGTGGAGGGCATAGCAAAGGGACTGCAGACCCATGAGGTACATGGCGTTCTCGAAGACGGCCGGCAGGTGGACGCAGATCTTCATCCCCTCCGGGAGGACTGCGCTGACGTACTGCAGGGCTATGTGGCGGAGCTCCTCGGCTTTGGGCCAGGGGTAGGCCTCGAAATCAGCCCAGCTCTGGATGGGGCCGCTGGTCTCATCCTGCCAGTAGCGTTCGCCTCCGACCCAGTCCGGCAGGGCGGCGGTGTCGGCGAGAGGTATCAGGTGACGGTGGAAGATGAGGTCCGTCGGCACAGGTACGTAGTCGTAGCCCATCTCGTACCAGAAGCGAACGAACATGTCCGCAGCCTTCGTGAGTTCCTGCAGCTCGTCGGCGGATACATCCACGAACGCCTCGTCGAGGTAGCGGCGCAGATCTACGGGGAACTTCTCCCCCAGCACGGCTTCCACCACGCCCAGGTCCGCTAGGAGCTCAATGAAGGGCACAGGGCCTGGCGGACCCTGACGCAGGATCGTCCGACGAAGGTTCTCAAAGTTGGGCTGGCGCTGCATGCCGAAGTGAAGCCCGGGCTGCGGACCGCTCATGCTCCTCTCCTTTGGCTAGTCGGTGGATAACTTGGCGCCCCAGGGCCATTGTAGGCGGCTGCCGAAGCCGAGTCTACGACAGTGCTCGCCAGGGCTGGCCGGTCAGGAGCCTACGGCAGGCCGAAGTGGTCGGGCCCATCGCGAGCCAGGGGATGAGCATGACTGGCAACAGGGCTGGAGACGACCAGCCGTGCCGGCGGCAGGAACCCGAGGCATTCAGTTCACATTCAAACCGACGGCCCGGCTACCCAGCTTCTGCTTGTAAAGGCCCTCCCATTTCAGCACTTCGCTTCGGGCGCAGGTCGGTGGGAGTATCTGGAGAATTGAGTAGGAGAAGGCTCCTGGGTAGCCGTCAGGGTGTTTCTCCACGAGGTCCCTGAGCAGCTCGTTCCCGCCGTGCCCGTCTTTGGCGTACGATGCCCAGCGGCCCCAGAATCCCTCTACGCCGTCCGCCGAGCCGACGTACTGTTGGCCTGTCGTCGTGGCGAGGACCAGATAGACGCCTGCAACTGCGCTCAAGCGGGCGCGCCATTCCCTGTTCGCCTCGGGCTCGGAGTAGAGGTACTTCAACTCGCTGTGCGTCAGCGTGAAGCCGAGGTAGTCGTCGAACGGCCGGAGGAGCTCACCTTTGGGTAGGATTTCCACTACCTCCTTGTTCTTCGGCCATTGATGCCAGCGCCTAGTTCCCTTGCCCCACTCGATTACAACTCTGTGCTCAAGCCCTTCGAATCCAGATAGTCGCTGCATTTCATAGAAGTAATCGCAATCCAGCCACTCTCTATGCGGGCATCCTTCTGGCAAGCGTCCCGCATGTCCTGAATTTCGGCCCAGGACTTGGTAGACGCCCACGAGACGCGCCTGGGTGCGGCCAGCTCCAATGAAGGAAACGATGAAATCAACCTTGTCGAAGACTGGTCTCTCTTGGAAGGCCTGGTACGCTTCGAGCCAACCCCGCCGCAGGAAGTACTGTAGGTCCTGGCCTCCCTCTTGGTGACGAACGAGCTTGAAACGTCGGGTCAAGTCGAAGCCCTGTAGACCCAGCAGGTCGAGGATGCCTAGTTGTCCGCCTGGGCTGGCGGCCGGCGAATCATCGTTAGTCACGGCTTACCTCACCTCCACGCGAATGGATGTTCGCAAGTTGGGGTCTTCACACCCCGACGGAGTCGCGCGGGTCTGCAGACCCCCGCCTACGACCGCCCTAGCCCGCCCCGAAATGCTCACGGTTCCAGCGACGCCCCTCGTCCAGCATAGCCAGGTAGTTCTGCTTCGGGAGGTAGTTGGCGGCCGTATTGCCGGTGCCCAGGCAATAGCCGGTGCCCTTGACGCCGCAAACCTCCAGGATCTGGCGGGTGCGGGCGCGCACCTCCTCCTCTGTGCCCCGTCCGATCAAGTCCATGTCGACTCCGCCCAGGACCGCGACCCGGTCACCCCAGCGACGGTACGCCTCGTCCACCGGCAGGATCTTGTCCTCGAACGAGTGCTTGGCGTCGATGCCAACATCCTCGATCAGCTCTTCCATTAGCTTGTACATGTTCCCACAGGAGTGGAAGACGACCAGCTTCCCGGCCTTGTGGGCGATGTCTACGAACTTCTTGTAGTGGGGGAAGACGTACCGCCGGATAACATTGGGTGAAACGAGGGTGCCGCTGAAGAAGCCCAGGTCATCGCTGAGGAACACCATGTCGACGTTGTCGATGGCGACGACCTGAGCACAGGCGGCAGCCGCCAGCTCGCCTACCCGCTGGCAGATGGCCTCCACCAGGTCGGGCTGGTCCTGGAGGGCGTAGGAGAAGGGCTGCAGACCCATCAGCCAGGTGGCGTTCTCGAAGACGCCGCCGAACCCGAAGGCAGCGACCTTCATCCCTTCCGGAATCACGGCGCTGACGTACTCCAGGGCGGCGTGGCTCAGGTCTTCGGCCTTGGGCCAGGGGTAGGACTCGAAATCGGCCCAGCTCTGGATGGGGCCACTGGCCTCATCCTGCCAGTAGCGCTGGCCACCGGGCCAGTTCTGGACGCCGGCGGTATCGGCGGCGGGCATGAGCCTCCGCGAAAGGCTGAGGCCCGTCACCATGAACACGTAGTCATAGCCGACTTCGCGGCAGAAGCGGACGTACATGTCGAGGGACTTCACCAGCCCCGCGAGCTCATCCTCGGCGATCTCCAAGACGGGCTCCTCGATGTAGCGGTGCAGGTTGACGGGGAACTTCTCCCCCAGGACGGCCTCAACCATGCCTGGGTCGGCGAACAGCTCAAAGAAGGGCACAGGGCCTGGCGGATCCTGGCGCAGGATTGTCCGACGCAGGTTCTCAAAGTTGGGCTGGCGCTGCATACCAAACCTCCATCAAAACAGACGAACGCATCGCCGCGGCCAGCGCGCCGGTCGCGAGAGCGCATCCAGCCACGGGCTCTTCAAGAGCCAGTGATTCCAGGAATCTCGCGCCGCTCCCTGGGCCGCCTCTCAGGCGGTGCCCGCCTAAGTGCTGCGCAGGCCGGCCAGTCGCCGGGCGAGGGCGACAGCCGAAGACGCATCGGGCGCGTAGCCGTCGGCCTCGATCTGCCGGGCGAAGGAGTCAGTGACGGGGGCGCCGCCGATCATGACCCGCACCTCGCCCGCCAGCTCCGCCTGCCGGATGGCACGCACCGTCGCCTCCATAGCAGGAAGGGTAGTGGTGAGGAGAGCAGAGAGGCCCACCAGCTTGGCGCCGCTCTCCCTCGCGGCCTCCACGAAGCGCTCCGGGGTCACGTTCGTCCCCAGGTCAACGACCTCGAAGCCGCTGCCCTCAAGCATCATCGACACCAGCTTCTTGCCGATGTCATGCAGGTCACCCTGGACGGTGCCCATGACCACCTTTCCCGCCGGCTGGTAGCCGCTCCCCACCAGCAGCGGGCGGAGGATGTCCATGGCCGCGTACATGGCCCGAGCAGAAAGCAGGAGCTCCGGGACAAAGTACTCGTTGCGGGCGAAGAGGTCGCCGACCTCCTCCATACCAGGAATGAGGGCACCCTTGAGAATGGTCTCCGCCGACACCTTTTCGGCGAGGGCCTCTCGGGTGCCATCGGCCGTCCCCGGTGCATCGCCCTCCACCAGCCGTTGCTTGATAAGCGAAAGGTCCACCTTGCTCCTCCATCACTGCTCACGGGCCTAGATTAGCCTAATTATCGCCGCCAATCTAACGAAGCGCAACGAACAACACTCGCGCTCGGAGAGCCGGCTTCCCTTCCCAGCCACCAACCCCGGCCTTCAGCGCACAGGGGTCAGAAGACCTCTCATCTCCCTGAGGAACTCATCCAGGGAGGCCTCGGCCATTGCCGGACCTTCACCCGAAGCAACGTCGTGAGCCCCCCCGCGGCGCCCTCCAGGCGGGATCACCAGCACGCACAGCCCACGGTCATGGGTCCTCACCCGCAGCACGTGGCGCACGTAGCCGGCCTCCGAATCGAAGTGGATATCCTTGTTGAGGCCCAGGTGGGTGACGATGGCCGTCCGTCCGCCGAAGCGCTCCCATACGGCCTCAAAGGGCGTCTCCGATGCCCCAAAGTTCAGGCCACGCAGGTTGTGCACCTTCTCCAGGTTGTCGAACTGGTGCACGAACTTGCCGCAGGAGTGGATGAACGCGCCTCCAAACTCATCGGAGAGCTCGTTCAGATAGGGAAGGGCGAACTCCTCGTAGAGGGCAGGGCTGAGGACGGCCAGGCAGTCGTCGCTGACGCTGATACCGCGGCCGTCGGGGAGCCAGACGGGCGGAAAGTGGCAGGGCATGAACTCGCGCACGCGCGAACGCTGCTCGCGGACGAACCGGATGATGAGGTCCGTCATCATTCGCATCAGGTGGTGCACTTCCCTGGGGTTGGTGCGCATGGCCACCATGAAGCTGGCCGGCTCCCACACCAGGTAGGAGCTGTTCAGGGGACCCTGAAGGTCCGTGAGCGCTAGGGCGTAGCGGCCTGCGGTCTTTTCGACGAAGTAGTCTCCCCACTCCAGGATCGTGCCTAGCTGGCCATCGGTTACGGCAGGGACCGGCAGTTCGTACACCTTCTCCGGCGGGTCCTCAGGTCTAATGACAGGGTGGGCCCAGGGCATCGTATGGTCGAAGAACTCGACTCGGCAGCCGAAGGCAGAGGCGAAGACCGTCACCCCCTGCTGGGCCTGGAGGTGGGGCACGAAGTCGTCTCCCACCCCCACGGACTGTCGCCACTGGAACAAGCCCAACTGGGCGTTGAGCTGCGTCTCCCGGTCCTGAAGCAGAGGGCGAATGGGGACCAGGCCGACCTCGGCCGCGGTGAGGACCGGCGGCGTGGGGATCATCCACAGGGGCCGCCCCACGTCCTCGAGCGACCAGAAGGCTTCCCAGCGGGCGATGGCCTCCTTATACCCGGGTTCGCTGGTAACAGGGACGACGGCATCATTCATGCAGGACCCCCTCGCCAGAAAAGCGGCGTTATGTCGATCTCTTAGGCCCTGAAGGGGATTATGCCCCGTCGCTGGCTCTCAGACCAGTGCTCAACGGATGGGACAGGACAGGAGGAAGAGAGTAAAATAGGGCCGCTATCCCCGGTTTGAGCCTCGGGCGGAGGGAGAGGTTCCCAGCACAGCGGCGACAGCCTGCCTGCCGACAGGCAAGCGCGGCCAGCGGCGGCGCGAGCCCGCGCCTCCCGCGACCGCGCAGGAGGTTACAGGTCATGATCACATCTCAGCAGTACCGCGAGCGTCTGCTCCAAATGAGGCCGAACATCTACGTCAACGGGGAGCTGGTCTCCCGAAATGACCCCCGTCTTCTGCCCGGGATCAACGTCATCGGCCTCACCTACGACCTGGCCCGGGACCCGGAGCTTGATCCGTTCACCACCGCCACCTCCCACCTAACCGGCGAGAAGATCAACCGCTTCTGCAACATCCACCAGAGCGTCGATGATCTGTTGGCCAAGCAGAAGATGACGCGCCTCTGCTGCCAGCGCAGCGGCGGCTGCATCCAGCGCTGCATGGGCATCGACGCCATGAACGCCCTCTCCGTCGTCACCTACGACATGGACCAGGCCCTGGGCACCGACTACAACAAGCGCTTCCTGGCCTACCTGGAGTACTTCCAGGCCAACGACGTCTGCGCCAACTGCGCCCAGACCGACGTTAAGGGCGACCGCAGCAAGCGGCCTCACCAGCAGGCCGACCCCGACCTCTACCTGCGCGTCGTCGAGCGGCGCTCCGATGGCATCGTGGTGCGGGGAGCCAAGGCCCACAACACCATCGCCCCCTACGCCGACGAGATCATCGTCGTGCCCACCCGCTTCCTCACCGAGGAGGAGAGCGACTGGGCGGTGGCCTTCGCCGTCCCCGGTGACACCGAGGGCGTCCACCTCGTCTGCCGGCCCACCTCGCCCCGGCCGCGGATGCGCCTGCACGCCCCCATCGCCGAGTTCGGCGACGTGGAGTCCCTCACCATCTTCGACGACGTCTTCGTGCCCTGGGAGCGGGTCTTCATGTGCGGCGAGAGGCAGTTCGCCGGGCCCCTGGCCCTCCTCTTCGCCCTCTTCCACCGCCACAGCTACACGGGCTGCAAGCCCGCCACCTCCGACGTGCTCATGGGCGCCGCCGCCCTGGTGGCCGAGTACAACGGGGTGGAGACGGCGCAGCACGTCCGCCACAAGCTGGCCGACCTCATCGGCGTGGCGGAGCTGGTCTACGCCGCCGGCATCGCCGGGGCCGTCAACGGGCAGCGGGCCCCCTCTGGCACCTACGTGCCCGACATCATCTACTGCAACGTGGGCCGTCGGCACGCCGGCGAGAACATCTACCACGAGCACCAGATCGTGGCCGACCTGGCGGGTGGGCTGGCCGCCACCCTGCCGCCGGAGGGCGACTTCTACAACGAGGTCACCGGGCCGCTGCTGGAGAAGTACATGATGCGTAACCCCAAGATCACGGCCGAGAACCAGCACCGCTGCTTCCGCATGATCGGCGATCTCATCTGCTCTGGGCTGGCGGGCGTGCAGCAGATCGCCGGCCTGCACGGCGGCGGCTCGCCGGTCATGGAGACCATCGCCCTCCTGGGCAACTACGACCTGGAGGCGAAGAAGGCCATCGCCCGCCGCCTGGCCGGCATTGACCCGAGCTGAGAGCGAGGGTGCTCTATTCTCCCACGCGACTGTTGTAGTCCTGGAGCGCCTTGGTGGCGCGGTCGGCGGCATCGTCCAGCGCCTGGGCAGGGTCCTTGCCGCCCACCACCATCTCCTCCAAAGCCTGGGCTACCGTCTCCCGCACCTTAGAGAAGGGCCCGATGCGTGGCCCCAGCTTCTCCGGCGTCGATGGCGTCCCCACGAAGAGGTCCACAGCCACCTGGTAGTAAGGGTACTTCTCCAGCACCTGTCGCGACGGCTCCAGATCGTAGGCGGAGAGGCGCACCGGCAGGTAGCCGCTGCCAGCAAACAGCTCCGCCTGCTGCTCCGGCTCCGCCAGCCAGCGGGCCAGCTTCCAGGCTGCCTGCTGCTCCGCCTCCGGCCGCTTGTTCAGGACCCAGAGGGCGCGGCTGAAGATGCCCGGCTTGCCCGTACCGCCTGCCACTCCCGGGAAGGGCCCAACCCCCATCTCCACACCCTGCACGCCCGCCTCCAGCGCGTCGAGGACGGTGCGCAAGGCCTGGGAGCTACCGACGGTCATAGCGGCCCGCCCGGAAGCCACGGCCAGAAAGGTGTCGGCGCCGGTCGGGTTGCGCCCCACGTTGAAGGCCAGGCCTTTGTCGACCATCTCTTCCCACCAGCGGAAGAATGCCTGGCCGGTGGGGCCGTTGAACACCGCCTCCGTGGCGCGGCCGTCGCGACCGTTGTTGTTGTTCACGTAGAGGTCGCCGTGCTCGGCCAGCGTCAGGTCCAGATACCAGGCCTGTATGTCCAAGGAGATGCCGCTGCGCACCACGTTGCCAGAGCCGTCTACCTTGAAGAGCTTCTCAGAGTAGGCGCGCACGTCGTCGAGGGTGAGTGGCGGCTTCTCAGCGTCCAGGCCTACCTCCTGGAAGGGAATCTTGTTGTAGAAGAGCATGGGGACGGCGATGGCGAAGGGCACGGCGTAGAGATCGTCGTCCACCGTGTAGTACTGGACGGCCTTCTCGTCGAAGTCCGAGAGGTCGTACCCCTCAGCGTCGACGAACTCCTGCACCGGTGCAGCGCCGCCGCTGTCGACCATGACCTGCGTGTCCACGTCGGCCAGCTCCACCAGCGCCGGCACGTCTCCCGAACGCAGGGAGGTCAGCAGCTTGAGGATGAGCTGGTCACTGCTGCCTTGGAAGACAGACCTGACCTTCACCTCGTCCTGGGAGGCGTTGAAGCGGTCGATGAGACGCTGGAGAGCGGTCTCACTAGCGACTGTCTCCGAGTGCCAGAAGTCGATGCTGACGGGGCCCGCCGCCGCTGTCGGCCTCGCCTCATTCCCCGCTCCGCCTCCCTCCTCAGCGCTCTTCTCCCCGCCGCAGGCGCCTACCGCCAGGGCAAGGACGGCGACACCTAACAAGGTCCACACCCTATCCATCTCTGCTCCTTCGGAGAAAGACGGCCCCGGCCGGGTCGGCGCATCCTGTACCGGCCTGGATTGTAGCATGGTGCAGCAGGGGGACAAACGGGCAAGAGGCGATCTACAGGGACAGGAGAGCCAGCCTCAGGCGGCCTTGGTGCGCCTCTCTACCTGGAGCATCTCCACGAAGATGTCGACGAGGTGAGGGTCGAACCTGGTGCCAGCACCGCCCTTGAGTTCGGCGACGATCTCGTCCACCGAAAGGGCCTTGCGGTACGGCCGGTCCAGAGACATGGCGGAGTAGGCATCGGCGATGGCCATGAGGCGCCCCAGCAGCGGGATCTCATCGCCCCGTAGGCCCCTCGGGTAGCCGCTGCCGTCGTAGCTCTCGTGGTGACAGCCCACGGCCTGCATGACGTCCTCCAGAAAGGGCGACTCCCGGATCAGCATCTCACCCACCAGAGGGTGGCGCTTGATGACGTCATACTCCTCCGCCGTGAGAGGGCCCGGCTTCTTCAGGATGTCATCGGGGACGATGAGCTTGCCAACGTCATGCAGGACGCCAGCGATGCGTATGGCCCGAACCGCCTCTTCTGAGAGGCCCGCCCGAAGCGCCAGCTTGGCGGCGTACTCGGCCACCAGATCGCTGTGGGTCTTGGTATAGCGGTCGCGGTACTGGATGGCCTGCACCAGACCGTCCAGGGCTCCAAAGACGCTCTCCATGCGCGCTCCGCCCGCGTCCACCGCGTGGGGCTCCTGGCGGTCGATTGCGCCCAGCCGCTTGGCCTCGTACATGGCAGCGTCGGCCAGGACCAGAAGGCGGTCCTTGGACTCACTGTCCTCGGGGAAGGAGGCCACGCCCAGGGAAAGGCCGATGGGCACTCGGGCGCCATCGCCGACCTGAAACTCGATCTCGCCGACGGCAGCCGCCAGCCGGTCGGCGAAGGCAGTGGCTGCCGCTTTGTCAGCGCCGAGGAGAACAACCAGAAACTCGTCACCGCCGTAACGGCTCGTTATCCCCGAGTCACCACTCATCTGCCGGAAGACGCCCGCCACCAGCCTCAGCACCTCGTCGCCCAAGGGGTGTCCGAAGGTGTCGTTGAATAACTTGAAGTCGTCCATGTCACCGATGAGGACGGAGAGCGGACTGCCCTGCGAACGCGCCTGCTGAAGGGCTTCGTTCAGCGCCACGTCGCCGTAACGGTGGTTCAGAAGTCCGGTTATCGGGTCCGTGGTGGCCTGCCTCTCCAGTTCGTCGGCCATGGCGTTGAAGGAGACGGCCAGCTCGCCCAGTTCGTCCTTGCCAGGCGTGGGCGACCGCACGCTGATCTCCCCCTCGCGAATGCGGCGAGTCGTGGAAGTCAGCTCGGCCAGCGGCCTCCTGATCAGGGCCTGGAGAGTGAGCCACAGGGCGACCCACAACCCGACGACGAGGGCGCCGCCCATGAGCGTGTTCGTGAGGACGATAGCCACGGCGTCGTCATGCAGGCCCGGCAAACCAATGAGGGCCCTGGTGACGGCCAGGGTTTGGCCGTCTGGGCTCTGCACCGGCCCCCAAAACTCGTCTGCAAACGCGCCACCCCTCAGGATCCGGATGAGATTGAGGTTGTTCACACGGTGGCCGCCCTCTGGCTCCGACCCAATAGCCCAGATAGAGGACACCGTGGAGCCCTGGAGCGCCGGCTGCATGGCCTCTGTGTCCGCGGGCGAAGGCATCAGGCCGGGGTTTGTGGTGAAGATGCGGCCGGCACCGGGTACGTAGATCTCGACGAGTGCAATACCAGCGACCTGAGTAAAGCCCTCAAGATCATCGAAGCTAAAAACCGGCGGCTCGCCCTCGATATAGGGACGGCTGAACTCATCGACGAAGAGCCGTATGCCCGGGTAGACCATCTCACTGTTGAACCGCCGCGCTTCCTTCACTCGCTGGTCGACCTGGCGCTGGATGGAGAAAGCTGTCCCTACCAGCACAACGCCAAGGACGATGAGGCTGATGAGGAGCCAGACTTTGGTTGTAAGGCGCAAGAGCGCACCTTCCTGCCCACCACGACGCAGCGCGAGCCCTCCACAGCAGGTAGCGGGCACACGCACAAGGCTTAGTCCTATCGGGATTATCGGCAACCGCCAGGCGACGCTTAGGCAGCAAGCGGCGTAGGCCGAAAGGGAGAGGCGCTCGCCCTGGACGGGGCTTGATCTCTCCGTCTCGGTGCGCTAACTACAGATGACCGCATACGTGCGCCGGGAAATCCTCTGGGAACCACGTTCAGGATAGGGGGAGCACCATGCCACCAGTCGTCGGCTACGTCGCCTCACACGAGCAGTTCGCGCCCTCGGACCTCATCGAGTACGCCGTCGCCGCCGAGAAGGCGGGCTTCGACGCCCTCTGGACCAGCGACCACTTCCACCCCTGGCAGGACAACCAGGGTCACGCCGCCCACGCCTGGATCACCCTGGCGGCCATAGGGCAGCGCACCGAGAGGCTGCTGCTGGGGACAGGAATCACCTGCCCCATCTACCGCTACAACCCAGCCGAGGTCGCCCACGCCTTCGCTTCCCTGGGCGTGCTCTACCCCGACCGCGTCTTCCTGGGGGTCGGCACCGGCGAGGCCCTTAACGAGTTCGCTGCCGGCGGCGGCTGGGGCCCCTACCGGGAGCGCGCCGAGCGCCTGGCAGAGGCCATCACCCTCATCCGGCGCCTCTGGACGGAGGATTGGGTGAACTTCGAAGGCCGCTATTACCGGCTGGCTAGCGCCAAGCTCTACGACAAGCCGGTCCGCCCGCTCCCCATCTACGTCGCCGGCGCGGGCCCCAGGAGCGCGCGGCTGGCCGGCCAGCACGGCGACGGCTGGATCACCGATCCTTTCACGCTTACCGGCCGGAAGGACGTGGTCCAGGCTTTCGAAGAGGGGGCACACGCTGCCGGCAAGGACCCTACCGCCATGCCAAGGTTGGCGGAGCCCTTCGTCTTCGTCGGCGACCGAGAGGAAGCCCAGGAAGTGGCACGGCTGTGGCTCTACCACACCATCCCCAACGAGGTCCTGGACATGTACGACCCGCGCCAGATCCAGCGCTACTCCGAGGAGCATTCAACGGCGGAGCAGGAGACGGAGCAGTGGGTGATCAGCGCGGACCCGCAGATCCACCTGGACGCCATCAAGAGGCTGGTCGACGCGGGGGCGACACACGTCTTCGTCCACTCGGCCCAGCGGGATCAGCGCCGCTTCATTGACTTCTACGGCCGCGAGGTGCTGCCGGCGCTGCGACGGCTGTAGGCCCGTCGCCAGCGGGCCACGCCCCGATTCGTGCCCCATCGACAAGAAGAGAAGGGAGAACACATCAGGCACGCAAGGCGATAGGGCGAGGGGATCCGGTTACACACGGCCGGCCGACTTCCCACTGCGAGAGGGGCGGTGTAAACTGGCCGCGCGCATGGGAAATAGTGGAGGTCTGGAACTTGAAAGAGGACGTAGAACAGCATCTTGGCGCCATCGCCGCGAGTTTCTTGGCCTTCAAGTACTTTGAGGCCGAGGCGGCGATAAAGCAGGCCCTGGACGCAGGTGTACCGCGGGAGGAGGTCACGAAAGCCCTAATGACCTTGTTCCTCGATGCGTTGGACCGCTATGACGCGGGGAGGTACAGCATCGCCCACCTCACAGCCGCCGCCACGATCTTTGAGACGGGGTTCGAACTGACGAACGCTGAGGTGCCCCCGAAGGGCAAGGTGGTCATTGGCACGTTGGGCTCCTCTCATTACCTGGGAAAGGACATCATCAGACTGCTGCTCATGGCCGATGGGTTTGAGGTCGTCGATCTGGGGGAGATAGTCTTCCCCGACCAGGTCGTCGAAGCGGTGGAGAGGGAGAAGCCCGATATCGTGGCCCTGGCCAGCATGATCATCGCCTGTCTCCCCCTGCAACAGATGACCATAGGGGCGCTACAGGCAACAGGCCTGAAGGATAGCCTGAAGGTCCTGGTTGGCGGCGCCGTGACATCGGAGAGATGGGCGCAGGTCATTGAGGCCGATGGCTGGGCGCCCAACGCCCCGCAGGCGGTAGAGGAGGCGAATCGATTGCTGCGCCAGTTGAAGGAGGGGGTCTGATGGCTGAGATGACGGGGAAAGAAAGGTTCCTGTGCAATCTGCGTGGAGAGAAGCCCGACAAGGTGCCGCTGCTGCACTGGTCGGTTGACCTGGCTCTGGCTCAGTCCGGCGTCTCCATGCACCAGTTCGCCTTCGATCCGGAGAAGATAGCGCTTGGTCACATCAGGTACGTGCAGAACTACAAGGCGGACGTATGTGTCGTGAACACCGACCTGTGGTGGGCGTTCGAGCCCTTTGGGGTGGAAGTGTACATCACCGACAACTTGATATACCCGAAGAAGACGGTCGCCGACCGTAGGAGGCCGGACCCGAAGGTCTACGAGGAGCTCGAATACCGCGATCCTTTTTCGGGGAGGAGGGCCGAGGTACTACGTAAGGCGGCTGCCATCGTCTCCGATGAGATCGGCGACAAGGTGGCGTTCAGGCAGGGGGGATATGGACCGGTGTCCAACCTCGCCCTTTTGATGGGAGTAAAGGAGGCCTTGCGAGACCTGATCCTCTTTCCGGAGGCCGTTTTCGGGGCCATAAAGCGAGTGATGATGGACTGGACCGTGGACTTCATCGCGGGCAGCCTTGAGCCCTGGAAAGACAGGCTAACGAATATCAACTGGGGGTTCGCCAGCCTGGACAGGGACCTGGCACCGCCGGAATACAAGGAAGAGATAGCACGGCTGGAGCTGGAGGCTCTGTGGAGGGTTAAGGAGCGGGTGGGTCGCGATGTGCCGGTTACGACCCACTTTTGCGGCCCGAGACCGGATCTGGACTTCGTAACGCATACATTCGGCGATGCGCTCGATGAGCTTCAGTTCTGGTGGCCCGGCTCCGAGTACTCCCTGGAGGACGCTGTCAGCAAGTTCGGCGACCGATACGCCATCGCGGCGGGCATAGACCACACGCGGACCCTTCTTCTGGGCAGCCCCGACGAGGTGGACGCGATGGTGAAGGCCAGCATGGAGATCGCCAAAGGCAAATGCAGCTTTGCTCTCTCATCCGGCTGCGAGCTGGGGATAGGAACGCCCGAAGCGAATCTTGCGGCCCTGGCAGACGCCAGGGACAAGTACGGCACGTACTAAGAGGAGCCTGAAGCCGAGCTTCTCCGAATCAACGCCGCTCTTGGCCGGCTAGGCTGGCCTCCCCTGCCAAGTGGGGTCCGCGGTATCCAGCCACTCGTCGGCCCGGTGAAAGCCCGCGTCGTGCCAGGGTGTAGGGGAGACATTCTTGTGGTAGGACCGTTCCACGGTGCGGTTGATGGTCGACACCCACACGGCCATCGGCATAACCTTGTCCAGGAGATAGTCCTGAATCTCGAAGCCTAGCTGGCGGCGACGCTCGTACTCCATCTCGCCCCTCTCCGCCTCCAGCATGCGATCGAGTTCCGGATCGGAGAGCATGAAGGAGTTCTTGCAGCCCTTGCTGTGGAAGAAGGGGTAGACGTAGTCGTCCAGGTCGTTCCAGCCGTTATCGAAGCCGAAGGTCATGACTATGCTCTTGTTTAGCACGCCCTGCGCGAGCTTGGTGTATCCGGTCGGATCCAGGTCACCTTCAGTCTCCAAGCCAAGGGTCTCTCTGAGCTTGGCCTGCAACTGAGGGAAGAAAGACTTGATGTACTCGGGAATGCCCGCATAGAACACGGTGACGCGGCCGACAGACGAGCCGCCAGCTGCCTCCCAAAGGCGCTTCGCCTCACGCAGGTCTTCCTCCCGTTCCTGGGCCCCAAAGCGATAGCCGGGCTTGCTGGCAAGTTCCTCCGCTGAGAAGGCCCACTTTTCGTTGGCTGCGGGCACCGGCCCGCAGGGGTAGCCCCCTCCCATCAACATCTGCTGGGCCATCACGTTACGGTCCACGGCCAGGTGGATGGCCTTGCGCAGTCTCAGGTCCTTGAACTGAGTCTTTGCCGCCGGCGAGTCAGCGACCAGGAAACGGCTGTGTATGAGTCCACTGCCCAGGCTCTCGTCGACAGTCAGACCCTCTTCCCTGGCCACACGCTCCAGCGTGTTTGGGTCATCGGCGTAAAACTGATCGACTTGTTTGCTTCGAAAGGCGAGTTCGCAGGCTGTGACGTCAGGGTTCACCCAGAACGCCTGGTAGCCATCGATGATGGGCCGGTCAGCGAGTCCAATGTCCGCCTTCAGGTTCTTGCCGAACCAATTAGGGTTCCTGGCGCCTCTCGACACCTTGAGGGGCGTGAACTCCTGGAGGAAGAACGGCCCGGTGCCCACCAGACGCTCAACGGAATTCATCTCATCTTTGTCGGGGTCCACCAGCTCCTTCCCTATCACGAAGGCGTAGCTGTCGGCGAGGAAGTGAATGAAAGGCCCGGTGGGGCGCTTGGTAGTGATCCTCAGCGTCAAGGGGTCTACAACCTCGATCTTGTCGACCGTCTCCCAGTGGCTCTTACGGTAGTAGAGGGCGCTCTTGGGGCTGTCCTCATTGAGCTGCCGCTCAATGGAGTACTTGATGTCCTCAGCGGTCAACTGGCGGCCCGGGAGATTCGGTGCTATCTCTCGGAGGTTGCTGCGGATCTCCGGGGTGTCGTGGAAGGTGGCGTTGGGCCAGATCTTGATGATGTAGGTTAGGTCATCGGGCTGCTCAGGCAAGGACTGGGCGAGATCGAGCTCGATGATGCTTTCGTAGACGTTCTGGTAGAGGAGCACCTTGCTGAAGACAGCGCCCATCATACTGGTGAGGGGTCCAAACTGAGTCTGGTGAGGGTCCAAGGTGTCCAGGGGGAGGGCTTCCCAAGAGAAGAACCTTACGGTGCCGCCCCGGCTCGTGGCAGGCACCAGACGCCCGATGACAGGGCCAGGTGTGCCCGCCGCTGGCGACGCCTGCTGTGGCTCCTCCTTGCCTCCACCGCACCCGGCCACCGAGGCGCCCACGAACGCCGCTCCGGTCGCGACGGCCCCGCCCAGCAGCCTGCGCCGGGAAAGCCGCCTCCTGGCCAGGTCCTGCCAGTAGTTGCTTCCGTCCATGGCTGCCCTCCTGCGCCCTTCTATCGCGGTCGGCGCCATTGTACTACAATCGCGGGATTTGGCCGTTCGGCTCTTGGCTGAAAGAAAAAGACGCCGTATCATCACCCGCGGAGAAGCAAGCACACACAGACAAAGGAGCTAGACATGGTTGACTTTGCCCTCTCTGAAGAGGAACGGATGATCAGAGACCTGGCGCACGAGTTCGCGGAGAAAGAGATTCGCCCTGTCGCCGAGTACTACGACGAGCACGAGGGTGAGTATCCCATGCCCGTGGTCAAGAAGGCCGCTCAACTGGGCCTGGCCGGGGGCGCCTTCGGGGCCGGCGGGATTAGCGGCGTTCTCATTGTGGAGGAGCTGTCATGGGGCTGCGCGGGCATCGCCCTGGCCATCTTCTCCAGCGGTCTGGCCGCTGCCGCCATCTACGGCATGGGCACAGAAGAGCAGAAGGCCAAGTTCCTGCCCATGTGCATGAGCACGGAAGAAGAGGTCCGCATTGGGGCCTACGGCCTGACCGAGCCTGAGGCAGGGTCGGATGTCGCCAACATCTCCACTACCGCCGTCCGCGATGGCGACTTCTACGTTCTCAACGGCACCAAGCGCTTCATCACGAACGGCGGCATCGCCGACGTGACCGTGGTCTTCGCTACCGAGGACAAGAGCAAGGGCTGGGGCGGCCTGTGCGCCTTCGCCATCGAGAAGGGCACGCCGGGCCTGTCCGAGGGCACGGTGTGGAAGAAGATGGGCGTGCGCGCCTCCCACACCTCCGACGTGATCTTGGACGATTGCCGGGTCCCGCTGGACCACCGTCTCGGCGACCCGCCTGGCCAGGCTAAGGAAGGCGCGCCACCGCGTGGAGCGTTCGGTGCCCTGGGCGCTCTGGAGCGCACCCGGCCCGCCATCGGTTCCTTCTCCCTGGGGATAGGCCGCGCTGCCCTCGAGTACGCCATAGACTACGCCAAGGAGCGCATCCAGTTCGGCAAGCCCATCGCCACCCGACAGGCCATCGCCTTCAAGCTGGCGGACATGGCCATCGAGATGGACGCTGCCCGCCTGATCGTCTGGCGGGCAGCCTGGATGGCCGCCAACAACGTCCCCTTCCTGCGGGCCGAGGGCAGCATGTCCAAGTGCTTCCCCTCGGATGTGGCCATGCGGGTGACCCTCGAGGCTCTCCAGATCCTCGGGGGCTACGGCTACATGCGGGAGTTCCCGGTGGAGAAGTGGGTGCGGGATGCCAAGATCTTCCAGATCTTCGAGGGCACCAACGAGATCCAGCGAATCGTCATCGCACGCGCCCTCACCGCGACCCGCTTCCGCTAGGCAGACCTCTGGCGCAAGCATGGAGAAGCCGGACCCCGGGCCGTCTGGGCCCGGGGTCCGCCATTCCCCCCGGCGCGTTTCCGAAGACGCGCCCAGTCGGCTCTCCTACGACTTTCCGCCCTCCAGCAGCGAGAGCACCGCCCGCTCGATCCCCTCGGCGGTGAGGCCGTGGATCTCGCACAGCTCCGGGTAGCTGGCTATTTCGGTGCAGAAGGTGTCCTGCACCCCGACCCGCGCCAGCCTGCCGACGCCGGCCTCGGCCAGAACCTCGGCCACGGCGCTGCCGAGCCCGCCGATGACGCCGTGCTCCTCGGCGGTGACGATGCGACCGGTTCGCTGGGCCGCCTCGCGGATGGCGGCGGCATCGAGGGGCTTGATGGTGTGCATGTCGAGCACGCCGGCCTGCACGCCCCGCTCCTTCAGCCTGTTGTGCGCCTCTATCGCCTGGCGCACCATCGTGCCCGTGGCGACGATGGTGGCATCGGAGCCCTCTCGCAGCGGGATCGCGCGCCCGATCTGGAAGGCGTAGTCCTGCTCGTGGACGGGCAGGAAGGCGCCCATGCGGATATAGACGGGCCCTACCAGCTCCGCGGCGGCACGGAGGCAGCGCTCCGTCTCGTGGGGGTCGGCCGGCACCAGGACGGTCATGCCCGGGATGACCCTCATCAGGGCGAGGTCCTCTATGGCGTGATGCGTGCTGCCCCAGGGGCCGGCGACAAGGCCGCCGAAGATGGAGACGATCTTGACGTTCTTCTCGTTATAGGCCAAGTCGGTGCGCACCTGCTCGAAGGCGCGCATGGTGACGAAGGGCGCCATAGCGTAGACGAAAACCAGCTTCCCCCGTGCTGCCAGGCCCGCCGCCACGCCCACCAGGTTCTGCTCCGTGATGCCCATGTCCAGAGCACGTTCCGGGAACTTCTGGGAGAAAGCACCTACGGGGCCCACGTCCTGGCTGACTACAAAGAGGTCCGGGTTCGTCTCTCCCAGTTCCAGCAGGACATCAGGGAAGGATTTCGCGGCTCCCAGCCCGTTCACGATGTCACCTCCAGGCCGCGGAGCCCTTCCGCCGCCTCCTCAGGCGTCAGGCGGGTGTAGTGGGCCCGCGGGGTGTTCTCCAGGCACGGCACTCCCTTGCCCTTCACTGTGTGGGCGACGATAGCCATCGGCCGCCCCGCCTTGGGTCCGCCTGAGGCGGATTCCAGGGCAGCGACGACCTGGGCCATGTCGTTGCCGTCGATCTCGACAGTATCCCAGCGGAAGGCGCGCCACTTGTCGGCCAGCGGCTCGACGGGAATGATGTTGTCCACGGCATTGCTGGCCTGGAAGCGGTTGTGGTCGATGATGGCGACCAGATTGTCCAGCCCGAAGCGGGGAGCGGCCAGCGCCGCCTCCCACACCGAGCCCTCCTGCATCTCTCCGTCGCCCATCACGACGAAGACGCGGTTCGGGGCGCCTTCGGCCCGGCAGGCGATGGCTATCCCCACGCCGATAGGCAGGCCGTGACCCAGCGAGCCGGTGGCTACCTCCACGCCGGGCGCCTTGAGCGTGGGATGTCCGGCCAGTATGCCGCCCTTTGCCTCGTACGCCTGCAACGTCTCGACCGGGAAGAAGCCACGCTCGGCGAGCGCGCTATAGAAGGCGAGCACAGTGTGACCCTTGCTGAGGATGAAGTAATCGCGGCCCTTCCAGCCAGGGTTGGCCGGGTCTACCTTCAGCACGTGGAAGTAGAGGGCCGCCATCACGTCGGCTATGGAAAGCGCCCCGCCGACGTGGCAGACATGCTCGGTGGCGATTTCAATGGCGTGCCGACGGATGACAGCGGCCTGCCGCTCCAGTCGACGTATCAGGGAGTCAGAGACCATAAGACCTCCTGTCCGCCGCTTCCATCCGGCCTGCCTGCCGACAGGCAGGCATCCTCGCCGCCGGGGCCCGACTGGCAATGGAGTAAGGGAGGGAACCGGAACCTGCCTGGAAGGTATCACACAGCCCCGCATGTTAGCAATTCCTCTCCTCGTAGTCGATTCCAATCCCAGCAACCCCTTGACCGCCAGGCCGCCCGTGAGCACTCTAGCACGAGAAGCGTGAGGCCTCACGGCGGAACGGCCGGGAGGGAGACGAATCGGATGTGGCGGGTCTGCTTGGCGCTGCTATCGCTGGTGGGGCTCATCGTGCTGGCCTGCGGGGAAGGCCAACCGGAGGCGCCCGCCGTCACCCCAACCGAGCAGACGGTCGGGCCCTCGCCGGAGACCCCGCTGCCCGGCGGGACGCCCACCGAAGCTCCAGTGCGGCCCCCGGCACTGGCCAACGCCCCAGCATTTCAGGAGATCCCCACCTATGACGGCTCAGGGCAGGCGATGCATCCGGACGTCGTCTACTTTGCGGACGGCTGGCATGGGTACAAGTACTGGATGGCCATGACGCCGTACACCTACGATAGCGCCGGCCGCGAGAACCCCAGCATCGTGGCGTCGAATGACGGCTCCTCATGGCTCGTGCCGCCGGGCCTGACGAACCCCCTGGTCTCACCTCCAGCGTGCGATCACAACAGCGACCCCGACCTCGTCTATGATCCGCGTAGCGACGAGTTGTATCTCTACTACATGGAATCGCAGCGCATCCAGTACTGCGGCACCATCAATGAGAACCGCCTGCGCCTACTGGAGTCGTCCGAAGGCGTCCACTGGAGCGGCCCCCAGACCGTGATGAGCTGGGACTTGGGCAGGGACCCCCTCTATGTGTGTCCCCTGCCGTCGTCTACCGGCGCGGCTCCTTCGAGATGTGGATGGCCAGTGACGCCGGCGGCGTCGTCCATACAACCAGCGAAGACGGAGTGAACTGGTCGGCTCTTCAGCGGGTGGGCATCGACGGCACACCGTGGCACCTCAACGTGGCCTACGTCGAAGGGGCGTCACAGTACTGGATGCTCTTCGTCGACTCCCCCCTGGCCGGTTCCAGGCTGAAGCTGGCTACGAGCGAGGACGGGCTCGCCTGGGACATCCACCCGACCCCCCTCCTGGCGCCGGGCTCCGGCTGGGACGATGAGAGGATATACAGGGCGTCCTTCCTGTACGACGATGGCAGACTGCGGGTCTGGTACTCCGCGAGGAGCAGCGCCGGACAGTGGCACGTGGGCTACTCGGAGGCGATGAAGAGAGACCTCGACTTGCCCGGGGGCTGACGAAGAAGACTGGAGCGGGGGACGGGGCTCGAACCCGCGACAACCTGCTTGGAAGGCAGGAGCTCTACCAGACTGAGCTACCCCCGCTCGCCGTGCTACATTCTAGCACAGCCGCCCGCACTCTGGCCGCTCCAACTCTCCTTGGCCCTTGCAGGCCCGTGCCACAATTGCCGGCTCCGACGCGATGGCCCTACCGGGGTCCGGTGTGCCGTCGCCGTTGCGTCGCCGGCGGTAGAACGGCACGGGCCGGAAAGGGCTCGGCGTGGGGCGTATGTGCGCTACGGTAGCCGTGGCCTGTCGCGGCCTGAGCGCTGCGCTCTCTCGAGAATGTCTTGTCGTCCAGTGGCGAACTTCTCGCGCAGGGGCGCGACAATTGGGCTCGTTACGAGGGCCGGGAGACCAGCCCGTTGTACATATTCGACTTCGGCATCCTCTTCGGCGGCCAGGTACTCCAAGAAAACGCCGACCTTATCCAGCCGCTCTTTGATGCCCTGAAGTAAGCCGCCGTCGCCCGAGGCGACTTGCTTGATCTTTTCGTACCATTCGCGTGACTTGATGGGTGTGTCGGTGGTGACGAGGTCGAGGTAGGCAAACTGCTCGAGGAGTGTGCTGAGATAGTAGTATCCGGCGGATGTAATGCGAACCGAGTCAGCCGCTTCGCCTCGGACTCGGTAACCGTTGGCTGCCTCAATCAGGCGTTGGCGGAGAAGACGATCTAAGATTCGGCGCATTCCTTCCTCATCGCTGACGAGAGCAGAAAAGGCCTGGAAGAGTCGACCGACCTCGACGAATCCGCGTCCGGGGGCCGTCTCTATTTGTCGGACGCCGTGAAGATAACGGAGAATTCGCACCTTTTGAAAATGCGAGTAGAAGCCGTCATCCTCAATAGAGAACATATTCTCAATGAGGCTCCTGGCCGAGTCGTAGTATCTCCATTCAGCGAGAGCTATGCTTCTGAGAACATGGTGAAACGGGACGATGTAGCTGCCAGAGAGGGCGTAAGTCTTGATGTACTCATCGGTATTCGTGTGGCCCGAGGTAAGGAAGGTGGCAAACATGTCGAGGGCCTGGCGAACATCGTTCGCGGACAGCGCCTCTAGCAGGACAATGTTTCGCTGATCCTCTCCGAGAAAGGAATCAACAAGGATCTCCAAGAACCGTCCCAGAGCTATGTTAACAAAATCCAGGCCGGTTCTGGACTGCACAGAAATGACCTGCGCACCCATTTGCTTCTTGGCGAGCTCAAGCCTCCTTGAGAGGACATTGGCGATTCGGGGTGCCGCTATGTGATGAACGTATCGGTGGTAGGCGTCGAAGGGTGGCGTGTTGCGGAAGCGCCAGTAGGTCTCCTCGCGAAGTGCGAGAAGGCCGATCGTGCCCCATACACGGCTCTTCTGGAACGCGCGTATGAGTGCCCGGTGTTGAAACTCTTGGCCCAACTGGTCTGCGTTGTCAAAGACCACACAAACTAACCTTGAGCAGTGCATTCGGAGGTAGCGAATCACACTCTGGACATGCCGCTCTGTGGATTCTATCGCTCTTCGCAGCTCATCGGACACCAGCTGTTGGAAGCGATCAGGGTCCGTGCGGAAGTAGGGCGCAAGAATGCCCCTTCTGAGCCTCGCAATATCGTGCTCGTAGATTTGCTCTAGTGTATTCCAGCTCTCGATTTCGAACTCCGGGTATCGCTGCTCAATCTGGCGCGAGACCTCGGTATCCATGAATCCGCTGAGATCGGGATTATCCTCACTGGTATGGGTTAGGTCGACGATGACGGGGAGCACTCGGTCTTTAAGGGTCTCATCCATGAGGAAACGGAAGTATCGATGAACGAATGTAGTCTTTCCAGCGCCGACGCCGCCAACCAGAAGAAACACCGTGCTGTCCGGCCTCACTTCAAGGTTGGTAATGCCCTCGTCTAGCGTCCGATCGATGGCGTCGGCACCGCGCCTCTTTGTGTCGACCGTCTCTACCGGCAGGCCTAGCTTGGGGGTGCGGTCGGCGAGGAGTGCGTCTAGCTGGCCCTGGTACTGGGCTTGCCTCCCGGACTCCACGTATGCCTGGCGAAGCACGTCGGCGCGTGACTCGTCCGTCAGGTCGGAGAAGTAGTGCCGAATGACGGGGGCAAGGGCTGCATCCACGGGGTTCCTGCTGATAACCTCGTTGGGCAGATGTACGACTTCAAGCACGCGTTCGGCAAATTGCGGAGCAGGACGAAGGTATCCCTTACTCTGCAGGAGAGACTCAAGCTGCGTCTGGGCATCCCCGGAGGGGGCCAGCAGATTCCAGAATATGATGTAATTGGACATGATTGGCTCTAGCCCGTCGAAGATGAGCGTATCGTAGCCGCCGCTGTCCTTCGGCTTGTAAATGAGGGTGACAGCGATCTGCAGTCCATTAGAGACGACGCCGACGGGTATGCCCTTGCTTTGGCAATAGCGGACTACCTGCTGAAGTGCATGACACAGGGACGGCGACTTAGAAAGGATCCCATCCCGTCGGGCACGGAGGGATGGGCCCGCGGGCATCTCAAAGTATGTACCGGCTCGCTTGGCCTCCACGACAAAACGATTCGAGGGGGACTCGAATAGGTAGTCGAGGTAGTCGGCGTCGGCGGTGCGAAGCTCCCGCTGGATAGCGCTCTCCTCCCACCCCAAGACAAACTTGAATACGCGGTCGACCACCTTGGCGCGGGTGTCAGCCTCATTGAGGTCGGTCGCCGACCAGGCGAGCAGGTCATCTCGCGCACCGGCCAGGGCAATCAAAGATTCGTCGGGTGTGGAGACAGACACCTGGATGACTCCAAAACTGGGCAGTTACCACCACGCATACTATCACCGGCGCTAAGTCTTGCGAAGAGGTCTGCGTGTGTCCACCATAGCGATACTTGGTGGCTGTTTCGGGGCGTCGAGACTCGCAGAGTTTGGTGGTGTCAGGAAATGATGAGCTAGGCACGGCGGGCGATGGGAGGTGAGGGCGCGCTTCTTGGATGGATGGGGTGAGCGGCCAGGTTAGTTATGATGTATTCGGGGAGTGTGGGAATACTCGATAACTGTGGCGGTTTCGTTGGGGGGTCGGGCTTCTGGCGGTCAACGCTGAGGCCGGGATGTTTGGAAGGCAGGAGCTCTACCAGATGGTTCGGCAGGCTCACCATGCTCCTGAGCTACCCCCGCTCAACCGGCATTCTACAGATTTCCGACGCCACCATTCAAGCCTAATGCCCAGTTGGACAGGGAGCCTACCGAGGGCGCTTTCCGACGGCACGCAGAAACTCAGATTCGGAAACGTTGCCGAGCCGCAGGATGCTCCTGAGCGTGCCACGAGGGATCTCTTTCTTCCCTAACATGATAACTGTCACGTCTTTCGCACCGTCGGGGCGCTCGCGGTACACGGAGAGATGACTGCCGCCGCTGGGATTCGGGTCAGGCACGAAACCAAGTCGCAGCAGGGCACTCATCAGCCTTTGGCTGGAGACGAGGGGCAGTCGCTGGCGGCCCGGCGAGTTCACTTAGGCGGAAAGAGGAATCTTGGCGACGTATGGACCCACGAAGACATCAGGGTGCAGCCTGTATTCCCCTTTCAGGCTGCTCGGACGCGTTTTCCTAATGACAATGCCCTTCTCTCGCAATATCCGGGGGCGCTCGCCGAGGCGCTCAATAGCGTTGAGGTACTCGAGCGTCGCCTCCTTCACGTTGGCGAGCGCTTCCTCAAACGTATCGCCGCAGCTCGCCGTTCCGAGTTCAAGGCAGCGGGAAACGAACGCATCCCCCTCCTTAGACACCTCTATCGTCAGCGGAACAAAGGCAACCGCCGCCATTCGAAGACACCTCCGGGGTCGTCAGTGCGCGCCAGAAAGTCGACCCAGCAACTCGCGCATCTCTTCAAATGCTATCAGCTTTCGCCGCGCGCGCCAAGGGCCACGGGAACACCGCGCCAAACCCTACCTCAGCGGCCGGCCCGGCGCGATGGCCCTGCCGGGGTCCGGTGTGCCGTCGCCGTCGCGTCGCCGGGAGAGAATAAGGGAGGGGCGACCGAGGCAGTCGCCCCTCCCAGCTCGTTGCCTTCCAGGTCTATCGGCGCCTGCGGGCCCGCCATTGACCAGCGAGGCCGCCCATGATTAGCAGGGTGCCACCTGCGGCAAGCGCGTACCACCAGGCGGGGAGACTGCTGCCTTCCTCACCGAGCAGGCCACCGGTGCCAGTGGACGGCAGCTCGGCTGCGGGGGCTGGCGCTATTGCCGGTGCTTCCTCCGCCGCAGGCGCGGGCTCCGCCGGCGGCACTGCGGCTGCTGCGGCTGGAATGTCAGCACAGGCAACGTAGACGTCTGGTTCGTCCTGTGACTTCTGGACGGCGATAGCTAAGTTGCCCGTCTGCAAGTCGCTCCCGGGCACGTCTTGAAGCACTGTGTGGGACACCCCACCGGCCATGTCCGTCAAGGCGAAGGCGACTGGACCCAAATCCGCACAGGTTCCTTCATGGATGTTGACGGGCTGTGGCACACCTGCCGGGCCGGGCGCGATTTTCAGGCTGACGGCACTCAAGTCGGGGTACAGTTCCAGCACCGCCTTGCCCGGTGATTGGTCGGCATCACGGCCCGGCCCCATCGCGAAAGTGGCGCCGGGCCTGTCGGCCGAGAACCACCTGACCCACTGGGCCGTCTGAGGGTCTTGCATGTCGAATCCCACAGTGAGAGCCGACAACAGCTTATCGCCCTCGAACCCATAGGCTCCCAAAACGATGATCCGGTCTACGCTTGCCTCTCGTTCATGAACCCCTCGTACCTCCTGCCTGACCGCAATGGTGTTACCCGATATTTCGCAGCTAGTGATGGTGACCTGAGTGTCAAGAGCGACAAGGTACTCAAGGTAGCTGCGATAGGCATCTTTGCCGACGCATCCCTCCGGAGCACATACAGTACCACCGACGAAGACCATGTCGTCGGCGAAATCCTCGAGGAACAGATCTATCTCGCCACGGTTGAAGGCGTCATTCTCTTGGAACTCCTGGCACCAATCGACCTGAGCCGCTGCTGGCCTCGCGGTCTTCGGCATGCCGAGAGCGCCGACCAAGAGGGCCAGCGAGACCACCGCCATCCCCCACGCCAGTAGGGTCCGCTTTCTGATACCCATGGCTTCTTGCCTCTCCTTTCTCGGGGTCCCACCCCTCGTTCGAAATGCCCGCCTATCTCTGTGCGAGCCGGGTCCAGAACGAAGAACCGCGACCCTTCCGCGGTCGGGGCCTGCCGTGCTGGATTGAACACGCCGACCCTGGCCGCGTAAGGGCGCTGGCAGACTACTTCTATATCAAGAGCCTGTCAAGGAGCGCGCCAAACATTCTTGTGGTTAGCCGAGGCGAGAAGCGCCGCTCAGCAGCCCCCTCAGGCCCAGCCGTCCCGCGCAGGCGCCGGTGACGTCGAGCAGCAAAGGCAGGAATCGAGGGCAAACCGTTTCATGGTGCGAATCTCCTGGGACTGCTCATGCCCGCGAACACCGGGGCTTGTAGTCAAGTAGTGCGGGGGCTCCGCAAGGGGCGCAGACGGGCGCTCAGCGGGGTTCACGTTGCGCGGAGAACGCCAGTTATGCGCTATTGACGGGGTCAGTGAATACTCGATAACTGTGGCGATTTCGCTTGGGGGCCGGGGTTCTGGCGCTCAGCGCTGAGGCCGGGATGGTTGGAAGGCAGGATCGCTACCAGATGGTTCGGCAGGCTCACCATGCTACTGAGCTACCCCCGCTCGCCGATAGTATAGCGAGCCCCCGGCCGGTCGCAACCGTCCGGGGGCTGTAGCCGCTTCCCCAAGGGCTGACGTTACACGAAGTAGGTGGCCGCCGCCTGGTCCACCGCCTCCGGCGAGAGGGCGCGGGGCGAGCCTCGATAGCGGGCGGCGTCGGCGATGGCCTCCACGATGTCCCGCGGCTGGCAGCCGCGCATCTCCCGACCCGTATCCACGTAGTAGCGCTCCACCAGGTGCTGGGCGCCGTCCTCGCGGTAGGCCACCTCGTACCGCTGGCACTCCCGACGCAGGATCTCCAGGAACTCCTCCCTCGTCGGGTTAGGGATCTCCACCTTGTAGCGGATGCGACGCAGGAAGGCGTCGTCGGCCAGGCTTGCGGGCAGCAGGTTCGTCAAGAAGAGAGGAATCACGTCGAAGGGGACCCGAAAACGAACGCCCGTGTGCAGGGTCAGGGTGTCCACTCCCTGCTCCAGGGGGACGATCCAGCGGCTCAGCAGGTAAGAAGCCTGGAGTTGCTGTCGCCCGAAATCGTCGACGACCAGGAAACCCCCGTTGGCCTTCATCTGGATGGGAGCCTCGTAGGTCTTCTGCATCGGGTCCAGGCCCAGCTCCAGGTGGCTGGTCGCCAGCTCGCCGGCGGCGAACACGGCCGGGCGGCGGATGACCAGCCATCGCCGGTCGACCATCGACGGGGAGCGCTTGCTCGCGGCCTCCACCGCCTCGTGGCAGGACGGGTCGTAGACACGTATGATCTGGCGCTGAACCTCCACGGCGTAGGGGATGATGATGTTGCCCTGGAAAGCCTTGCGCAGGCCCTCGGCCGCCGCCGTCTTGCCGTTGCCCGAGGGCCCGAAGAAGAGGGTGGCCTTCCCAGAGCTCACGGCGCGACCCAGCCGGTCCAGGGTGTCGGCGCTGAACACCAGATGTGACAAGCTCGATTCGATGTCCTGCGCTGTCAGCACCTCACGGCCCACGGACTGGTGCTCTACCTGCTGGACGTAGTCGGCCAGAGGCACAGGCGCCGGGCCGGCGTAGCCGCCGAGCTCCAGCACTTTGCTGACCCGCGACACGCCCTCGCCGGTGAGGGCGTAGAGGAAGGTGCTGGGCGAGGTCCCGGAACCTCCTGTGACCTCGCAGAGATGTTCACGGCGAAGGAAAGCCAGGATCTCCTGTACCACCGTCAGGGGCAGCGCCATCCGTTCCGCCACCTCGCCACCCGAAGGGTTGCCAGCGAAGTAGACGGTCTTCAGTGCGAGATCCACCAGCAGCCCGGCGTCGAGGCCGGTCTCCTCAACCGAGAGCGGCGCCGGTGGAAGCCCAAGCTCGCCCTTCTCCGCCTCGGCGACGACAGCGATTCTCACCATGTCTTCCTCCTGTGTGCCCTCTCTCCGCAGACTCTACGCTAGAAGCGACGGCACTGCCGGCCGATACAAATCCGGCGCCGGCCAGGCGCTTGGCCCCTCAGAGGGCCTTCCATCAAACAACGGATGAAGGGAGCTTCTATTACGGCCGTCGCGCCTGGACGCCTACTGAGGCGGCGGGAGCGTCCCGGTGGCTTTGAGTCGGGGGCCCATCGCCACCAGGAGCAGCATGAGGGCTGCCGCGGCGAAGGCCATGCCGGCCCCAACCGCGAAGGGCGCTGCCGGAGCCACCGTCTGCCAGAGCAGGCCGGCCATGACACTGGCCAGGACCGCTGCCAGCCCAACAGAGGTGTGATAGAGCCCCAGGAAGGTCCCGCGCTGTCCAGAAGGGGCTGCTTCGGCCACCAGCGCTCGCCCGGTGCCCTCGGTCAGCGCCATGTAGCAGCCGTAGACAACGAACAGGGGCCAGACCCACGCCGTCGAGGGAAGCCAGGCGAAGCCCAGGTAAACCAGACCGAAGATGACCAGCCCAAGCGTGTAGAGAAGCCGGCGGTCCACCCGGTCGGAGACGACCCCCGCCGGCATGGAGAGCAGCGTGTAGGATATGTTGAACGCCACATACGCCACAACGACCAAACTGACGCTCAAGCCGACATCTTTGGCTCTGAGGATAAGGAAGGTGTCGCTGGAGTTGCCGATGGCGAAGACCAAGACGACGGCCAGGAAAGCCCAGTAGGCGCTGGGAGCGCGCGACGGCGGGTCGCCGGCCTCGGCAGGGACGGCACCTTTCACTGGTATGTCGCGTACCAGCACGAGCAGGAGGGCGACGGTGACGACACCGGGCACCACGGCCACCAGCAGGACGGTCCGGATGGGCAGGCTGAAGGCACCCACCAGCAGCAGAGCGATGAGAGGACCCACCACGGCGCCTGCCGTATCCATGGCACGGTGAAATCCGAACGCCCGCCCCAGTAGCGACAGCGGCGTGCCGTCGGCGATGAGGGCGTCCCGCGGCGATGTCCGCACCCCCTTCCCAAAGCGGTCGACGAAGCGGGCGATGAAGACCTGGGGCCAGACGAAGGCCAGAGCCAGCAGCGCCTTGCCCAATGCCGAGAGGGCGTAGCCGGCTGTCACCAGCCCTTTGCGCCGCCCAACCCGGTCGGAGAACCAGCCCGAGGCGACCTTCAGCGAGCTGGCAGTGCCCTCAGCCACACCCTCGATGGCGCCCATGGCGGCCACGGGCGCCCCCAGCGTCGAGGTCAGGAACACCGGGATCAGGGGGTATGCCATCTCGCTGGCGATGTCCGCCACGAGGCTGACGACGCCCAAGAGGAAGACGTTGCGGGTGACGCCGGGGACCGGGGAGGGCGCCTCGACGGCCGCGATCTCTGGCTCCTGAATGCCGGCCGGACCGCCAGCCTCAGCCTGCGCCCCGGCGGCAGTGGACTCGGAAGAAGAAGTGCTCATGATCAATACCGGGGGTGCCGTCCGGCGCCCCTCCATCTATTGTTCCACGTATGACACGCCGGGGGAAGCGGATATGGAGATCGAAGGACGGCGCGGGCCTTAGAGGGTCTGTTGAAAACGCCCTACCCGCGTGCTTCGACAGGCTCAGGGTGAGCGGGATCGAATGGCTGTGCAGTTCCGCTCGTGGTGAGCCTGCCTGCCGGCAGGCAGGCCTGTCGAACCACGAGCGGATAAGGAGGGTATTTCAACAAGTCCTTAGAGGCTCGCGCAACCCTCGCCCGCTACGGCGCCTCGATGGGTTGCTGGCGCCTGACCTTACTGCCCGGCGGATGCCGGCGCCTGCTCGCTCTCCACTAGCCTCTTCAGGTTCTCGAGCGAGCGCTGGAAACCGGACTGGAGGTTCCTCTTCAGGAAGAGCCGGTCGGACAGCGAGCTCAGCGGGTTGCCGGGCGTGTACTCGAAGACCAGCGTGAACTTGGTTCCCGCCGCCGACGGCTCGAGACCAAAAGATACGCTCGTCGCGGCCATCATCGACACCTGGCCGTCGTGCTTCTGAAAGCGGGGAGAGTCGAACTCGCTGATCTTCCAGGTCGTCACCTGGCTCAGCGGGCCGGCGATCCGGGACCGCTCCCGGTAGACCGTCCCCCGCTGGGCTGGTTCCGGCTCCACGGTGAGCATCGCCAGAGTATCCTCTATCCATTCCGGAATGCGCCGGAGGTCGGACGCGAAGTCCCACACCACCTCCGGCGATGCCCCGATATCGACCGATACTTCGATTCGCGACACGTCATCCTCCTTGGACGCTTGCCGCCCCGCGGTCCTGCCGACGGCGCTCCACGCACTCCCGCACCAGGGTCGCCAGACGCTCCCTGGTGCGCTCCCGTTCCGCCGGGGTGAGGCCCACGACCAGCACCTCGGGCCGGGCCTTGAGGGCGTCGGCCCAGGGGTGAGGAGCCAGCAGAATACTGCCCAGCAGGCAGCAGCCAGCGTCCAGGGCCGACTCCACAGCCCGCCGGAAGCGATGCGACGCCATCTCCATCTTACCGATCTCGTCCACCACCACCACGTCGGCCGAGGCCGCCGCCTCTTCCAGCGCGGGCACCCCCACCCGCTCCAGGGCAGCCACATCCACCCCGTACTTGCCCACCCGTGGCGGGCCCGACACGTCCACAGAGGCCAGCACGGCCTCCTGCCCGTCCAGGGTCAGCAGCCGGAAGCCAACACGCTGGCCGCCGTGGCGGATCTCCTCGGTGTAGAAGCCGCCAGCCCACAAGGGCAGCTCCGCCACCACCCGGCGCAGGAGGGTAGTCTTGCCGCAGCCCGGCGGGCCCGTGACTAGGAAGGCACGCTTCAAGGCAACTCCCTCACCGAGAGCCTGTAGCCGACCCGAGGCACGGTCACCAGGAGTTCCGCGCCCTCATGCAGGCGCCGCAGCTTGCGTCGGAGGTTGCGGACGTGCGCCCGCAGGATCTCGCCGCCGCCGGTGCCCGGGTAGAAGCCCCAGACCCTTACCAGCAGTTCCTCCGTCGAAAGCACCAGGCCAGGCTTCTCCATGAACTCCTGGAGAAGACGGCACTCGATAGGCGTGAGACGGACCTGACGGCCCTGCCTGCCCGCTGACGGGCGTCGCCAGCGCAAGAAGCGCCTAACAGGGTCCAGCGAAAGAGGCCCTGCGCGCAGGGGTTTCGCCAGCGCCGCGGGTCCGCCGCCGCCCTGCAGCAGCCCGGCCACCGTCTCCGCCAGGCCTTCGGCGTCGAAAGGCCGGCCCAGGTAGGCGTCCATACCGGGCCGCAGTGCCGAGGGCAGCGCGCCTTCCACCTGGAGGGCTGCGCGAGGTCCCAAAAAGAGGACGGGCACGTGGAGCCGGTCCGGGTCGGACCGCAGCCAGCGGCAGAACTGCTCCGTCGGCAGGCCGGGGGCGGCCAGGTCCAGCGCCACCAGGTCGGCCCGCAGGGTATGCAGGGCCCGCAGCCCCTCGTCGCTGCTGGCGGCGTCCGTCACCAGGTGGCCCTGGGCAGCCAGTGCCCCCCTCACGGCGTCGCAGGCCCGCCGGTCAGAAGAGATGACGAGGATGGTGGCCAACGCGACCTCCCTGTGCGTTGCCGCCCAGCTTAGGCTATGCAGGGGCCGTCAATCCAGAAGCCCCTTAACACCCTTGTTCGGACCTTGCCCCCGCTGCTACAATCAAAGTTCGGCGATATGCCGCATCTCTCTTTGGGAGGAAGTACCCGTTGCCGCTGGACGCCATTATCGTCAGAGGCGCTCGAGAACACAACCTCAAGGACATCGACGTCGCTATCCCCCGCGATCGCCTGGTGGTCATCACCGGCCTCTCCGGTTCCGGGAAGAGTTCCCTGGCCTTCGACACCATCTACGCCGAGGGACAGCGACGTTATGTCGAGTCCCTGTCCGCCTACGCCCGCCAGTTCCTGGGCCAGATGGAGAAGCCCGACGTCGACTACATCGAGGGGCTCTCCCCGGCCATCTCTATCGATCAGCGAGGCGCCAGCCGCAACCCTCGCTCCACCGTCGGCACCCAGACCGAGATCTACGACTACCTGCGCCTCCTCTTCGCCCGCGCCGGCGAGCCCCACTGCCCCCAGTGCGGTCGCCCCATCGAGCGCCAGACAGTGCAGCAGATCGTGGACGCTATCCTGGACATCCCCGCCGGGCGCCGGCTCATGATCCTGGCGCCCATCGTCCGCGACCGCAAGGGCGAGCACCTCAGCGTCTTCGAGGATGCCCGCAAGGCTGGCTTCGTGCGCGTGCGCGTCGATGGGCAGGTGCGCGACCTGGAAGAGGACATCGTCCTCGACAAGAACCGCCGCCACACCATCGAGGTGGTCGTCGACCGGCTGGTAACGGAGGACCGCACGGGGGAAGGTTCCGCCGCCTCCGCCAGCCGTCTAGCCGACTCGGTGGAGATGGCCCTCAAGCTGGGCAGCGGAGTAGTCCAGGTCACCGTGGAGCCCCCCGCAGGGGAACCCCCCGTAGGGGCCGACCTTCAGGTCGGCCCGGAGGAGCGGCTCTACTCGGAGCACTTCGCCTGTGTCCACTGCGGCGTCAGCCTGGGCGAGGTCGCACCGCGCAACTTCAGCTTCAACAGCCCCCACGGCGCCTGCCCCGATTGCACCGGCCTGGGAGTGAAGATGGAGCTGGACCCGGACCTGGTCATCCCCAACAAGAACCTGACCATCGCCGAGGGCGCCATCCAGCCCTGGGCGCGGGCCAGCGCCACCAGCGCCTGGTACCAGCGCCTGCTGGAGGCCGTCGCCGAGAAGCACGGTTTCTCCGTCCACGTCCCCATCCGCCAGCTCACCCCGGAGCAGGTTGCCGCCATCCTCTACGGCGACCGCGCCGCCACCACAGTCACCCTGCGGTTCACGGGGCACGGTGGCCACGTCAACCGCTACGACACCACCTTCGAAGGGGTCATCCCTAACCTCACCCGTCGCTACCAGGAGACGGACTCCGACTACGTGCGCTCCGAGATCGAGCGCTACATGGCCGCCAACCTCTGCCCGACCTGCCAGGGCGCCCGCCTGCGACCCGAGTCCCTGGCCTTCACCGTAGCCGGGAAGAACATCATCGAGGTGACGCGGTTGAGCGTGGTGGAGGCCCAGTCCTGGTTCGCCCGGCTGGCCAGCCCCGACCCGCCCCTCTCCGAGCGCCAGCGCGCTATCGCCCACCAGATCCTGAAGGAGATCCGCTCCCGGCTCGACTTCATGGTGGAGGTAGGCCTGGACTACCTGACCCTTGACCGGGCCACCGCCACCCTTGCCGGCGGCGAGGCCCAGCGCATCCGGCTGGCTACCCAGATCGGCTCCGGCCTCATGGGCGTCCTCTACGTCTGCGACGAGCCCACCATCGGCCTCCACCCTGTGGATGACGCCCGCCTCATCCGCACCCTGGAGCGGCTGCGCGACCTGGGCAACACCGTCCTCATCGTCGAGCACGACGAGGCCATGATGCGCGCCGCCGACCACATCATCGACATGGGACCCGGCGCCGGCGAGAAGGGCGGCGAGGTAGTCGTCGCCGGCACCCTGGATGAGATCACCGCCTGCCCTCGGTCCATCACCGGTCAGTACCTGAGCGGCACCCGCCAGATCCCTCTGCCGCAGCGCCGGCGGACCGGCAACGGCCTCCACCTCACGGTCCACGGTGCCCGTGAGAACAACCTCAAGAACATCGACGTGCGCATCCCCCTGGGCAAGTTCGTCTGCATCACCGGCGTCTCCGGCTCCGGCAAGAGCACGCTTGTCGCCGAGATCCTCTACAAGAAGGCGGCCCAGCTCCTCTACGGGGCCAAGGACCGCCCCGGCGACTGTGACGGCATCTCTGGCCTGGAGCACATCGACAAGGTGGTGAACATCGACCAGTCGCCCATCGGCCGCACGCCGCGCTCCAACCCGGCCACCTACACCGGCACCTTCACCCCCGTCCGGGAGCTCTTCGCCACCGTGCCAGAGGCGCGCCTGCGCGGCTACGCCCCCGGCCGCTTCTCCTTCAACGTCAAGGGCGGCCGCTGCGAGGCCTGCGCCGGCGAGGGCTACATCGAGATCGAGATGCAGTTCCTGCCCGACGTCACCGTCCCCTGCGAGGTCTGCAAGGGAAAGCGCTATAACCGCGAGGCCCTGGAGATCCACTTCCGGGGCAAGAACATCGCTGAGGTCCTGGACATGACGGTGGACGAGGCCCTGGGGTTCTTCTCCGCATTCCCCAAGGTGAAGAGCAAGCTCCAGACCCTGAAGGACGTGGGGCTGGGCTACATTCGCCTCGGGCAGCCGGCCACCACCCTCTCCGGCGGCGAGGCGCAGCGGGTGAAGCTGTCCACGGAGCTCTCGCGGCGCTCGACGGGCAAGACGCTGTACATCCTGGACGAGCCTACCACCGGCCTCTCGTTCGAGGACACCAACGCCCTCCTGAGCGTCCTCCAGCGACTGGTGGACGCCGGTAACACGGTGCTGGTCATCGAGCACCACCTGGACGTTGTCAAGAACGCCGACCACATCATCGACCTGGGGCCCCTCGGCGGAGACCGCGGCGGCGAGATCGTGGCCGAGGGCACGCCGGAGGAGGTAGCCGCGATAGAGGCGAGCTTCACCGGCCAGTACCTGCGGCGCAAGCTGGCAGGGCACGGGGAACGGGAGCGGGCCTCGGCGGCAGCACGGTCGCAGAAGTAGGGGCGAAGACAGCAGCGTTTGCCGACGCTGCCAGAAGGAGCCGAGACAAGTGGAAGTTCGGCTGGAATCGGAGCAGGAGTACCTGGGTTACACGATCCATTTGCTCGGGGTAACCCCAGGCGACTTCCCGGGTTTGGCCGCTGTCGTCACGATAAAAGGCTCAGGTGGGCAGCAGGTCTGTCGGTTTACGGAATTGCTCGACCGCCAGTTGCAGGGCGGAGCAGAGGGATGGCCGGAAGATGACGAGCAGGCCACACAGCAGTTGATGGAGCGGGCACTGCACAGGGCGCGTGGAACAATCCTTCTCGACCGGCTAGGGGACATCGATACCAGACGCCACAACGTGTCCCAGGGCGATGGCTCAGCGCAACGCAGTGACGACTACTTGCGAGCCCTCATCTTGGACGCGTTCAAGCGTGGATTCCGGCACAACCCCGCGCTGAGGGGGCGCATCCAGTTCGATGACATTGGAGTTGCACTGGTCGAAGAGGTGGACCGGAGGGACGTTGAGTATTGCCTAGAGCGCCTCGTGCTTGACGGTCTCATCAAGTCCTGGTCATTGGGCCACGAGCCGGGAGCGAGGCTGTACATGCCCACTGCGGCCGGACTCACCGAAGCAGACCGACTATCAGTGCCATCACAAGCCCCAGGATTCCTGCTAGAGGAGACGGTAGCCAAAGTCGAGAGCTGCCTCAACAAGTACCAGCCTGAGCTTGTGGACTCATTGCGTCGACAGAGCGTGCGCATCGCCGAGACGAAGGAGTTGGGCGAACACGAGGTGGGGGAGATCGCCCAGGCGTGCGAGCAGATAATCCAGGACTACCGTGATCTAGATGTGCTTTGGGGGAGCATCGGCGGCGAACGTCCACCCAAAGGCAACACCCGCGATCGCCTGCGATCCATCCTCAAGGCAAGGGTACCCTCTGACACCGAATCCGACCTCCTTGAAGCACTGGAGGCCTACGTTGTGGGCTGGTTTGGCAGACTTGAGAAGTTTGTTCACAAGCACCGGCATCTCCCCGGCGAGTCAGACAGGCGCCAAGCCAAGAGGTGCGTGATATACACGTATCTGCTGTTGGCGGACCTCAGCGAACTGTTGGACCTGTAAGCCCCCGTAGCAGCGGGCCGCAGACCGGCCCCGCATGGGCCAGGCAGTAGGCCATGGTGAAACACGACCCAACATGGCACCACCGCCGCTCCATTCGACTGCCCGCTTACGACTACACGCAGCCCGGCGCCTATTTCGTGACCATCTGCTCGCAGAATCGGGAATGTCTCTTCGGCGACGTGATAAATGGGGAGATGATTCTGAACCAGCGAGGCGAAATGGTGGAACGAACGTGGCGCGAACTGGCAGAGTGCTACCCAGGTGTCGAGGTAGACGCGTTCGTGGTCATGCCCAACCACGTACACGGCATCATCGTCCTCGTAGAGGCAAACCCCCTTGGGGTGGGCCCCGTTGGGGCAGGCCCCCGTGCCTGCCCTGGGCGACCGCAGGGGGTCGCCCCTACGATGTCGTTGCCCGATGTCGTCCACCGGTTCAAATCGCTCACCACGGCGAGATATCGCACCGGCGTTCTTCAAGACGGGTGGCAGCCATTCCCGGGTCGGTTGTGGCAACGCAACTACTACGAACACGTCATCCGTGACGAAGAAGAACTGAACCGCATCCAGCAGTACATCATCGACAACCCGGGGCGCTGGGAAGACGATGTCGAGAACCCGGACATTCGGAGCAACGCGCACTGGGCGCGTTCGCGAACCGCCACAGGCATCGTCTGATGCTGTGGGTGCTGCGCCAACACATGGTAGCCACTCCACGGGCCTAGCTCCACCGCCACATTGTCGAGGAGGATGGGGACGACGAAGCGGATGCTCTCGTCCAGATCGGGGAGTTGTTCCTTTAAGCGCTGGTAGGGGGTGTGGTACCCCAGGGCGGAGTGCTCCCGGACGTTGTTGTAGTAGTAGATGTACCCA
>Ga0315296_10000467_pt1 | contig 36998 bp, 28 predicted proteins | sample YL17G14_18_MG_FD_203921 | JGI IMG/M metagenome (GOLD analysis project Ga0315296, IMG submission 203921) | Sediment microbial communities from Yellowstone Lake, YNP, Wyoming, USA - YL17G14_18 | ecosystem: Environmental > Aquatic > Freshwater > Lake > Sediment | place: USA: Wyoming | collected... | reverse complement strand
CATGATGAGCACCTCTTTATTAAACGGTTTTAATAATCGAGTAAAAAATAGCGTTTTTCTTCAATAATAACATATAGTTACTGTTTTTAATAGCAACACTTTTTAAGTATTATGCCCGCAATGACATGATTATTTGGCAGGCAGCTACATCTGATGCGAAGCTTTGCTTCGCTACTCCTCGTCACCCTACCTTGTCCCGAGACCGAACGGGGGGTCGGGAAAGGGCGACCTAATCTAATCAATAAAGGATAAAATTCCTACCATTTGAGAAAAACTTATCCACAATTTCCTACTATTTGGAAAGACCCTACTTTAAAATCCGGATTAAATTCTGATTTGAAAAGCGGTTTTGTAATGATTCCAGAAACTAAATTTATATAGGTTAAAGTTTTATATTTGTTACTGAAAGAGTCATTTTACCAGATTTTGAAAAAAATGATAGCAGTTTTTATAGATAGAGATGGTACCTTAATTAAAGAAAAAGAATATTTTAGAAATACCAAAGATATTTTTCTTCTTCCGCAGGTAGCAAAGGCAATAAGATTATTGAATACAAACAAAATATTAGCTATAATTACAACAAACCAGTCAGGTATAGCCAGAGGATATTTCAGCGAAAAAACACTACAGAAAATTCACCAAAGGTTAAACAATTTAGTTGTTCAAAAGAAAGCTTTTGTCGATGGCATTTATTATTGTCCCCATCATCCTCAAGGAGTAGTTAAGAAATATAGAAAAAGGTGTTATTGCCGTAAACCAAATCCGGGTTTAGCATTTAAAGCAAACAAAGATTTAGGTGAAATAGATTTTAGGAAGTCTTATGTAATTGGAGATAAAGATACAGATATTCGTTTTGCTAAAAGAATAAAAGCAAAATCCATATTAGTTCTCACTGGTTATGGAAAAAAGAAGAAGGGAAAGGTAAAATCGGATTATGTAACAAAGAACTTATATTCTGCAGTAAAATGGATTATTAAAAACATTAAGTTAGATTGTAGAAAGGAACAAATAAAAAATGGAAGAAAAAATTAGGAAAATATTAGAAGAAAATATAAGAATTAAAAAAATAATAATTAAAAGCTTGAGTAAAAAAATTCATCAAGCAATTAATTGGATAAATGGAGCATTTAATAAAGGAAATAAAATTATTCTTTTTGGTAATGGAGGAAGTGCTGCTGATGCTGAACACATTGCGACAGAATTTGTTTCTCGATTTAAAAAAGACAGAAAACCTTTACCAGCATTATCTCTTACTACCAATACTTCATTGATAACCGGACATGCTAATGATTACGATTTCGCTACTATATTTTCCCGCCAGATCGAGGTTTTTGGGAAAAAAGGAGATATTGCTATAGCAATTAGTACCAGTGGGAATGCTGCTAACGCAATTATAGGTATAAAAATGGCAAAGAAAATAGGATTAAAGACGATAGGACTATTAGGGAAGGGTGGCGGTAGATTGAAAGACATCGTGGATTTAGCATTAATTGTTCCTTCAGATGAGACTCCTCGTGTTCAAGAAGTTCACATTACAATAGGTCATATAATTTGTGAGTTGGTAGAAGAAAAACAGATAACGAGGTGAATGTGTTACTTTTACAACATCATTGAAAGATATTATTAGGAAACGAAAATGGATAGAAAGAATTATTCTGATTTAAGTAAAGCAATAGAAAAATTCAATTCTGTAAAGATTTTAGTTATTGGTGATGTAATGCTTGATGAATATATTAAGGGAAAAACCAATAGGATTTCTCCAGAAGCTCCTGTAGTGGTGGTTCAAGTAGAAGAAAAAGAATATGTACCTGGAGGTGCAGCTAATGTAGCCAAAAATATCAGAGATTTAGGGGCAAAAGTATATTTAACAGGAGTAATTGGAAAAGATAACAAAGGAATTTTGCTTAAAGAAAAATTAAAGGGGAATTCTATTCCTATTATAGGAATAAAAGAAGATTCTCTTAGGCCAACTACTACTAAAACTCGGATTATTGCTCATCACCAACAGATAGTAAGAATTGATGAAGAAAAGACAGAAGAAATTCAAGAAAAAACAATTAAAGAATTAATAACATTTATAGTAAAAAAAATTAATGGAATTGATGGAGTAATTATGTCTGATTATGCTAAAGGATGTTTAAATAGAAAATTTCTAAAAAGAATAATACCCATTATTTTACAAAGGAAAAAGCTAATAGTAGTAGATTCTAAAGCAGATTCCTTTAAGCCTTATTTTGGAGTAGCTGCTATTATTTGTAATGAAAAAGAAGCCCGGGCTGTTTGCGGAGGAGAAATTGTTAAAGAAAAAAGTATTTCTGAGTTAGGGAGGATACTTTTAAAAGGTATAAACTGTCAAGCATTACTTATTACTCTTGGAGAAAAAGGAATTGCGGTTTTTCAAAAAAGGAAAAAACCAGTTTATATTCCAGCAATAGCTCAAGAGGTTTATGATGTAACTGGTGCAGGTGATACAGTAACTTCTGTTTTTACTTTAGGAGTTGTTTCCGGATTAAATTTTGTTGATGCTTCTTACTTAGCAAATATTGCTGCAGGAGAGGTGATTAAGAAAGTTGGAGCTTCGACAGTTACTCAGTTAGAACTTCATCGCAGTTTGGAACGGAATTTTTATGGAAAAACTAAAGTCTTTATCTCAAATAAAAAAAATAGTTAAAAAAGCAAAAAAATTAGGTAAAAGAATTGTTTTTACTAATGGTTGTTTTGATTTAATTCATAAAGGTCATATAAAGCTTTTAAAGAATGCTAAAAAGCAAGGAGACATATTGATTTTAGGATTAAACAGCGATAATTCTGTTCGAAAATTGAAAGGGAAGAAAAAGCCTATTTATAGTCAGAAAGAAAGAGCAAGAATTTTAAGTCATTTTAGTTATGTTGATTATATAATTATATTTAATGAACTTACTCCAAGAAAGCTAATTAAAAATATTGTTCCAGATGTTTTAGTAAAAGGAAAGGATTATACTAATAAAAAAATTGTAGGAAAAGAAATTGTTGAAGCAAAGGGAGGGAGAGTAGTTTTAGTTCCTTTATTAAAAGGATATTCTACTACAAAGTTAATCAGAAATAAGGGTGATTAATTTACACTTAGATAAAGAGATGGATGGAATTATATTAGAAAATATCTATAGAAGCTGGGTTCCTCAAATCTGAGGAAATTGGATATCAAGAGATTTTAAAGAAATAGGAGAGGGAAGAAACAACAGAGAGAGTTATTCTGTTCACAAAGCTGAATCAACTAAAAGAAGATTAAGCGACTTAGGTTACCTGGGATAACATAAAAAAGTAGCCTGTCCCCTTTTTTCCATGAAGAAGAAATCCATCCTGATAGTAATTGTTTTGGGAAGCATAATCCTTTTTCATATCATCGTTAACCTCATCTGGCTAAAAATGGAAATTGCCCCGCCAATGTGGGACCAGGTTGCTAGTGCCCTCCATAGCCTGGAGTTCTACAAGTCCCTGAAAAAGCTTGATATAAGGGGTTTTTTAAAGATTTTTCTCGATTATCGGCGAGAACGTGCTCCATTGACTTTCATTATTGTTCCAGCCTTTTATGGATTAATTGGATTCTCTGTTGATTCGGCAACAATATCCAACTTCTTATATCTTATTATTCTTGTTTTAGCTATATATGGCATAGGTAGAAAATTATACGGTACCGGTGTGGGATTATTATCAGCATTTGTGGTCTCAACAATTCCCATTATCGCTGGACTTTCAAGGGAATTCCTGCCCGATTATGCATTAGCTGCTTTTGTTGCCTTAAGTATCTATGTGCTACTTGAGACCGAATATTTCCAGAAACGTTTACCTTCAGCAGTGTTGGGTATTTCTTGCGGTTTGGGAATGTTAGCTAAGATACCATTTCCACTTTTTGTTGCTGCGCCACTTCTTTACACAGTGGTTCTTTCATTTATTATAAAAAAAGAGCGCCAAGCAAGAAGAACTTTGTTAATAAATATGAATATATTCGTAGAGGTTACCCTTCTCATATCAGGATTGTGGTACATATATAATTTTAAACACTGGCTCTCTTATTTATACACTGCAAGCTATGGAGAGAATATCCAGAAATACTGGCCAGGAAATTATTGTAACCTCAAAGACTTTTTGCATTATAGCTACATTTTCTTTCAAGACGAATTATCTGCCTTTTACTTTCTTTCAGGGATTGTTTTGCTCTTACCTCTTTTAGCTTATAAAACTATGTGGAAGTTCAAAAATAAGATTAAGAATTCAGCTCTCTTTCTCTTAAAAAGTCCAGAGATAGTTCTTCTTCTTTGGGCAGCAATGCCCTATATCGTTATAGCATGCTTGCGTAATAGGGATCAGAGGATGAACGTAGCATGTATAGCACCACTGGGGATACTTCTTTCCTCTTGGGTTTTTGCAGTTCCAGCGAGGTGGCTTAAAAGATGCCTTGTTGTTTTTATCGTCTTTGTGGGGTCGATTCAGCTGATTAAAGCATCGTTTGGCATGGAATATCCGAGGAGAGTTCCGGTGAAGATAAAATCAATACATTGGTTTCTTTTCCCAGATCGTTATGCATATTGTCAAGCTCCTGAAACACACACCTGGCAGATGGAAGAGATTATCCACTATATAGACCAGATTGAATCCAGGGCTGGCAGGAAAGAACTTGGTAGATACGCTAATATTGGTTTCATTCCCGACATTCCCAGATTTCAAACGGCCGCCTTAATATATTATCTAATAGCCTTGAATGTTCCCTATGAAGCAGTCAAAGTTGCCGAGTACCCTGATGGACAATTTCGCACGGATTATTGTAAATATATAATAACCAAGACCGGCGATGTAACTATATATACCCCTTGGGCGGTGAAATACAATAAAGAAACTATGCAGATACTCCAAGATTCAGGAAATTTCGTAAAATTGGATAAGCAATTTCCCCTGCCCGATGGGTCTTTTGCCATTATATATAAAAGAGTTAAGGGGAGAATCCTATGTCCTTAAATATGCTCAGGTTTATGTTCAAAGTTTTCCAATCAAATTTTTTCGAGTTGAAATACCCCTATAGATTAAATTTCATACTCACCTATAGATGCAACCAAAGGTGTATTATGTGCAATATCTGGAGAAAAAAAATAAATAAGGAGCTTACAACTGAAGAAATCGATAAATTTTTTTCTAAAAATAATTATTTCTCCTGGGTGGATGTAAGCGGTGGAGAGATTTTTTTAAGGAAAGATATTTTTGATATAGCAAAGATAATTATTTCTAAATGTCCCCATCTTTATCTTCTTCATTTTCCTACCAATGGTTTTATGACTGATAAGATAGTCTTGGTAACCGAGGATATCCTTTCTCATTTTAAGCAAAAACTGATTGTAACGATAAGCCTTGATGGCCCGCCACAACTGCATGACGAAATAAGGGGGGTTAAAGGTTCCTGGCAAAGAAGCATCGATACATATAAAGAATTAAGAAAGATTAAAGGGGCGGATTTGGAAGTCTATTTTGGGATGACCTTTACTGAAGCGAACATTCACGCATTTAGTGACACCTATCAGTCAGCCAAGGTAGAAATTTCAGATTTACGTTACGATGATATGCATTTTAATTTTATCCATAACTCAGACCATTATTATGGTTATAATGATGCTCATATTGTAGGAGAAGAGAAATATCTTAAAGCTTTAGAAGAAATAATCTCCACTCGCGCCAAATCCCTTTACCCAGTACATTTATTGGAAAATGACTATTTAAAGCTCTTAAGAAAATATCTAAGGACTGGAAGGACCCCTCTTGTCTGCGAGGCGCTTTCTTCCTCCTGTTTCATTGCTCCCAACGGGGATACCTATGTCTGTAGTATATGGAATAAAAAAATCGGGAATTTGAGGGATACAGATTTTGATTTAGGGAAAATTATCCATTCTCAAGACACAAAAAAAGCACGATCCCAGATAAAGGAAGGTGGATGTTCTCACTGTTGGACTCCCTGCGAGGCTTATACTGCTATAATGGCTCACAAATTACCTTTTTCTAAATGAGGTTCTGAATGTCAGACAATATAGTTTTAATAAGGCCACCAAGTATTATGGGAAGCCTGAGGAAAGTTTCCCTTAACCAGCATCCGATTAATCTATTATATCTGGCCGGAACTTTGATTACCAAAGGTGCTTTCAAGGTTCGAATCATCGATTATGAGGCAAAGCATTATTCAGTTAATGAATTACTTACTATTTTGAGAGAGTTAAATCCGTTAGTCATCGGAATAACTTCGATGACCCCTACAATTGTTAATGCCTATAAGATTGCAAGCATTATTAAGGATAAATTTCCTGAGAGCAAAATTATAATTGGAGGCAATCATGCCAGCGCCTTGCCCGTAGAGACGCTTGAAGAATTTTTAAACTTTGATATCGCCGTCTATGGAGAAGGTGAATTGACCATTTTGGAGGTATGCAATAAATTAAGGTATCATCAGCAATTGAATGGTGTTCTGGGTATAGCATATAGAAATGGTGAAGATATAATTTTAGAAAGCCCAAGACCCTTAATAAACAATTTAGATGATATTCCTTCTCCGGCTCGTCAGTTAATAAATATGGATGATTACGCATCCACAACGCGCTTAGGCAGACCCGGAGGGTGCAAAAGGACAACCGAACTGTTTACATCGCGTGGATGTCCGTACAGTTGTATTTTTTGTGCCGTAAGAAAAATATTTGATAAAAAGGTGCGCTATCGGTCATTAAATAATATATACCAAGAAGTAAGGGAATGCGTTGAAAAATTTCATATCGGTCATTTTACAATACAGGATGACAATATTTGCTTAAACTCAAGGCAGGTTTACGGAATTTGTGATATTTTTTCTCAATTTCAGGTCAGCTGGGATTGCGATGCTCGAGTTGATGCGGTGGATAAAAAGATGTTAAGGGAGATGGCTCGTGCTGGTTGCAAGCAAATGTCATTCGGCGTAGAATCTGGAAGTGCACGAATATTGAAGTTGATAAAAAAATCAATTACTCTTGACCAAATAGAAGATGCCTTTAACTGGGCAAAACAAGCAGGTATAAAAAGATATGCCTATTTTATGATCGGTGTTCATCCTGATGAAACAATAAAAGATATCCAGATGACCAAAAAAGTTATAAAGAAAATTAACCCTGATTATCTTGGGTTAGCATTAATGATACCCTATCCGGGCACAGAGATTTATGATTTTATGATTAAGGAAGGACTTTTGATACACCGTAGATGGGATTATTATGGTAGCTACACAGGTTTCCCGCCTTACAGGAATAATCACTTTGAGCCTAAACAGCTAAATGAGATTCAAAGGAAGGTATTGAGAAATTTTTACTTAAGGCCCTCTTATATCCTTAGAAGGATTATGGATATATCTAACCTTGAGGAACTTCGTTATATGGTTACCTCGGGTATAACTGCTTTAAAATATTTGTACAGGGATTAATGAAGATTTTGCTTATAGATAGTCCGAGCGCTTTAAGGGACAGGATGGATCCACCTCGCGCATTTATGCCCTTGGCGTTGTTATATTTGGCTTCTATATTAGAGCGTGAAGGGTATCGGGTCAGGATATATGACCCAAAATTGAGCGCATCTCTTTTTAAAACAGGGGATTATTTTTATTTTGGCGATTCTCTGGATATTGTGGGGCAGAAGATAAAATCCTTTTCTCCGGATATTGTAGGAATATCTGTACTTTTTTCGCGCGATTTTGACAACGCCTTAAAAGTTGCCTCGGTGGTTAAGGAGGTTAATAAGGACATAAAAGTAATTATGGGTGGCGCCCATCCTTCCTGTGCACCGGTGGAATGTCTCTCGAATCCATATGTAGATATAGTAGTTGTGGGAGAAGGAGAAAGGGCAATAATTGAGATATTGCAATGCATCAAAAATGGAAAGCCCCTTGAAGGGGTTGAGGGTATTGCATATAAGAAAGATGGGAAGGTTATGGTAAATGAGCCAAGAGAGTTCATCCAGGACCTTGATGAATTACCACTTCCTGCGTATCATCTGGTGGATATGGAGCGTTATTTCGCATTACAGAGGAAAGGATTTGCCTCAAGGCCTTTTGGTGGTAAGAGGTCGGTTTCCATCATTACTAGCAGGGGCTGTCCCTATAATTGTGTATTTTGTCCGATACACCTGACTATGGGAAGAAAATGGAGGGCTCATTCCGCAGAATATGTGTTGGCCCATATTAAATTACTGGTGGAAAGCTATAATGCGCAATGCGTTGAATTTGAAGACGATGCCCTGGCCCATAACAGGATAAGATTTGAAAAGATTATCGATGGCATTCTGGAAAACGATTTTAAAATCTCCTGGGGCACTCCTAATGGGGTGAGGGCCGATACGATAAATGACCCAAAACTTTTGGAAAAGATGAAAAATTCGGGCTGTGCGTATATAAATATTGGGGTGGAATCAGGCCAGCAGAAGGTGTTAAGTAAGATAATCACCAAGAATCTTTCCTTGGATGCCGTTAAGAGTGTTGCCCGGTTATGTAAAAAATTAAATATTCAATTGTCCGCATACTATGTCGTCGGGTTCCCTGGGGAGACTATGGATGATATACGCGTTACTTTGGAGTTTGCGTTAGAATTAGATAAAAAGTATAATGTGTATCCCTATGTGAATTATGCTATACCTTTCTTGGGGACCAGATTACACATTCTCTGTAAAGAAAAGGGATATTTGACAGAAGAGGTGAATGCCAAAAGTTTATTGAATACAACGCACTTTAGAGGCAAAGGGTTAATCAGGACAGAAGAATTTAATCCTCAGATATTAAAGAAGGCGCTCGTAGAATTTCACCACCGTTTTATAAAGAACCGTGTAATCAAAATGTGGGGTTTGCCAAGATTTATATTCAAAGATGCACAGATTGCTTTTAAAAATCCACATTTAGCCCGAAGAATACTTATAGGTAGATAAAGATGAATTTATCCAAAGCCAAAGACGTAGATAAATATATAGGCGATATACTCTGTGCAATTTTGAGTATCTTTGCCTTAATAAAAAAAGTAGCCTGTCCCCTTTTTTATCCTGTATTTGAGTCAAAAAACATTAAAAAAATGCTGTTCATAAAATTTTGGGGATTGGGCAATATGGTCTTTTTAATGCCTATATTTAAAGCAATTAGAAATCACTTCAAAGACGCAGAGATTGATTTCCTGACTCTTTCCTTAAATAGAAATTTTATGCAAACTTATCCCCACATAGATTCTATTGTTTCAATTGATACATCAACTTTTTTTAAATTTATAACCTCTACTATCAGAGTCTTAAGAAAAATACGAAAGAAAAGATTCGACCTCCTTGTAGATTTTGAGATATACGTGAGGATTTCAGCCATACTTTCCTTCTTGAGCGCTGCATGTTTCAAAGTTGGTATAGCCCCAGGGCGTCAGACACGCGGCCTGTTCTATGATGCTAAAATACTCTATAATAAAAATGTTCACATCACAAAGACATATGCAGATTTAGCCAAAAAAATAGGTGTGCAGATTTCCAAGATTGAACCAATCGGGATTAGTACCACTGAAAGTGATGAAAGGTCAGTACAGGATTTCCTTAAAAAATTTGGTATAGAAAAGGACGATATATTGGTAGGTATGCATATTGGCTCTGGTGATAATTTTATAGGAAGGAGGTGGCCGAAACATAATTTTGTTCAGCTGGCTGATTTATTGATAAAGGAACATAATTGCAAGTTATTTTTTACTGGTTCAGCCGGAGAAAAAGAAGTGGTTAAAGAAGCACTAAAAATGTTTCATGAGAATAAAAATGTTATAGATACAGCAGGGCAATTTACCACTCGACAATTAGCATGTTTACTGAGGAAAATGAAACTTTTTGTTTCAAATGATACCGGGCCTTTACATATTGCCTCCTGTATGGGGACACCGGTTATAGGTTTATATGGGCCAAATACACCAATTATATACGGTCCCCTTGGCAATAAAGCCCAAGTTTTTTATAAGAATCTAAAGTGTAGCCCCTGTATTACTAATTTAAATACCAAAACCAGCTACTGTAGAGATTTTAAATGTATGAAAAACATAACGGTTGAAGAGGTGCTGGAGGCGGCTAAAAGTTTTCTAAAGGAATGGATTATGTAGGCGGGTTACCTTGACACTGTTAATCGTGTATGTTAGAATTAAGAGCCACTATTTCTTAATAAATGCAAGGGACTAACTCCGATAAGGTATGGATTATATGAAAAATATCGTTCTCGGTGCTGGTATAACGGGGTTATCGGCTGCTTATATGTTAAAAGACGTGGTGGTTTATGAAAAAGATGCAGAAATTGGTGGCTTAGCGAAGACCATTCGTTTTGACGGTTTCAGCTTCGACCTTGGAGGTCATAGGTTCTTTACCGGAAAGGAGAAAATAGCCAATTTTGTAAAAGAGTTAATGGGAGACGAACTCCTGGAAGTAAATCGGGTAAGCAAAATTTATAAAGATGGAAGGTTCTTAGATTATCCTTTAAGTGCTACTGTTCTTCTTTCAAATAACCCTTTCCGATTATTAAAAATTTTAATTTCTTATCTAATCAGGAAAAAGAAGCCTTTGGAAGAGTATTCGTTCAGAGAATACATTATTAATCATTTTGGTGATGAGTTATACAGTTACTATTTTCAAGGTTATACCGAAAAAATCTTGGGCATAAGTTGTGGGCGGATATCTAAAGAGTGGGCAAACGCCAGGATACCTAACCTTTCCCTGAAAAGAGTTATCAAACACGCTCTATTCAAGAATGAAGCTGTGAAGTCCTTTACAGACAAGTTTTTATATCCCAGAAAAGGCATAGGCACAATTTGTGCTAAACTTGCACAAGGGCTAAATATTGAACTCAATTCTGAAGTCACAGGATTAAATTATTCCCAAGATGCCATAAATAGCGTGATAGTCGATGGCAGAGAGATAGAGTGTAGAAATTTAATTTCCACCATTCCTTTAACTAACCTAATAAAGATGTTCAACCCCCCGCAGTCAGTAAGCGAGGCGGCAGAAAGATTGAGTTGGAGAGATTTAATTTGTATCTTTCTGGTTGTGGGCAGGAAAAAAGCTACCAGCGCCCACTGGATATATTTCCCCGGGGAAGAGGTTTTTGGGAGATTGCATGAGCCTAAGAATTGGAGTCCCCTGATGGCTCCGGTGGAGAAAACAGGGGTATGTTTAGAAATATTCTGTAATAAAGGCGATAACTTCTGGAAATCGAGCGATGAAGCCTTGATTGGAATGGTCAAGAAGAGTTTGGTTCTTTTCAAGGATGATGAAATAGAAGATTATGTAATTAAGAGAATAGAAAATGCTTATCCTATTTACAGGGTGGATTTTCAAAAGAATGTTAGTATGATTATGGATTATCTTGCCCGGTATAAGAATCTTTATTTGGCTGGTAGAACTGGCACTTTTAAATATCTCAATATGGATGATTGCATTGAAGAAGGAATGAAAGTTTCCCTGGCAATTAACAATCAAGAGCGAAGGCAAAATGGCCTTACTGACTGATTTTGCAAATACAGGCATCTCCCTCATCTCATTCCTATTATTAAATATATCAATATTTGTATCGGCAATACTATTAACTAAAAGGTATTTTTCAGTAGAGAACAGGCTGGACAATTCGATAACCGTGGGCATTCTTTATATTGCCCAGATTGTCCTCTACGAGACCTTCCTTGGTGCTCTTCACCTTTTAACTCACCTGAATCTTCTTGTTTTATCGCTATCGAGCTTCTTTCTTGTCCTATTGATTTGCAGGAAGGACACTAAGTGGGAATTTGCCGAGATATCCGAGATTTACCAGGAGGTTAGAGGATATTTACGGGAAAATAGACTCCTCCAGATAGTGCTATTAGTATGTCTTTTCATTTTTCTTTCTCAACTTTTCTCCAGTTTACTCACGCCGCCCTATGAGGGTGATTCGCTGGGAAACCGTCTTCCCAAGGTAATCGATTGGCTCCAGGGGCATAGCCTGGCTTACCAAGAATCGCCTCAATGGCTATATCCTGGTAATGCCGAACTGATTTCGCTCTGGCTGATTATCCCTTTTCATAATGACTTGTTGGTAAACCTTCAGAACTTTCCCTTACTTTTTCTTGCTCTTCTTTCGATTTATAGTCTTTGTAGAAAAATTGGCGTAGGGGAAAAATGGGCTTGTTATGGGGCATTATTGTTTTTTAGTGCTCCGTTCGGAAGAATGGAATTAGGAACCGCCACTAACTACCTTGCTGTCTCTGCTCTTTTCCTGGTCTCTTTGAATTACATATTTTCCTATCAGGAATATAAAAAAATGGCCTCCGTTCTTCTACTTTCGATTTCCCTTGGTCTCTTGCTGGGAATAAAACAAAGTGGTATTGCCTATACATTTGTATTGCTTTTGATTTACCTTTTTGCAAGTAAACCCAAGATTAAGTCTCTCGGCAGGGATCTTTTGATACTTCTCTCAGGCATGCTCCTATTCGGTGGTTACTGGTATATTCGCAACTACTTTCTTGTGCAAAATCCAGTTGCTCCGGCAGAGATAAGAGTATTTGGCAAGGAGATGTTTCGGGGGCCCTTTGGATTCGAGTGGTTAATGAAAACTTCCCTGATCTATCACGGAAATTATTTGAAAACCTCTGGTCTGCTTCTCAGAGCACTTTTGAAGTGGGGAGGAATCGTGGGGTTTCTGTCCTTACCTGTAATAATTATCACGAGCGGGATTGCCCTTTATAAAGCTTTCCAGAAAGATAGAGATTGGGTGAAGGAACTACTCTTGTTGTGCCTGGCTCCTTTAGCTACTCTCTATATATTCTTGATTACCCCTTTCGCGGTAGAAAATGCACCCGGATCTTTAAATATGTTGAAAGGTGGATGGTCAATCCGTCTTGGAATGCCTTTTCTGGCGCTTAGTTATTTTTGCTTTTCTTTCTTATTGAATTATGTCAGGGATACTAAATTATCGCCGCTGGCTGAAATTTCTATATTGGGGATAATTGGTTTAAATTTTTTGCACAACCCGATTAACCCGGTAAATCATAGGATATTGATTTTCAGCTGTTACATTTTGCTGATTGTCCTACTTGGGTGGCAGCTTATTCATCCGAAGATAACTGGCAATAAATTAGACAAAGGAAGAATATGCTCCTTAAGTATAGTGGTTTTATTACTTTTTAGTTTCATTTCCTGCGGCCTGATAAAATACAGAAAAAAAGCAAGGGTCCATCTTTACGGAAATTGGTTGTCTGGCTATTTTGGCTATACAGATGTATATAAATGGTTTGACCAGAACGTAGATGGAAAGAGAGTACTAGTAACGGGACTGCGCTTTTATCCGTTCTATGGTCCGAGGCTAAACAACGAGGTATTCCATAAAGTGAGAGATTCTGAAGACCCGCACAAATGTAAGGACTGGTTAACTAACAAAAAGATAGATTTCATAGTGATGAGTAGAATGTCATATGACCCTAATTTTGAAGATTTTGGTGAGTTTCCTCCTATGGAGAAAAATTTATTGCTTTTTCCTGACGTTTTCATCTCGGTCTTCTCTGATAATACAGTTCACGTATATAAAACGTTAAAAACTTCCCCTGAACAGAGTCTTTGTCAGTGAAATAAGAACCTCAATTTCATTAACTATATTTTGATATGTCAATATTTTCTATCACCTAAAAGACACTTTTTTATTTGACAAAGTTCCTCCGCTGTGATAGAATTCTATTAAAATTTGGCCTACCCAAAGGACCCATAATTCAACAGAACTATCGCTAATAGTGCAGATATTGAAGCATCAGAATTTCAAAATTTTAAACAGTCTCTGCGCGAAAAATCCTACTCACTCTTTTGTTAGGACATTGTTTGAGGAATGTGCATATTTTAATCCGTTCATCGTCCTGTCCCTACGAGGTTGCAGTTTCGGGACGGGTAAGCTGACGAAGACGACACCCTAAAGAGTGCCCAACCAATGGGCGACCGCAAGGGTCGCCCCTACGCGATTCGCAAGGACTCCAGAGAGATTCCCCTCTCCCCTGTGTGGGAGAGGGTTGGGGTGAGGGGGAGTCCTCCCGAGAGGGAGGGATGGAATTGATCCCCGATTTCATCGGGGGACTCCAGCCTACTAGCAGGTCGCGCTTTAGGTCGAGACTAAATAGAAGATTAGAGAAATGCTCGATTTATCAATACTAATTGTGAATTATAATGTGAAGCATTACTTAAGGCAATGCTTAAAGTCTATTTATACTAATACAAAAAAGTTAAGTTTTGAAATAACTGTTGTGGACAATAATTCCGCTGATGGCAGCGTAGATGTGCTCAAAAGGGAATTTCCCGAGGTTAAGTTGATAGAAAACTGCCAAAATTTAGGCTTTGCAAAAGCCACTAATCAAGGTCTCAAAGAGAACAATGGAAGATACATACTACTACTGAATCCCGACACAGTTGTATTGCCAAAGGCGTTGGAGAAGATGGTAGAATTTATGGAGGAAAACCCTCGGGCTGGTGCATTGGGATGTAAACTTTTGAACCCTGATGGGAGCTTGCAGCGATCGTGCAGGAGTTTCCCCACCTTGACTACTGCCTTCTTTGAAAATACAGGACTTGAAAAATTATTTCCGAAGAATAAATTTATCGGAAGGCATCGAATGGGTTACTGGGGACATAATGATATTCGAGAAGTTGACCAACCAACAGGCGCAGCTCTTATGGTAAGACGAGAAATAATTAGTCAGGTGGGACTAATGGATGAGCAATTTTATATGTATTATGATGATGTAGATTGGTGTTATAGAATTAAGAGAAGAGGGTGGAAGATATATTTTATCCCGTTAGCGCGAATAATTCATTACGGGAGTCAAAGCGCCCGGCCGAACATGCCTAAGATGAGAATCCAAGGATACAAAAGCAGACACAGGTTTTTCAGGAAAAATTATGGAATTCTCTCCGAGCAAATAGTGAAACAGTTGGATCTTTTGGGATTGATTCTGAAGACATTATATAGAACCACCATAATATTAATCAATTCAATTGATGGAAGCAAGCAGGGCAAAGAGTACTCCCGGGGAAGTAGAGAAATATTAAAAGATTTATGTGGAGTTATTAATAGATTTTGGGAAATTTTGATATAGGTAAGAGGGGATTAGATTGAAAAATGTAGCCAGGGCAAAAAAAATCGACAAAATATTAATGGCCATTATTTTAGTATTAGTTATTGGAACACCGCTCATTTACGCAAGATTTGTCTATAACCCGTGGTTTATATCACTAATGAAGACAACTTTTATTCATATACTGGTCATTATAGCAGCCAGTGTGTATCTATTGACAGAAGGCAAACATAGAATAGTCAAAAGTGGCTTGAACCTTCCCATCATTGCTTTTATAATTGCCTGCAGTATATCGCTACTTTCTTCAATCGATATTTTCAGCAGTTTCTATAGCCTCATCAGTATTCTTCTCCTTGCTGGGTTATATTTCCTTGTCCCAAATATTGTTATAAATAGAGAACAGATGAGAAAAATAATGGTTTCATTAATCTTCGTTGCCGGGCTCATTTCAATCTATGGCATAGGGCAGTACCTGGGGATAGATTTGCTAAATCTAAAGGTTGTGGGAAGCGGCTATATTTCTGGCCCTTTTGAGAACCGCAATGTTCTGGCAAGTTTTCTTGTGTTTGCAATGCCAGTAAGTGTAGGTTTTCTCTTCGAAAAAATTAGTAAAAAATTGAAGATAATGATTGGTGTGGTAGCGATATTAACTTTGATTGCCTTAATTTTTACTCGCACTCGTGGAGCCTGGTTAGGATTTATTGGAGCCATGGCCTTCTTTGCCAGCACAAAACTAATGAGTGAGGGAGGGGTAAGGAAAATATATAACAGTTTGTTTACTAAAAAATCTATTATTATTACAATTTTATTAGTTATATGCTTTGGATTATTGGTAAGATATGATTACAGGAAGCCCAGTTCATTCACCAAGAAATTTCTCTCCACTGTTGACCTCAAAGACCCGGCGACGAGACATAGATTTGTTATGTGGCATACGGGAATTGACATAGTAAAGGAGCATCCACTATTAGGGACGGGAATTGGCTCTTTTAAGAAGATATACCCAAAATATCAAAGTAAGTATCTCAGGACAAAGAAGTATGGTATGTTTGAAGGATTGTCGATGTTTGCGCACAATGACTATCTGGAAATAACCGCAGATAGTGGCATATTAGGTTTAGGAACCTTTCTCTGGCTGATTGCGACTCTCTACTGGACAGCCTTTAAACGATTTAAGCAATTAAGTGAGTCAAAATATTCTCCCAATTTGCTAATCATCATTCTTACGAGCCTTACAGCAGTGCTGATCCATAGCTTTTTCCACTACTCTTTCTATCTGCCGACAACAAGCATGTTATTCTGGCTCTGGCTCGGGTTATTAAATACCGACGGTAGTAAAGCAGAAGAAACTAACGCGAATGTCTCTCCTTCAATATTAAGACAAGCCACAGTACTACTCATAGCTATTTTGCTTGTGGTTTTGGTAACCAAGCCATTTATTGCCAGTGTCTATTTTGACAGGGCAGGTAACTATGCTATGAGTGGGGACTATGATGTGGCAATTGGTATGTATAAGAAGAGTATAAAGTTTAACCCTCGTGATGAAAAGACACATAATAATTTGGGAAATACCTACCGGGATACAGGTCTATATGTAGAAGCAATGAAAGAGTACGAGAGAGCCCTGAAGATTAACCCATATCTTGTTGAAGCCCATAGTAATTTGGGGATCCTTTATGCTACAAGAGGCTTATATGATGAGGCAATAAGAGAGTTTATGATTGCTTTGGAAATTAATCCCAATCTCGCGGGGGTGCATAATAACTTAGGAAATACATATAGAAGAAAGGGATTATATGATAAGGCATTAAATGAATACCAGGAAGCTGTAAATCTCGACCCTTCTTTTGCTGGAGCCTATAATAATCTTGGAGTTACCTTTGCTGATATGGGAGAACTAAGAAGGGCATTGGAGCAATTCGAGAAAGCTCTTGCAGTCAATCCGAGCTATGAACAGGCTAAGTCCAACTTAAATAAAGTAAGAGAGATGTTAAGACAAAAGTGAACTTGCACAGATTGAATTTGTGGCTTGAGTTGTCATTGCGAACCCTTTGCCTTCTGTCATTCTGACCCTGAACGAAGTGAAGGGGAAGAATCTGACACGAAGTGTCATTCTGAGCGGAGCGAAGAATCTCAAGATATGGCTCAGGGTAAACTCCGTGAAGCAATCTCGTAATTCGTCAGGAGATTGCCACGGGCTTCGCCCTCGCAACGACTTCGGCGGATTGGGACGCCCTTCGGGTCCGCAATGGGATTTGTAGGCACAATTTGAAATTGTGCAATTTGGTTAAGCTGGATTATAATCTATGAGAGTTCTTTTTTTAACTCAGACTTCAGAATTGGGACCCTCCAGCAGGTATCGCGTTTATCAGTATCTCGACTTCTTGAAAAGAGAAGGTGTCCATTGTAAGGTTAGTCCTGCCATATCGTCCAATCAGTACACAAAAGTTTATAACACCAACAGGCTCGTCAATAAACTTCTCTATTTTGGTCTGGCAGTATTGAAACGCTTAATAGATTTGACCATAATTGGGGAAAGTGACATTGTTTTCCTGCAGAAAGAAGTCCTGCCACAAGCCTATCCTTTAATAGAAGAGCTGATTAAGAAATTAAATAGGAAATTGGTTTTCGATTTTGATGATGCTATTTTCCTTTTACCACCAAAAACAAGAAGTCTTCTATATAATTTTCGGTATAAAAATGGTATTCCCAGGATTTTGGCAATGAGTGACTATGTCATTGCTGGCAATACCTATTTGAAACAGTATGCTTTAAGATTTAATCGAAATGTGGAAATAATCCCGACTTCTATTGATACTGAGAGATACTTCGTTAAGAAAAGAGAGAAAAAGAACAAAATAAATATCGGCTGGATAGGAAGTAAAACCACAATATTTTACCTTGACCGCCTAAGAAATGTGTTTACAGCCCTTGCTAAAAGATACAATATCTGTTTAAACATTATTGGAGCCGAAGACTATAGAGTTAATGGGGTGGAAACAGTTGCCAGACCCTGGAGGCTGGAAAGAGAGATTTCTGATTTGCAAGGATTTGACATCGGAGTAGCCCCTCTGATTAACGATGAGTGGGCTTTAGGTAAGTGTGGATGTAAAGTCCTTCAGTATATGGGACTTGGAATTCCTGTAGTTGCTTCTCGAGTAGGGATAAATAGAGAAATTATCAATGATGGTGTGAATGGCTTTTTAGCCGATTCTGAGGAAGGATGGATTAAGAAGTTATCCAAACTTATTGGCAACGAAGCTCTGAGACAAAGACTTGGTTCTATGGGTCGAATGACAGTTGAGGAAAGATATTCGGTTAAAGTCAACGGTCCCAAACTTCTGGAAATTTTGCTGAAGGTTGAAGGAATGTAGCGGTCCCGATGATTTACTGGAGTAGCCCAGTGTGATGCCGAACTCGTTTCGGCATCTCTGACAGAATGTCATGCCGAACTCGTTTCGGCATCTCTTGAAAAGGAGAGATCCTGAAACAAGTTCAGGATGACAGGTGGGTTCAGGATGAGAGATGATAAACAATACTATGTCTATATACTCACAAACAAAACTAACAAAGTCCTCTATATAGGGGTAACAAATGATCTTGTGCGTAGGATGTTTGAACATAAAAATAAGATAGTGGAAGGTTTTTCAAAAAAATATAACCTCACAAAACTCGTTTATTATGAGGCAACAATAAATGTAGAAAGCGCTATAAGTAGAGAAAAACAACTGAAGAATTGGCATAGGGATTGGAAAATGAATTTGGTAAATGAGCGTAATCCAGATTGGAGAGATTTAAGCGAAGGATTTGTATAAGATGCTGAAACAAGAGATCCTGAAACAAGTTCAGGATGACAGGCAAGACCCAGTGTCATGCCGAACTCGTTTCGGCATCTCTTGAGAGGGAAGAGAGATCCTGAAACAAGTTCAGGATGACAGGCAAGACCCAGTGTCATGCCGAACTCGTTTCGGCATCTCTTGAGAGGGAAGAGAGATCCTGAAACAAGTTCAGGATGACAGAGAAAGAAAACGGGAAACCAATGAGAAAAATTAAAGTATTACACATTATTACTCGGCTGATATTAGGAGGTGCCCAGGAGAATACAATATTTACTGTCTGGGGTTTAAATAAGAGGGATTGTTATGAGGTAGAGTTAGCCACAGGACCCGCAATCGGGCCGGAAGGAAGTCTTGTAGAGGAGGCTAAAGAGAAAGGAATTAAGTTAACAATAATACGTCATATGAGAAGAGAAATTAACCTTTTTCGAGATCTCTTGGCTTTTATTGAAATATATCTTCTAATCAGAAAAGGAAAGTATACGATAGTCCATACTCACAGCTCTAAAGCTGGTATTCTGGGTCGGTTAGCAGCCAGGATAGCAGGCGTGAAGATAATAGTTCATACTATTCATGGTCTACCTTTCTATGTGTACCAGAACGGATTCCTAAACTCTTTCTATATTTTATGCGAAAAGTTTGCTGCCCTTTTTACTGGTAGGCTAATTTCTGTTTGTGAGACAATGGCGAGGAAGGCTATAATAGTTGGTGTGGCTAAACCGGAAAAATTTATGACCATCTACAGTGGCATAGAGCTGGATGGTTTTCTCAATAGTGGGATTTCAATAAGCGAAAAACAGAAGGAGTTGAATTTGGACCCCAGCGCCCGAGTTGTCGGCAATATATCCCGTCTTTTCGACCTTAAGGGCCATAACTATCTCCTCGAGGCAGCTTCTCGAGTGGTGGAGGTTTTACCGGAAACGAAGTTCCTTTTAGTGGGCGATGGCATTTTAAGGGAGAGATTGATGCGTCAGGCGGAAGACTTGAAAATGAGAGATAATATCATATTCACTGGACTTGTAGAACGAAAAGAGATTCCCAAACTAATATCAGTTATGGATATGGTTGTTCATACATCCTTGAGAGAGGGGCTGCCTAGGGTTTTGCCGGAGGCCTTAGCAATGGCTAAGCCAGTAATAGCATTTGAAATTGATGGAGTAGCCGAGATAATAAGAGATGGAAAGAATGGTTATCTGATTCCTCCCAAGGATTCGGAAAAGTTAGCTCAGTCTATTATTCATCTTTTGAATGATAGGGAAAAAGCAAGAAGGATGGGAGAAGCTGGGCGAGACATGGTCGACCCTGCTTTTAGACTGGAAGTAATGCTGGAACGCATTAGTGAGGTTTACGAGCAGCTAATTAAAGAGAGAGGTGAGTCTTAAATGGTGGCATTGGTTACCGGAGGAGCTGGTTTCATCGGCTCACATATAGCCGAAGAACTACTCAAAAGGGGGAAGAGAGTTCTCGTGATTGATGACCTTTCCACGGGAAAGCGGGAGAATATCAAACATCTGGAGGGAGAGGGAAAATTTTCATTCATGCATGATACTATTTTGAATGAGCCCCTAATGGAAAAATTAATCGATGGGTGCGATATAATTTATCATCTGGCGGCTGCCGTGGGTGTAGAATACATCATTGGCAATCCTGTAAAGTCAATAGAAATTAACGTGCTGGGGACAGAGATTGTACTCAGGCTGGCAGAGAAGAATAGAAAGAAAGTAATAATAACATCGTCATCAGAAGTCTATGGCAAGAATGAGAAGAAATTTTTCAAAGAGACTGATGGCGGCGTCCTGGGAACAACGCTAGCCCACAGGTGGAGTTATTCCTGCGGTAAAGCTTTAGGCGAGTTTTTGGCTTTAGCCTACTGGCGGGAGAAACGGCTGCCCGTTATAATAGTCAGACTTTTTAACACCTTAGGTCCCAGACAGACGGGCAAATATGGGATGGTTGTGCCCAGGTTCATTGAACAGGCCCTTTCTGGAGAGCCTATCACTATCTATGGCGATGGAAATCAAACCAGAAGTTTCGCTTATGTAAGCGATGTTGCAGATGGAATGGTTAATTTAGCCAATCATCCTGGGGCAGTAGGAGAAATCTTTAACTTGGGAGGTGATGAAGAGATTACCATTTCCGATTTAGCCAGAAAGATAAAGAAGCTCACCAGAAGTAATTCGGAGATAGTTTACCTGCCTTACGAAAAGGTTTATGGAGAAGGCTTTGAAGATATGAGACATAGAATACCCGATACTACAAAGGTTCGCAATCTAATTAGTTACATGCCGAAGGTAGGACTGGATGATGCTCTCAAGAAGACTATTGAATACCATAGAAAGAAGAAAGAAGAAAACAGTCGAGACTTATCGCTAAAGAAAGGAGGTTAGTTAAAAATGTGGAATTTTATTTATCTGTACGTATTTTGTTTAGCCGTTCTATTGAGCTTATTATTTACCCCTCTGGCAAAGAAGTTAGCTGTTAAGCTTCAAGTTCTGGACTATCCTGGAGAGAGAAAGTTACAGGAGAAAGCAATGCCCTTGTTGGGAGGGCTGGCAATCTTTTTCGCCTTTCTTTTTACCATATTGGTGAACTTTCTCATTATGTTCATAATAAAATCCAGCCCAGGACTTCTCAACCTTCTTCCCAGCGGCCTTGGTTCAACTCTTATGAGAAACTTTCCCCGGTTCTTAAGAGTCTTGCCTCAGTTAATCGCTATTCTTCTGGGAGGGACTGTTATACTTCTATTAGGGTTGACAGATGATATAAAAGGTCTAAGACCGCAGACGAAAATTTTGGTTCAGGTTCTGGTAATTTTACCTCTCATTGTTATGGGAGTCAGAATTAAGCTGTTCATTCCGAATCTCTTTGTCAGCAGCTTGATTACTCTCCTCTGGATGGTGGCTATCATCAATGCCTTTAATCTTTTAGACAATATGGATGGCTTAGCCACGGGGGTGGGGCTTATTGCTTGCTTTATCTGCTTTATAGTAACCTCTCAGCAACAACAAACTTTTACCAGTATTGCTCTCCTTGCTTTTGCTGGAGCGCTCCTGGGATTCCTTCCCTACAACTTTAATCCAGCGAAGATATTTTTAGGTGATGCAGGAAGTATGTTCATTGGCTATATGCTGGCTGTTTTAACAATAGTAGCCTCCTATTATAAAGTGAGTTTTCCCACCCATTTGCCCGCAGTTATGCCTATCCTAATATTAGCAGTTCCCATTTTTGATACACTTTCAGTTATTTCAATCAGAATGAAGAAAAAGGAACCGATATTTAGTCCGGACAAAAACCACTTTTCCCATCGTTTAGTCTCCCTGGGATTCAGTCAGAGAGGGGCAGTCCTTCTTATCTATTTAATAACCTTATGTTTGGGAATTACAGCCACCCTGCTTACCCAGGTAAATATTTCAGGAGCTATCATTATCTTTATTCAAGCAGCACTTGTTCTTTCCATTGTTGCTTTGTTGGAGAATGTGGCAAAAAGACAGAGGTCAAATTAGAGCTTCGTCAGGCGTTATTTTGTAGCAGCAAAGCGTAAGCTTTGCTTCCCTGTTAGTCCCGATTTATCGGGATAGCTACATTCCTTCGTCACCCTGTCCTGTTCCGAAACCGGAACGGAGTCGGGAAAAGGGCGACCAATCACTTTGGTGGACGAATATGTTTTCTAACATTAAAGAACTTTATCGCTGTCGGGTATTAGTTATCAGTCTCGTGATAAGAGAAGTGAAACTTCGCTATCAGGGTTCAGTCCTGGGATTCTTCTGGACATTTCTAAGTCCTTTTCTATTAATGTGTGTTTATACCGTCGTATTCTCTGTCTTTCTTAGAATTAATATTGAGAATTATCCTGTATTCCTATTTTGCGGGCTCCTTCCCTGGGCCTGGTTCTCAACTTCAATTCTGGATGGAGCAGATTCTATAATCAGGGGCGGTGAGCTCATTACCAGGGTTCTATTCCCCCCGCAGGTCCTGCCCACTGTAACTGTCTTTTCCAACCTGATAAATTTTGTGTTGAGCCTTCCCATACTATTCCTTTTCCTTCTACTTTTTAAGATTAAGATCGCTACTTCCTTAATTGCTCTGCCAATAGTTATGATAATTCAGGCTGTTTTTACTATGGGGGTGGTTCTAATGGTTTCTGCTCTGAATGTCCATTTTCGAGATGTCCAGCATATACTGGGCAATCTAATCATAATGTGGTTTTTTGCCACACCAATTATTTATCCCTCTACCTCAATACCAGTGAGACTCAGGTTTATAATATATGTAAATCCTATGGGGACTTTAATTAAAGCTTATCAGGACATCCTGTTTTACCAGCATTTTCCTAACTGGGTCCTTCTGGGTATTGCATTTTGCTCTGGAGTTGTAATGTTCTTTTTTGGGAACTTGATATTTAACAGATATAGAGAGTTTTTTCCCGAAGAGGTGTAAAGTGGCTGCTATTAAGTTGGAAAATATTTCAAAAATATTTACCAGGCGACCATTGAAGATAAAGAGACAATATACGACGCTCAAGGAAACCCTGTTGAATTTTAACTGGCTAAGAAATAGGGGAAAGGTGAGGTACGTTGCAGCATTAAAAGATATCAATTTAACCGTAGAGAAAGGAGAAAGTATCGGAATTATCGGAATGAATGGGTCGGGTAAGAGCACTCTCCTTAAATTGATGGTAGGGATACAACACCCGACCTCAGGTAAAGTATACATTAAGGGAAGGGTCGCCTCCTTGATTGGGGTAGGAGTAGGTTTCCACCCGGGATTTACAGGAAGGGAAAACATTTTCATTAACGGTATAATTTTGGGCTTGTCGAAAAAGGAAATAAAGAGAAAATTTGACGACATTGTAAAATTTGCTGAACTTGAAGATTACATTGATGAGCCAATAAGGATTTATTCTGATGGAATGTTTATGCGCCTTGGATTTTCCATAGCTACCAATGTCGACCCTGATATTCTATTAATTGATGAAATTCTGGCTGTGGGAGATGAATATTTCAAACATAAATGTGCCGAGAAAATTGCTGAGTTCAGGAAACTGGGCAAGACCATGGTGATTGCAAGCCATAATTTGGGAGCAATCAAGAGATGGTGCGATAGAGCAATCTGGCTGGATGAGGGCATTATGAGGGAAATTGGAATTCCTGGTGAAGTAGTAAAGCACTATCGAAACGCTATTGCAGAAAAAGAAGGAAAATTACCACTGGAAGAAAAAGCTAACTTAATGTTCACTTGACGAGGGATGTAGCTGCAGAGCGAAAGCTCTGCTAAAAGCAAGGCAAAGCTTTTGCTTTGCTGCCATAACATATGCCTGAGCAGAGGGATGATAAGTTGGGGGATCCATTAGTTTCCATCGTTATTTTAAGTCTGGAGAGGGGGGAAGACTTAAGGAGAAATATCGAAAGCTTAAAAGAGACGGTTAAGGTTCCTTACGAGGTTATTATTGTAGACAATGGCTCCGAAGGGAAAGAAACTTTAGATTATTTAGACGAAATCGATGGCCAGCCGACAAAAGGAAATGGAAAGATATTTGTGCACCGTAATAAAACAAATCTTGGTCCCTCGGGAGGAAGAAAATTGGGCATTGAACTCGCGCTTCAATCAAAATCAAAGTATATCCTCACAGTGGATAATGATGTAACTTATATGCCGATAATGGAATTATAAGGAATAAAATTTAGTTACTGAAAAAATTATTTGACTGTATTAAAAAATGAAATCATACTGTTCAATCATTTAGGTCTATAAAATGTTATATTATACAGGCCCACACATTAAAATTACCTCCTTTTTAATTAGTAAAATTTGTGGGGGGATGCATTACTTGTATAAGTGGATTAAAATATTCTTGTATCGTCACGATGAAAATAGCATATATAATCTTAGCACATAAATATCCAGAACAACTGATACGTCTAATTCATAGACTTAATACAGAAAAAGCATCATTTTTTGTACATGTTGACAAAAAAACAGACAAAATAATATACAATCAAATAGTTGAAAACCTAAACGGCCTATCAAATGTTTACTTCCTAAATAGAAATAAAGCTTATTGGGCGTTTTTTAGCAGCATGTTAAATCCAACTGTAAGAGGGATAGATGAGATGTTTAAAAGAAACGTCCCTTTTGACTACGTTATACTCTTAACAGGGCAGGACTATCCCTTAAAATCAAATAAGCAAATTGAAAAAGTTTTGCAAGAAAACAAAGGAAAGGTGTTCATGCGTTATCATTCCATACCATCCGATTGTTGGATTAATGAAAAGGGAGGCTTGGATAGAATAGAGTACCGGCATTTTTACTTTTTTGATAGGCATTTCATTTTTCCCATTAAGCGCAAATTTCCTAAAGTATTTAAACCATACGGAGGCAATGCATACTGGTGTTTGCCCAAAGAATGTGCAGAATACGTTCGCAATTTAATAAAGCAAAATCCTTCGTTCTTTAATTTTTTTAAGCACGTTTTTGCGCCGGAAGAAATATTCTTTCAGACAGTTATTTTAAACTCACCATTCAAAGATAGTGTAATCAATAATGATTTGAGGTACATTGATTGGCCGGACAAAAATCCAAGCCATCCAAAAATTTTGTGCAAAGAAGATTTTGAAAAACTCCTTAGATCATCAAGTTTATTTGCCAGAAAATTCGATATCACAGTAGATGCAGATATATTAGATATGATTGACAAAAGAATTTGTGAGAGTGATATCTCCAATCAGAGCTAAACGCTCAGGCATCTTTTTTACAGATAATGAAAATCTTTTTGGTATACCTTGTAATAAACTCCCCACAAAACACTGGATATAACTATGGTTTGGGTTATATAGCTTCTGTTCTGAAAGAACAGGGTCATAGTGTTGATTATATTGTACTCAAGAACGAAAAAGACATCCTGGGATTATATGGAAAAATAAAACAGAAAAAACCAAAAATAATAGGATTTTCTGCAACAACTGCTCAGTTTGTTTACCTAAAGGACATTGCAAAAAGGACAAAAGAAATTTCCGATAGCTTTATAGTGTGTGGTGGGATACACCCTACATTAAAACCAGAATGCATTTTGGAAATTCCCGACCTAGATGCTATCGTTAGAGGGGAAGGAGAATTTCCTATGTTTGAATTTACAAAAGCCCTTGAAAATAGTGAGAATTATCATAAAATCAAAAATTTCTGGTTTAAAGAAAAAGATAGAATTATTAAAAATGAACTTAGGACTTTTATTGAAAACCTTGATGAGCTTCCCTTTCCTGATAAAAGTTCCTTGGATTATCAGCAACTAATCGACCAGTCTGGCGGTGAAAATAGATTTATATTCAGCAGGGGATGTACATTTGAGTGCACATATTGTTCGAATAAGGCATTGGGCGACCTCTACGAAGGAACCTACTTCGGGCAACGAAGTCCGCAGAAAGCTATTGAGGAGATCGGGCTTGACGCAGAGAAATATAAATTCAGAAGAATCATTTTTGATGATGATATCATATCTCTTAATAAAAGATGGTTTTATGAATTTTTTACCTTATACAAGAAAAGTTTTAGTTATCCATTTCAGTGCAATTTGCGGGTTGGCACTGTAGATTCAGATATGATAGGATTGTTAAAAGAAGCAGGTGCCTATCGTATAATGATAGGCGTAGAACATGGCAGTGAGGAATTTAGAAAAACTATCTTAAACAGAAATATGTCCAATAAAGAAATAATCGATACTTTTAAATTATGCAGACAGCATAATGTGCGTGGTTGCGGACAGATAATGGTTGGGTTTCCTTTCGAGAATAAAAAGCTATTTCTTGATACAGTAGAATTTTGTAGAAAATTTTCTACAAAAGAAATTAACGTTATATCAATCTTTTATCCCTATCCTGGTACGGGATTAGGTAAACTTTGTGAAAAAAATAATTGGTTACCTAACAAAAAATATTATAAAGAAAGAGAGGAAGCGATTATTAGCTATCCTGGCTTCAGAAAAGAAGAAATACAATTGTGCGCCGACGTTTTTTATATTTTACTGCGCTTTAGATTTATTCCATTAAAAATGCCCTTAAATTTGGTGCTGTATTTATACAATTTTGTAAAACAGATTAAAACATTTACATCTTTGTTCTTACTCTATTTAAGAAAATGGGGTAAATTGATGCCTTGGCAAAGAGAAATGTAATGAGATGAAGACAAAATTATCATTAATCATATGTTCTAAAAATAGAGCATCACAACTTAAGAGGTGCCTTGCATCAATAAATGCCAAGGAGATCTTAGAAGTATCTGGAGAACTGATTCTTGTGAACAATGCTTCGACTGATGATACTGAAAAAGTAATGGGCTCATTCAAGGAAAATTCATGCTTTCCTGTTAAAATTGTCCATGAGCCAGAACCTGGGCTGGGGCGTGCGCGAAATGCAGGAATCTTAAAAGCAAAAGGCGATATACTTATTTTTACTGATGATGACTGCTATCTGACACCTGGATATCTAACAGAAGCCAAAAAAATCTTCAAATCAGGTGATTTTCATTATTGTGGAGGCCGTATTTTATTGTATGATAAAACTGATGCAATGTATACTGTAAGGTATCTAAAGAAACAAATAGTTATACCTCCCTACACCATTGTTTACCCAGGTCAAATTTCCGGTTGCAACATGGTAATCCACAGAAAAGTGGTAGATAAAATTGGATTATTTGACCCTATGTTTGGTGTAGGCACCCTTTTTCCCTGTGAAGATGTAGATTATGTTACCAGAGCATCATTGGCGGGTTTTAAGGGAGCCCTTATTCCTGAATTAGTCATATATCATCATCATGGGCGTAAACTGGGTGCCGATATAGAAAATCTTGTTAAATATTATGCTTACGCAAGAGGAGCATATTTCATGAAGCTTATTCTTATGGGAAAAATCACAGCTTTAAAACCTTGGGTTCGCTCATTCACATCTTTAAAAAAATATTTGATTGAAAATTTGTTTATTAAGAATTCGTTCTTTTTATTTATTAGGGAAATTCGTGGAGGAATGCATTACTTATTTGTGCGCATAGAAAAGTCTTAATATAAAAGAAAGGAAATGTTTAAAAAACTAAAATCTAAAATAGTAAGAAAAAGAAATTCAAAGAAATTTTTTTGGAAGACCTTGATTCTTGGGAAGAATTTTCTTTGGAATTGTCAAGGTTAGATGTTAGTATATTTTAAGCAGTATAAAGGTCTTTTTTAAAGATTTTCTTTTGGAATGTGAAGTTAGGTATGAGATACGTATTTAGCTGATTTTATTTTTTTGAAGGATGTTTTATGGGTATTGAGTATTTATATTCAGAGGATTACTACAAAGATATGCAAGAAGGTTCCTGGCGGTCAGCAAAGGAAATTATTCCTCTGGTTTTGGAATTAATTCACCCTAAGTCGGTTATTGATGTTGGCTGCGCTGTAGGAACTTGGTTATTGGTATTCAAAGAATATGGTGTTAAGGACATTATGGGGGTGGATGGTCCCTATGTAGATAAGAAAATGCTACAAATTTCGGAAGAGCGATTCCTATCTTTTGACCTGAGAAAACCCTTACGAATGAACAGGCAATTTGACTTGGTCGTGTCATTGGAGGTTGCTGAGCACATCCCCAGGGAATGTGCAGAGACATTCATAGATAACCTCGTAAGGCTTGGGCCAGTTATTCTCTTCTCTGCTGCTATACCCTTTCAAGATACAGAATACCATTTAAACGAACAATGGCCTGACTATTGGGTGAAATACTTTCAAGAGAGGGGATATGTAATGATTGATTGCATAAGAAAGAAGATCTGGCAAAGCGATAACGTAGAATTGTGGTATGCTCAGAATATATTAATGTTCGTACGACAGAACTATTTAAAAAGCCATCCTTTACTTAGGAAGTTACATGAAAATACTGCTACTTCTCAACTTTCCATAGTTCATCCAAGACTATACTTAAAGTTACAACAAAAATACATAACGAAGGAAACACAACTTCAATCAATTCAAACAAAGCTACAATCGATTCTAAACTCAAGGCCATACGGACTGCTTTCCTATCTTGATTGGAGCCTGAAGAAGTTCCTGCTCATCCGTAATATGTTAAAACACGTCCTCAACTTCCTTTTTAGTTTATGCATGAAATTTTGTAAGAAAACCAGAAGGAAGACCTCGGGTGAAAATAGAAGAAAGAAAAGAAATTGAAAAAATAAAAAGATAGATGTAATAAACAAAATGTTCACAAAAGTAAAATCTAAAATATAAGGAAAAAGAAGCTCGAGAAATCTTTTTTGAAAGTCTTTGCTTTTAAAGAAAGGTTTTATCTGGAGATGCAACCTTAAATATCCCCAGCTTTTATTTAAGCCGAAGTATAAGGCTGAATTAGAGTATTGGGAAAGTACTTTCAGGATTAAAATATCGTAAATATTATTGGTAAAATGATAAAAGAAGTTTAAAATTTATATTTGATGGATGTTGTGAAGGTCTTAATATCGTTAAAAATTATTTGGATGATAAAATAGTCATTGATGTTGCATGTGGCCCAACGGGTTCTTCATGCTATTTCAATGCTAGGGTGAGATATGGGAGAATAAAAGAGCGTTTTCTAAAAAATTTAATTATAAAAGACCTATACCGGCTAATGAAGTAGTTCCCTTTGAAATTATTGTCATCAAGGCGATAAAATATGAGAGTGCCAGAATAGGTAAATTTCTATATTATTGATAAAAGTATGTATTTTGATGATTTATGCTCTAAAGAAGTATCAAAAATTTGGGCTATGTTAAGATTTTAGAAAATAGCAATTTGGAGGTAATAAAATGAATAACCGCCTTTTGAACAAATCGGATGTTTTGCTAAAATGAGAAGCGAGGTGGAAAGCAGTTATGAAATATAAAGCTCAGAGTCAACTAGCTGTTTCTGAAAATTTATCAGAAGACCCATTAGTTTCCGTAGTTATCTTAAGTCTGGAAAGGGGTGAAGACTTAAGAAGAAACATCGAAAGCTTAAAGGAAACAATTAATATTCCTTGCGAAGTTATTATAGTAGATAATGGCTCGAAAGGAAAAGAAACCTTAGATTATCTAGAGGAAATTGATGGCCAGCCAACAAAGGGAAATGGCAGGGTATTTGTTCACCGTAATAGGACGAATCTTGGTTGCTCAGGTGGAAGAAAATTAGGGACTGAACTTGCTCTAAAGACAAAGTCAAAATATATCCTTACGGTTGATAATGATGTGACCTACACTCCCGGTTGGTTGGAAAAACTGATTTCAGAGATAGAAAAATCAGAAAAAATTGGAGCAGTAAGTCCCCTGATATTAAGACCATATAAAAACGGCAAATTGCGTGTGCAGTGGAATGGAGGGAAAATTGGTATTATTGGGGACTTTCTTATACAATTTCTGGGAGTAGACGAGGGAAAAGTTTATGGTGAAGACCAGCTTGGTGGACAGATTGAATGTGACTGGTTGCATGGCGCGTCGACATTGATCAAGAAAGAGGTTGCAAAGAAGATTGGCTACAGTGCTTCTTACCTAAGCAGTGCTGACGATTACGATTATTCATTTCAGATAGCAGAGTTAGGATATAAAATGGTTAATGTTCCAGACTCTATTGTTATACACCACAAAATATTCCTTCAAGACGCAAAAAAACAGAAAAGAGAGGAAAAATATTTGCGTCAAAGACTTGCCCCTCATAGGATATTTGAGAGTGTAATGGCTTTTATAGAAAGAACAGGATTTAATGTAGTTGAAATAGATTTCCATACTTGGCGAGAGGATAAAATATTCTTAACCCAAAAAGGTTATCCTGATTTGTTAGGAGAAGGCACATCGTTTAGTGATGTTAGCGTAGAAGAAGCGAAGAGGGCTTACGAAGCAATTACCAAAGAAAGAGAAAAGAGGGGAATCGCTGCAAAAGGAAAGATTGATATGGAAAAGGTATTTGAGAACATACCCAGTGGAATGAAAATAAGATTACAAGAGAGAATCGAGAAATATCTTAAGACGCATGACATTAAAGAGCTATTTAGGGAAGAGTTAATTGGAAAATTTCATTCAGGAGATAATGGCGTGTTGGAGGGAACTTTTCAGGTTGAAGCTCTGTTAGAAGAGATGGCACATATGGCTGAGCTTATTGATGACTTTAGCTTAGAGAGGAGGAATCAGTATTTAGCTATCATTCGCAAGAACCAGCATATTAATAATCTGAATAAGGCACTCGTTGGTAAAGACCAACATATCAATAATCTGAATAAGGCTATCGTGACTAAAGACCAGGATATCGATAATCTGAATAGGTTACTTGCTGCCAAGGACGAGCATATTGCAAATCTGGAGAGGCTGATAAGGGATAGGGATGCTGAACACTATCAGAATCTTATGAATTTAACAAAGGAGATTGTCCGGATTAAGAAATATTCTGTATTCTATAATCTATTATCAAGATTTCGAAGACAACTATTAAAATTTTTAGGTAAAACTCAAAAATAAAATATACTAACAAATGGTTGGTATGCACCAACGTAGGGGTTCGATTCATCGAACTCGAGATTGAAAAGAGACTGTAGCTGGGGAGCGACAGCTCTGCTAAAAGGAGGCAGAGCTTTCGCTTTGCTGCTACAAGGTAAAAGGGGTGTGTGACCGGGGGCGCAAAAGATGAAGATAGTTTATGTTGTCCAGGAATTTCCACCCGGGCCTATACGGGGGACGGGCATCGCTGTCTTCCAGGTAGCAAAGGATATGGTTGCAAGAGGACATAAAGTATGGGTCTTGGCTCCTCAACTGTGGCCAAGTGATGAGTGTTCCTCAATCGGATTCTTTGATGAAAAAGTTGATGGGCTTTCAGTTAGAAGATTGGTCTTTAATCCTGACTTGTCTCCTAATCCCATCCTTTATGAATATTATAACCCTATCTTATCCGTATATGCTAAAGATTTTCTAAGACAGATTTCCCCTGATATTATTCATATCTACCACCTCCTTCGCCTTTCGTCTTCAATAATCGATGCAGCAAAGGAATTAAAAATTCCTGTTATCTTGACATTGATGGATTTCTGGTTCTTATGCCCAAGCTGGAAGCGATTCAAGTCAGATGGAAGTTTATGTGGGGATAATCCTTCCTGGAAAGACTGCATCTATTGTTTAAAAGAAAATGACAGTATCTATGATAGGATTACGAAGGTACTTGATGAAACAAAGATGAAATTTTATGTGCAAAAATTGGGATCAAATAATAAGTTCAAATTTAGTTTAATGAATAATCGGCAAGTTTCTTCTTTACTTCTTGCGGCAGCGGGTAGGTTGCCGTTTCTTAAAAGTCAGTTAGAAAAAGTTGGTCAGATTGTTTGCCATTCGTCATTTTTAAGTAAAGTATTTCTTAAGAAAGGGTACTTTCACAATAGTTTCAGAGTCGTGTCTCCTGGAATAATTTATCCTGCGAAATTACCTTCGAGAAAAGGTCAAATTTCTAATATTACCTTTGGCTACTTTGGAGGAGGGAAGAAATTTAAAGGTGCACATATTTTGTTGGAGGCGTTCAGGGCGATAAAATCCAGTAACGTGAATCTGAAGCTATACGGAGATTTTCCGAGTACACAGTATGTTAATGAACTCTACCGAATAGCCGATGGTGATGAAAGAATTGATTTTATGGGCAACTTTGAGCGCACAGAGCTAACAAAGGCATTATCTGGTATTGATATACTGGTTATGCCTTCTATTTGGTATGAAAATTGTCCCATGTCAATTTTAGAAGCATTTGCCAATAAAGTCCCCGTCATTGCCACAGATATTGGAGGCATCCCGGAAATAGTTCATGATAACCTTAATGGGCTACTTTTTAAGAGAGGCGATGTGTTAGACCTAAAACAGAAGATGGGACGAGTTATAAATGAACTTGGATTGATTCAGAGGTTTAGGGAGAATATTCCGCGGGTTAAGTCTATGAATGAAGAATGTGATGAACTTTTAGGCATTTATGAGAATTTGTTGCTTGAAAAGTAGCCTATCGTTGTCGCTCGCCTTCTATCATGCCTAAGGATGGATGTAGCTGCAGAGCGGTAGCTCTGCTAAAAATAAGGCAAAGCTTGCGCTTTGCCGCTACAAGAAGGCAAAATTGGACGGTGCCTGAATAGGGAGAGGATAAGGTGCAGGACAAGAAAAGGATATATGATATCGTAATTCCTGTTTACGGGGGATTGCCCTATTTGGAGCAATGTATTAATAGTGTATTGCAAAACACAAAGCATCCCTACAACTTAGTTATAATTGATGATGGTGATAACCCAATTGTTAAGGAGTATCTGAGAACAATAAACTCGGCACGGATAATCACCAAGAGTAAGAATTCAGGATGGGTTAAGAGTTGCAATATGGGAATTGAAAATGGTGAGAATGATGTGGTTTTACTAAATTATGATACTATTGTAACTGAGGGATGGCTGGAGAAGATGGACAGGTGTGCATACACTGACTCCAGGATTGGGATGGTGAACCCGCTCAGTAATAATGCTCTTTTTCTCTCCATTCCATATTCCTCTATTTTTAATGGAATTCCAACTGGATTTACTCTAGAAAGTTTTGCTGGTCTCGTATCAGAATTATCGGAGAGTCGATATCCATCAATACCGACAGTTCTTGGCTTTTGTCTTTTGATTAAAAGGGAGATTTTTAACAAAATTGGGCTATTAGATGAGAAGCTAGCAGTGGACTCTGGGGAAAACGATTTTTGTACGAGAGCAGAGAGGGAGGGATATAAGGCGGTTTGTTGTGATGATGCATTTGTCTACCATTATGGGAAGGAGAAATTTGCAGATTTGGTAGATACGAAAGTGCATTACAGGAAGAGTGTGAAGAACAAACATGACCCTTTATTATATTTACGCACGAGATTATTAACAAGAATATCCGAAACTTCCCCTGAATACAGAGATAAGGTAAGTGTGATTATGCCAGTATATAACAGCGAAAAATATCTTGGAGAGGCAATTAAGAGTGTGCTGGGACAAAGTTACCCAAATTTCGAATTAATCATTGTTGACGATGGTTCAACTGATAATTCTCTAAATATAGCCAGGGAATTTGCTAAGGAAGATAAGAGGGTTACAGTAATTGCACTAAAAGAGAACCAAGGCATTTCTAGGATCAGAAATGAGGGATTGAAAAGAGCCCGGGGTGAATTCATTACTCAATTTGATCCTGACGATGTGATGTTACCTGATGGTATAAAATCGAGGTTGGAATTCTTAAAGTGTCACCCTGAAGTTGACCTTGTATTCGGCAGACTCGATAAATTTATAAACGCGGAGGGGGACCTGATAGAAAACGACTATTTCGCAGAGGTCCAACAGTTTTACAGGATGGAGAAAAACCACAATTTCTATGAGAAAATAAAGAAATTTGAATTAAAGATACCTCTTCCTAATCAGACCGCTATGTATCGAAGAGAGGTTCTGTTTCGAGAAGGTTATTATGATGAAAATTTAATATCTGCAGGAGACAAAGAATTCTTTTTCAGAATTTTAAGGGACTCAAATATACATTATCTTGCTGAGCCTATTATCTTTTACAGGCTGCATGATTCTAATCTTTCAGGAATGATAGATAAGGAGACTGGTGAGTGGATTAGAAGGCCGGAGAATGCCTCGGAGATTCCTTATCTTAAGGAACTTTTGGGGCATTACAGAAGAGAAATTGAGGAGGCTAAAAAGGTAGGTAGAGGGATTAGATTCCTGAATGTTAAAGACGGAGAGAAGTCAATGAAAAAGATTGAGAAAGTCAATTTTAGTGAAGACTCAATTGGAAAATCTGGTTCAGGTGATAGTCGCATGTTAGAACGACCTTCTCAGGTTGAACTTCTGCTGGAGCAGATAGCACATATGGCTGAGCAGATTGATGAGTTTCGGTCGAAGATAAGGAATCAGGATTTAGCTATAATTGCCAAGGACCAGCATATCAATAATCTTAATAGGGCTATCGTTGCCAAGGACCAGCGTATTGCAAATCTGGAAAGGTTAATAAGGAATAGAGATGCTGAACACTATCAGAATCTTATGAATTTAACAAAAGAAATTATCCAGATCAAGAAATATTCAGTATTCTATAATCTATTATCAGAACTGCGAAGAGAATTATTAAAATTCCTTGGTAAAGTTCAAAAATAATGGGTTAGGTCGGTCGCCCTTTCCCGACCCCGTTGCGGTTTTGGGACAGGCAGGGTGAGGAAGGAATGTAGCTGCAGAGCGACAGCTCTGCTAAGAGGAGAGCAAAGCTTACGCTTTGCTGCTACATCATGGCAGATGAGATTCGGCACTCTGGGGGGCGCCCGAGCAGGGAGGACGGGTTGTCGGAGAAGAAAAGGACATGTGATATCATAATTCCTGTTTATGGGGCATTGCCCTATTTGGAGCAATGCATCAATAGTATACTGAAAAACACAAGGTATCCGTATAACTTAGTTATAATTGACGATGGCAATGATCCGCTTATGAAGGAGTATCTGAGAACAATAAAATCGGCGCGGATAATTGCCAATGATAAGAAACTGGGATGGGTTAAGAGTTGCAATATGGGAATTGAAAATGGTGAGAACGATGTGGTTTTACTAAATTCTGATACTATTGTAACTGAGGGATGGCTCGAGAAGATGGACAAGTGTGCATACACTGACTCCAGGATTGGGATGGTGAACCCGCTCAGTAATAATGCTCTATTTCTTTCCATTCCTCATTCCTCTATTTTTAATGCAATTCCAGCCGGATTTACTCTGGAGAGTTTTGCTGGTCTCGTATCAGAATTATCGGAGAGTCGATATCCATCAATACCGACAGTTCTTGGCTTTTGTGTTTTGATTAAAAGGGAGATCTTTAACCGGATTGGGCTATTAGATGAGAAAGTGGAGATGGGCTGTGGAGAAGATGATGATTTTTATATGAGAGCAAAGAGGGAAGGGTATAAGATAGTCTGCTGTGATGATGGATTTGTCTACCATTATGGGAAATGTTTTGGTGATTTAACAGTTAGGGAAGAGCATTGCATGATAGGTGTAAAGGATAAAAATAGTACTTTGTCATATTTGCGTAGGAAATTATTAACAAAGATATGTGAAATTTCCCCTGAATACAGAGATAAGGTAAGCATAGTTATGCCAGTCTATAACAGAGAAGAATATCTTGAGGAAGCAATCAAGAGTGTGCTGGGACAGAGTTACTCAAATTTTGAATTAATTATCGTTGATGATGGTTCAACTGATAATTCTCTAAGTATAGCCAGGGAATTTGCTAAGGACGATAAGAGGGTTAAGGTAATTGCATTAAAAAAGTACCAGGGTTTTGCTATAGCCAGAAACGAGGGATTGAAAAGAGCCAGAGGGGAATTCATTACTTGCATGGATTCTGATGACATAATGCTGCCGGATGCCATAAAGGTTAGGGTAGAATTTTTAAATTCTCATCCTGAAGTTGACCTTGTATTCGGCAAAATTCATAAAGTTATAGATAGGGAAGGGAATCTGTTAGAAAACACCATTTTCGAAGAGATACAACAGTTTTATAAGAGGGAGAGAGACCGTGACTTTTATGAGAAAATAAAGAAATTAGAATACAGGATTCCTAATGCAGACGTAACCAGTATGTTTCGGAGAGAACTATTATTTCGGCAAGGTTACTATGAAGAAAATTTAATATATGCAGCTGATAGAGAATTCTTTTTCAGAATTATGAGAGACTCAAATATATCTTATCTTGCTGAGCCTATCATCTTTTACAGGTTGCATGATTCTAACAATTCAGTAACGATGGATAGGGAGAATAGTAAGCGGGTTTGGAAGTGGAGAGCTACATGCGAGATTCATTATCTTGAGGAACTTTTGAGGCAATATGCAAGGGAAATTGATGGTCCCAAGAAGGTATCTAAAGAAATTAGATTCCTGAAGGTTAAAGATGTAGAGAAGTCAATGAAAAAGATTGAGAAAGTCAATTTTAGTGAAGACTCAATTGGAAAATCTGGTTCAGGTGATAGTCGCATGTTAGAACGACCTTCTCAGGTTGAACTTCTGCTGGAGCAGATAGCA